>Ga0233427_10000326_pt1 | contig 61325 bp, 31 predicted proteins | sample SI_118_April2016_5_FD_179885 | JGI IMG/M metagenome (GOLD analysis project Ga0233427, IMG submission 179885) | Seawater microbial communities from Saanich Inlet, British Columbia, Canada - SI_118_April2016_100_MG | ecosystem: Environmental > Aquatic > Marine > Inlet | place: Canada: British...
TAAATCACTATACCCTAAGGGCAATGACATAATCAAATCCATACCATTACGTTCAAACCATGCGTGTTCTTTTACAACTAACTCGATGAATAAATCTCCGGGAATTCCATTCCCATTTGGAGCAGGTTGACCCTTGCCACGCATGCGTAGCCGAGTTCCATCCTGGGCACCGGGCGGCAATGTGAACCTCAAAACCTGTGATACGGACTGTAAGCCATCACCTGCACACCCCTTACAGCGCGACGCTGCAGTTCTACCCGCTCCAGCACAATGCTGACATGGTTGTACTGAATCTTGTACGAAAGGGCCGATTTGTTGACGGACTCTCACTTGACCCGCTCCATCACATTCTCCGCACTGTTTTGTAACACCATCTTTCGCACCAGTTCCTTCACAGTCAGAACAAGGAGTTGGTAATTCAACTTCGGCCTCATCACTTCCGCCTTCCAAAACTGATTTCAAATTGATTTCATGGCGAATTAGAATGTCATGACCTTGGCGTTGTGCAGACCGGCGCCGACCTCCTCCGAAGATATTGGAAAAGAAATCACCACCCAGTATGTCGTCAAGATTGATATTAAATCCTTGGAAACCACCTGGTCCGAAAGGTGAACCACCTGGAGAATTGTGTCCGAATCTGTCATAATTTCGACGCTTCTCAGAATCCGATAGAACCGCATACGCCTCTTGGATTTCTTTGAATTTCTCATCGGCATCAGGAGCATCATTCTTATCAGGATGGTATTTTCGTGCTAGTGAACGAAATGATTTTTTCAATTCACCGCTATCTGCTTGTTTTGAAACGCCCAGGACTTCGTAGTAGTCTCGCTTTTCAGACATATTGACCACCTCGTGTATTACATGGGGGGGCGGAGGGGGTTCTTCAGTTCAACGCTCAGATATCGCTTCCACAATTTGCACAGAATCTCTCTCCAACAGGGTTCGAAGCACCACAAGTCTTGCAAGATGGCAAGGGTGAGAAATTAGACTTAGCACCGATAGTGCCAACTTTAGGTGCCGCAGTACCAAATGCCATTTCTTCGATTGTCATCTCCCTCACTACGGGAGCGATGATCTCATTAGTATCCTCATCGATGGTTACAGTTTCAGCACCGGAATCCGTCATTGAAGTCATTTCCATTGGCATTGGCTTTTTCTCTTCCGATTCAATCGGTTGTATAGGGGCGATTGGTCGTTGAGCTATCACAGGGGTTTCTTGACTTCGAGCCGATAGAGTGGCTGTTTTTTGTGCATTTCTTTCTTCCCTTCGATTTCTGCCGCGGAAAGATGCAATCCAATCTAAGAAAGTGTCCATCGGGGAATTTTTTCTAACCGCACCGATGGTTGCATGGACACTACCATCATCGAATTGCTCATTGCCTACTAGGCGTGCCTGCGCCTTTCGCACATGCTCAGAATCGATTAGCATTTCAACTTCAACTTCATCAGAAACCTCACTTGATTCATCACTTTTGGTAGTTCCAACCATTCCCTTGACTTGCCCCTTTAGATTTGCTTCAGCCTCGACTGAAAGTTGAGTATCCATGACTATATCCTTCTCCCAAACACCTTTGTCTTCAGCCTTGAAGTGACCGCCAACTGATTTGACCGCTTTGGCACGTTGCCATTCATGGTCCCTAACAACTCGAGTTTTTCTAAATAGAACAATACCAATCGCTATAGAGATTATGTGCAAAATAATGTCAAAGATATATGATACGGCCATCATTTCACCAAGAGGGGTAACGATTAATCGCAGTGCATTAAGAACCAAAATAGGGGTCAGCAGGAGAATTACCGATGTCAATTGCCGAGCCATTAAAATCACTGTTCTTGTATTTCACCAATGAAGGTTTGCGCTTTATGGGCGGTCACTAGGTACTCTCCCAGTACGAAATATCCCATCGAACAGACCGATGGTGAATGACGTATGCAGAATGATAAGACATAATGGAATTCCAAGGACAGCGGAAAACCCTGAATCCTTTGGCCGATAAATTAAGCCCATCAATAGCAATGCTGCACCATATACAGCAGGGGCCCACCACCACGTTTCAAGTAAAAATATCAGGACCAAACCGATGAGTGGTAGTAATTCTCTGATATCAAACCGTTTTGGATGTTTTAGAATTACCTTTGTCCTCCAAAATCCATACCTGTGACTCATTTTCCACCAACTGGTTAGTGTAGAGCGTTTATGCATGTAAACACAAGATGAGTCAGAACGCCATAGTTGCCACCCTGCAGAAATCATCCGCATCGATAAATCGCTATCTTGGCTTGTAATGAATCTTTCATCCCAGCCCTCTACGTCACGCAAAGCCTCGACTCGGTGCAAACAAAAAGCAGGTACTTTTGTTTTTTCACAGCCTTTGAAGGGCTTGAATTGGCCGCCTCCAGAGCCGATAGGAGACGACAATGCACCTTCTACCCACTGGGATATTGCCCCTTTGGAATCGCCGGCTTTAGTGCGACAACCAATAGCACCAATTTTCATTCCAATTCGTTTCTCGACTTGGAGTAGTTCTTTTATTCGTATTTCGACATGGTCAGGGTCAATCCACGAATGCCCAATTATCTCGAGACAGTGAGTTATATCCTCGCTAATGTGCTGCAACGCGAGGTTTCTTGCTTGTGCAACTCGTTTCCCTGGATTATCAATCACTACAATTGAATCGCCATATTTTGACAAATGGTCAAGTGTTCCATCATTAGAACCTCCATCCAATACAAGAATATCGATTGGAACGGTTTGTGCTAGCAGGCTATCGATACAACGTTTGATGAATTTTCCTTCATTTAGGACGGGTACGACAGCACAAACCCGAACTTCCATGAATTGCTGTGTTTCGACAAAGAATGTGAAGGTTGGCCTATCAACTTCATTGCCCATGGGTTTCTGGCACTGTTATGGCGCGCCTCAAACTGAATGGTGTCAATGAGAATCTGTCAGTTCTGGTTTCTTCTAAACTCACAGGTGCCGATGATCCAGAAATAGTTCTCGATGCAATCTTGACGATATTTCCCGAATTCAGGTGTGGCTTGCCTAGTAAACCAACATTTCCAACTCTGCAAAATGACATTATAGCAGCAGAGGGTGTCCCGCTAGATGGATTTCTAGATGCAATTCACCGTCAAGCTATTTTGGATACATCACTCGATTTCATGTCAACAAACCTAGATTCGACAGGGACTATGTTTCAAATTTCAAGACAGGCTGCAATGTCTGGAAAAGTGGCATTTCCTTTACCCGGAGACACACCTCTTGGCGGCGTAATTGTTGTCGAAATCGGAGGCGAAAATCTAGAGGATTGGCTCGAAGCCGCCACTTGGCACAATGGCCGTGAAAATATTCCACGACGTGTTCGTGATGAATTCACAATGGATGGCCAAGGTGAGGCCGTCACCTGGCACTAATTGCTTCTGCGATTTCGCGGTCCGGTCCGAGCCATTCCACCTCATCTGGACCGGTACACCATCGAAACTTGTCATGCACATGCAGAACCATATCTCCACTTACTATTCTGCAAATCATTACATGCAATCGAACGACTACATCATCATGGTCAAAAATCCACGTACCGATTTTATTCCCCACTTCAACTTCCAATTCCAACTCTTCTCTTATTTCGCGTACTAAACACGCTGCAGCGTCTTCTCCATCTTCGAATTTACCACCAGGAAACTCCCACCAACCTGCGTGTTTTTCGTTTGGCGCTCGACGAGCAGCTAGAAATTTGCCACCCTGAATAATCGCTCCTGCACCAACGTCAATACAAGCAGGACGTAGCATTCTATCAATGCATTGCAGGACCAAACCGTTGGCATCATTTTGCTCCAAGGGGAGGTGTAAAAAGAAACATGGTGTGTCATTTTTTAGTGCATACAGGGTACGATAGAGAGTCTCATTGCAGAGGAACTCTCCCGCATCATTGCTGAGTATTGGGGAATCAATCATTCGATCAATATCCCAATCATTTGGCTTTATTGTTGAATACAAATCTCCAGTACCAGTAATTGTGGAATCCCTGATTTGCCTTCCATAATTATCAGGTATTCGGAAATCGAGGATGTCCTTTGCTCTCATCTCTATCTGGGGACTTTCAGCATTTTCTGCCAGACCGAGATGGATTATTGCTGCGAATTTTTGTTCACTCGTTCGGTTCGCTACCGCTATTGAACCAGTCTCATCTACAGACAGAACCATTGATTCAATGACGTGGTTACGCACGGTCAATCCATCCAATGCGAGAGCAACATCTCCAGAAATATTGGTAGTATGTCCGCCGAACGGTTCGAACCCAGTGACCAAAATTGGCTCCTCCATAGTAGGCTTTGATTCGTCCCCTTCAATGACATTTGCGTCGTCACATTGACAAGCGGTCACGGTTAGGACTTGTTAATGCAGTATGATGATGAGGTCTTGGAGGTCGTAGTACCAGTACAAGAAGAACACATCGATGCTACAGCACTTGGGAAAACTATCTGGAATGAAATTACTGCGGGAGTCGGTATTTGGGGTGCATTTAGACCGATTGTTGCAGTATTGCTATCACTGGTACCATTCCTGTTTCTTGGTCAACACTTTAACAGAAATCACCAACGTGGAACCGATTGGTTTTTGCTACAAATACCACTTGCTTTCACACTTGTGCTCTGGGTAGGATTGTACCTGTGGTCAATCGTTGTTGCTTGGAAAGATTCAAGCGTTATTGTGTCTGAAAATTCATGACCATAACTGTTTGTTACACTCTAGGTCACCACTAGCCATTCCTTCTAGGTCTGCCTTGTCATCATCATCGAACTCATCGGGTAAATTTCCTGTAATAAAATTGCCAACATCACTACTTTCAATTGCCCAATACATAACTGAATTATCATTATTCGAATGACCCTTGTGGGATGAATCTTCGTGATCGATAGGTGAGTTGTACACTAAATTTACCAAACCTAAGAGATGGCCGGTTTCGTGAATCGTAACTGCACGCTCAACTTCTTCATTCGATGGTCGTCCAAATAATCCCTCGGCTTCATCGACTGAATCTTTGAAAATTGCTACTGTGGAAGCATCGACTGCGACTCCGAGTACCGATTCATCTGAGTGCGTTCCTGCAGGGAATAAGAAATACCAGTGTAGTGTATTTGACCCCATTGCATCTCCACCATGTTTCCAGCGAGCATCTCTTACATCGTCTGAAGTCCAAGCCGTGTCTATTGCAAAGTTTGTTTCTTCCGCTTTTATTGTAATACCACCGGGTTTGTCACACACTTCTTGTAATCGTGATTTAACTAAGTCCATTGCAATTGGGTCATAGTCCTCTTCATAGAGAAAATGTATTTCCATTTTTTCAAACCCAGTGTCCTGAAGACAAGCTAAAGCCAACCCACCTGGAATCCCATGTTCTTCATCTAACCATTCGTCACTACCAAAGCAACCTGATAATGTTGAAGTTATTAACAAAAATACCAAAAAATATTGTCGCATATTATCACCTAGAATTCTTCGGGAATCTCCGTTGGACTGAACAGTTGACCTGGCCCTGATGCTTGAGATAATTGCCCTCTGACCAAATGCTCCCAAGAGCGCATTACGCCAAGTGCATCACTGACTAGCATCTCTTCCTCTTCTAAAGTAACCCGGATTAAAGTATCGAGGATGTCCATACGGTCTCTGTCAACCAGTGACAGAGCCTTTTCTAAATCAAATGTAGATTCGCTAGTTACTGGTTCCGAATCGAGTGGCCATGGAGCAGCAAGGTTTTCGGGTACAGTATTCGAATGGTCCTGTAGTTGTCGCAATAGCCGGTTTGTCCAACGAGAAATGACCAAACTTGACTCGAGTACAGGCATGCTTAGTTGGTTAATCAAATTCACCAAACGTTCCTGTAAGGTAACCATCGTTTGGGATCCGGTCATCACACTACCACCTACTTTTTGGGGACCAGCGACTCAATGTATTGGTGCCCATAGTGTGACCATTGGTCCATTGTCCAGCCTGTAGGTAATCCCGACGGAGGAATTGGCGGGCCAGGTGCTAATGGAACTGCACCCTCAACATTCGGAGTTTCGGCTTGGCCGATAGATGGCACTAACTTTCCATCCATGTTTTCCTCAACTTCCGCAGTATGGTCCGATTCATCTACTTCCTCACCACGTCTAATCTTTCTAATTTGGACCATTGTCCAAACTGCATAAGACATCGCACCGAGTGCAATTAGATACATTACAACAGACAATTGTGAGTCGGCAACTTGGTTTGCAAGTGCCGTACCATCTCTGTCTACTTCTCCCTTAATCAAGAGTGGAGTAATAGATATCCTTTCCTTTTCCACACCGGAATCAAGGAGGAGGAGGCGGTGATCTAGAGTGTCTCCGACCTCACCATCTGCAATAGCCAATAGCTTCACTTGGATTGTTTTTCCAGATGATACCGAAATATCTACTGAAGATAATGTCTCCCAGTTTTCACCACTGGTCAGGCGTTGCAGAACAAATGTCACATTTCCTGAAGCCCCTGAATTCCTCGCCTCAACAGTGAGGGAAACCGACTCGTCAACAATCGGTGTAGGATTTGACCAAGACCACAACGTATCTGCTGCTCTGAGGCTTACATCCGGTCCTGTCAGAGCAAGAGGCCATGATGCAAGTGGTGCTTCGAGTGTGTTACCGTCGCTGTCGTAAGGATTTCCAGAAGCATCTGAGCCAGTAACCCAGACATCAATTGTATATGATGGAAGAAGCATTGTCGCTCCACCATCGGTTAAATCGATGTAACCAGTCCAAAAGAATTGGTCCTCAAATGGAGTGGTATCAGGTAGTGGTGATGAACCTCTACTTATCTCGGCTTCCCCAGCACGTACAAGATAGTGCATTACTGCTGGGTTTTCAATAGTAAATCCTTGGTCATCACGGGTTTCGAGCATTACTTGTAGATTTCCTGCAAGTGAAATAGGTATATCTTCACCTGGAGCAATTCCTGCTAAGTATACTGCATGGATAGTTGGTCGTTCACTGTCAACCGCTAGTCGCAAACGTGGTTTGAATTCGGATTCATCCTCTGCCAGACCAGGTAGATCTACTAGTTTCGCTCGCAAATCTAAATGGCCACTACGGACATCAGGAACTAGCATGTCAATACTGAAATATCCACCATCTCGACTGGTAGTTGTCCATTCGTTTTCGTAGTCACCTAGAACGATTGTGAAAGTACCTGATGGAGCGGGTGTCTCATCTTCAGCGAAAAGTACACGGCCACTGAATCGCAGTGCTTGGCCAGCTCCGATTAGGGTCTCATCAAATTCAGGGTTGTAGTGGTTGGTTCCATCTCGTAATTCAATTGCCAAAATGTGTCCTGGCTGTGTATCGAACCGCAAATCATTGTCTAGGCTCCATAAGTCATTCCCTAATCCTGCTTTGTGAATATTACAAGGAACATTATCCTCTAATCCACATGGCTTATCTTCAACCCAAACCTTTGGGATGAAATGCGATTCACCGTTTGTATCCCAGATTTCAGGGAAATTCCAAGTCAACTGGAATTTTATCGATACAATCATTCGAGATTCGTTTTCCGGATCGAGGATAACAGAGGAGTACAGATTAGAAACTGCTAATCCAGAACCGCCACTTTCTAAAAATAATTCTGGTAAGCCATCATTGGTCTTTGACAGGTAGGCAAAAATTGAGGTTTCATCATCATCAAAATCACCTGCGAGTGCTAATTGGACATAGTCAACATCCCACCAGCCATTGATGTCTGAAACCATGAACGTAGCGGTATAAGACACACCAGGATGGAGAGGCTCTAGGTCATCGTGGCCCATGATTGTTGAATTATCAACATCCATTACTGGTTCAAATTCTTCACGTATCACATACCAGGATAGTGAATTATCCCATTCGGGAATTACTTCTCCCGGTCTGTCGCCACAATATTGTTCGCTAGACATGTCACAGACTGGTGCACCACCCATTGCAATCACATTTCCTTGCCCATCTTGGCCGGTAATATAGAATGCAACTTTGTCACCATGCAATAGCATTGAATCGTCTATCAGTCCATTGAAAATATTGAGACCACCCGCCCTTATTTCTGGTGTAGTCAGTGTTTTTGAACGGTATTCAATTGGTTCGGGAAGACCATTAAAATTGGAATCGTCACACTTCTCATGCTCTCCTGCTTCACAACCCACCCAATAGTGTAGGTCTGCGGTTTGAGGAGGGTCTACCGAATCTTGTATGATAACCTCAATTGCTTGCCCGCCAGGAGATGGTGGTCCCTTGTGCATTTCTGCAGATTTGGTTGGGCTAGCAAACAAAACAAGCGGAGCATTTCCATCAAAAATCAATTTAATTGTATTATATCCGGGATTTACATAGGTTGAACCGGTTGCCAAATTTATAGCTTCAACCCTCAGAACCATTCCGCCAGGAGCAGATTCAATAGGTGAAGTGAAGGTAATATTATATTGGCCAAATGCGGGATTTCCTTCTGAGTGAAGAACACTAGGTTCTCCAATTGGGACTCCATCGAAAGTTACATTTTGGCCTAGTACTCGTAAATCAAATTCACCTGCTAAAGGTGAAAATGCAGAATTCTCAAAGTTTATTGCTCCAGCAATTGAAAGATTAAATCCGCCTCTAACCCAGTCACCTGGGTACAATTCTCTGCCGGTCTCTTCCCAAACGCGCATTCCATCTAACTGAATGTCATTCTCGATGTTAAGTGACAAAGTATCAGTTGTCCATGCAGTGATTTGAGGACCTAGATCATCATTCATCGAAACGATTGCTTCCATCCGCCTTTCATCATCCCATGTCCAGTTTACACGCATTGGCATCTTCACAGATACCGTGCCTTCACTATCCATTGTCGAGGTGCAATTTCCAACATCAAAACTCACTATTTCATTAACATCATCTACAACACTACATGAATCTCCACGTAGCCATTTGAATGCAGGATTGCCTCCATGTGAATTGTTTAATCCGATTGTTGCTTCAGTCACTTTATCGACCAAATCACCATGACCAAGTCGAACTACTAGGTTTCGATAAACGCCGTCAGGAGTTACCAGTCCCCCCTCTAGACTTGCATCGAGCACACGTGTCTTCAATCGATATTCAATATTTAATTCAGTCAGTTTTACTCTTCCGGGAGTATTTGCTTTGACTGCAATTGTAATTTCCACGGTTCCAACGCCATTATCAGGAATGTGGCTGTTGAAAGCATCAACCAATCCGGGAGCTTCTGAAACAACACTTCCAACAGGTGAATCATCAGATGCAACCACTGAACTTTCGTTGAGGAAAAGGATAGATTTCCAATCCCACACGTTGTCATCTCCTACATCCAGTTGGGGTGCGTCTGGATATCCTTCTTCATACCAGAGAATGAAAGAGTCCACTTTCGGCGTCAGAGAGTTATCACTTGTCGCTAACAATACCGAATAAAGTAATTCATTTCCAGCACCTTGAGTTGAAAATGAAACTTCTTGATTATTGATTGCATCTTCCCAAGTTGTGCCATTATCATTGGAAACCTTGACTTCTAATGACGATGATGTAGGCTCATCAGCCTGCCATACGGCCCGAACTTTACCGACATTTGTTCCGGTTGAAACACGCTGACTAGTCCAATCACCTGTTGTGTCATATGAGGTAGCATATTCCAGAGAGAGCCACCAAGAAACAGCAGAAGAACCAATCAGTTGCATTTTCCAAATTAATTCATTTCCTGGATGTGCGAAGTGGATAGTTTGGTTTTTCTCAACAGCTTCCCAGTGGGTACCATTATCGGCACTAACCCAGTAATCAACTCGATCTCCCTGGCTTGGTGCTGACCAGTGATTTTGTACATTTACTGCAATAACATCATCCGTAGTGACAATTGTATCTCCAACCCATGTAGTTGTACCAGGAGCAGGGGTTGTTGAATAGGAAAGCCCCATACCTAGTTCACGATAGTATAGAGTTTTAGAGCCCCATGTCGAATAGCCAGTATCAACTGTAATCAACCTCTGTCCGTCATAGTGCAGTCCAAATCCTTTGGCTGTGATGTCGATTGACCCTGCTTGTGGCACTAGTGATGATGACGTTCCAGATAGAGCCCATGCACTAATTTGGTCGGTGTCTGTGTAGTACAATCCCTTCATACAACGCATGTAGAAATAGTTAGAGTGTACAGTCAAGCCATGAACATTGCTTGTGGATTTGCCACATTCAGTGGATGAAGATGCCCCAGCTGAGAATGAATACATTTCTTCGCCCTTAGTAAATTGTCCATTATCTCCAAAGTCGTATGATACAATACGCCTTTGCTGTCCATGAACTATCCAGATTTTGTCAGTTTCTCGATCATATGAGATTCCATTATATTCTCCATATGGCTGTCCAATGTCATAGGAATCTATACAATTCCATGTCCAATCATTTGAGACATCAATTGCAAGAACTCTGAGGTGCTGTGTTGGAGTTGATGATGAATAAGAATATTTGTAGGTCGAAAATATACCATATAGGATTTCTTCATCAGTTATTGTCCAGTCCTTGAAACCATAGGCCTTGTAGTAAGTTGAACTTGGGTCTTGAGGGAGAGCACACGCTGCTTCACGTTGTAAATCAACAACAATATCTCTGCTAACATTATTCGGGTGCATACGGTTGACTACTTTGTCAAATGAGGTCCCAGTAAAGGTTGACATGAAGAGCCAATCATGGTTACGAATGATTGCACCTTGGCCCTGTGCCATAAAGTTTTGACTTGTCATCTTTATTTGATTGCTGAATCGATTTTCAGTTGAGTTTGAAGTATGCGGTTGTCTAACTGCAAAACTACCATTGTCGAGCCAAGATGATGTTCCGGAATTGATATCCTCATCGACCGCATGCGGTGCAAATATTACGTCTCCAGAATCAAATCCAAGAGTCAAATCACCACTTCGTGAATCAGCCCGATTTGCTTCTCCATCCATCCATTCTTCATACGTGTCAGTAGAAACCTGCGACCAACCTGTCGATGACGCCCCCGAAAGTGTAACTTGTACATCAAGAACCTCAGCCCCCTTCGGAATTGCAACTTTCGTGGTCTTATCCGAACCACCTTGATAGAGAGCAATATTCTCTATACTGCCATCTGAAAAGGTATAGATGTGCCTCGATGAACCTGCTGCTTCAGCCTCGCCCACAAAGGTTTCTGAAAGCGGGCTCAACGGTGTTAGTACTAGTAGCAAAAGCATCATTATCAGGGCTGCACGGGAAGTAAAACTCTGCGACATAGAATACACCTACACACCGCTCAGACGCCATAACTCTTGAATTAACCGGCGCCTGGTCAGTTCAAAAATCTCCTTTAGGAGATAAATTGGCTTCAAGCGGTATTTCGACTGTCATATCGAATCGGTGAAGAATCGCCTCTAAGGCCATCAACCTCATCGTCCTTGACTTCAAACCAATCAACTAGCCAGTCTCCATCTGTATCCCAATTCAAAGGATCGCTGCCTTCCGCAATATGGTCATCATCCAAATCGAGGAGGTACCAACCCTTTTCGTGTTCGCCCAATTCAATTGCGGGAGCCCGATTTAAGTTTCCAACATAGTAAACATCCCAATCATCTGTAAGATCACCAGAACACAAGGTTACATCGTCCCCTACATCCAATACCAAGAAATCGGTGTCCATGTCATTGATGATTAGTGCATAACTCTCATCTGCGATATTCTTCTTATTCATTCCAAGATAATTTGTTGTATCTTCAGTAACCTCACCCAAGCCGAGGGTGAAGGCTCTAAATTGCCACCACTCGGTGATAACTGAGCCATTCCAAGTTTCCCCAGAAAGTCTTACGGAGTCGGGAGAATCTAGGTTAGGGTCTGCTATTGCATAAAATTCCATGAAGTTAGTGTATGGAGTATAGACGCAAGTAGCACTGCAATCCCAGTTCCCATCTTGATCAGGATCATAGTTAGCATCCGCAGGATTTGCGGGATTAAATGTAGCCCAGGCCCATCCTAATGCCGGTCGAGAAAGTGTACCTAGGTTTTGAGAGAGGGGTCGGCATGAAGAGGTATTTGAGGTACAGCTCCCACCTGTTGAAGCATCGATCCATTGTACCTCAATATTCAATCGCGAGGAGTAGTTGTCATTACTTTCATTCCACCCTTTTGCATACTCATACCAATCAGGTAGCATATCGCCATCTGTATCATTATCCATTGGGTTTATTCCATATTTGAAAACTTCACGACCATCTGAAAGATTCCAGTCTCGGTCGTGAGATATCACCATACCGCCTGCTACTTCTGTGTTGAAAGTTACTGAATCGCCATCAGAGTCATTTGTATCCGGTCTTGTACCATTCAAGTATTCCATATGGTTTGTAAATGGAAGGTCGCCAATTCCATTTTGGATGACCTCCCCTGAAGGAGTAAATTGTCGATTCTCCCATGTACCTTGAACTGCAGGACTATCAAATGAAGTTCGATTATACCATCCATCACTATCAGGGTCATAGTCGATGTCGAATGGATTTACTGGATTGGTTGCCCAATGGTTCTGAGTTGTTGGATCTGGCATCCCATAAACCGCATAACAGAATTCCCAACCATCATCAATTCCATCTTGGTCCGAGTCAACGTTGGTTGGGTCTGTAATTCCAAATAAGGTCCGGTTGAAAGTATTGGGATCTTCAGAATTAATCATATCCATTCTTGCTGTGGAAGCGGAATCCTTACTTCGGAAATTATTGTAAATCGCCCTGCGTGCTTCAAGTTCAGTACTACCTTCTTCGACATATGCATCTACTGCATCATCACCAAATCCGATTAGTCCTGCACCAGTGGATAAACGAGTGTCATATTTACCATATACGCGAGATTCATATTCTCTTTTATTCGTAAATTGTTCTTCAAGTGAAATATTTCCATCTGCATTACAATCAACTGAATCTAAATCACTGTCGAGCCATTGGTCAGAGTCGATTAGTGGATTCATCGACCAACGGTTATTTTCAAGGTCCCAAGATGTAAACCAATATTCGAATCCATCAATCATTCCATCACTGTCAGTATCTGCTAGTGTTGGGTCGGTAATTCCCATTAGAGTTGAGATGAAAGTATTAGCAATTCCAGTAGATTGCCACTCTTGGAATTCTTCAAGATGGCGTTTACCTCTCTGACCCTTATCGATAATTATTGAGTAGACTCTTTGTGCTTTTTGTGTTGGATCATTAATATCACCATCAACATGCATCAATGGAGCATCAAGCGGATGGTTTTCACCATTTTCGGGATTTGTGACTGCTAAGGAGAATTCTTGTGCATCTGTCAGTGCATCATTATCTGCATCGAATGAACCATCACCGGGGACTAGTGGATTGAGAGTCCAAGTTTGTGCAGTATCATTCCATGCTGTGAAAAGTAATTCCAAACCATCAAGGAAGCCATCGGAGTCTGTGTCGGGATTAGTTGGGTCAGTAGTCCAGCCCGATACATTGATCAAATCTTGTCCGACAAATGAACCGAACGACTCAGGATTTGTGATTCCTGGCCATTGCTGTAGAGTATATCCTGTGCCAATGGTGGTCACAAACCATTGCGGGCTTGTTCGGTTGGCATTTGTCTCTGATAGCGCAGGGTCGATTGTATTGTATTCTTCCCAGTTACTCATTCCATCATCATCAGAATCATCCCACCTATCGGTTGCATCCAATGGATCAAGTGACCACTGTGAATCCAATAGTTGCCAACGTGCATACCAGATTTCCCACCCATCTGGCATACCATCAGAATCGGTGTCGGAATCTGTGGGATCTCCAGTTAAATCACCATCACCAAAGGTTGACTCTGGAGTCGCCCAATCAGATACATTTCGAAACAAGTCGGTTGAGAAATTATTTGGAATTACTTCTCCATCTAAACTCATGTTGCCATCAAATAAGTTGTCCTTAATATTGTACTCGAGCCAATTAACAAATGCTTCATTTTCATCGATTACGCCATTGTGATTGATATCATATCCATCTCCATCTGGATTCTCAAATGCATCACTACCATTCAATGGGTTGATTCCAATTCGGCTAACATCCCATGTGCAAGCACCTCTCGCTTCCCAGCCATCGGGCAAATCATCACCATCAGAATCTACATTATTAGGGTCAGAATCAGACCATGCCATTGCAGCGACTTCAGATTCATAGTGGCTTTCAAGTAAATCACCAGCAACACCTGCTGCCTTGATAAGTGTCCACTGATATTCACAAAGGTTGCTTAGACCATCGCCATCCGCATCCCAATTTGCATCAGCAGGGTCAAGTGGATCCATGGTCCAATTATTCGAACCAGTGAAAGAAGTTCCAATCCATCTTCGATGTTTAATTTCCCATCCGTCAGGCATTCCATCACCATCTGAATCAGGATTTGTTGCATCGGTTCCAGAATCAATTCCAAGTGATGCTAGGTATGTTGCATTCGCTGCTTGGCCTGCAGCATCATCACAAATATGTTCAAAATCATATTGATTTGTGTAGTGGCACCAAAGTGGAGTCTCTTCATGGAACAGACCGAAATATTCAGCTCCATCACCAACACCATCGCCATCTGAATCAACAACTCGTGGGTCTGTCGCATTGTACCCTAGGCTTGTGCGCGCTGTGTAACGGAATTCGTCTAAATTACGCCATAATCTTTCGTTTATGGGGTCGGAGTCGAGATTTACGCCATCACCATCCGCATCAAGTAATGCATCCCAAGGATCTGTTGGGTCCAAACCATAGCGGACCTCCCAACCATCTAGCATACCATCCGAATCCGAATCATTGGCCATAGGATCCATCAGCTCAAGATTAGAATATTTACCAGGTCCTATTCCGAGGAATACTGTGTCTACTCCAGAAACTTGATGAATCTCAATCGCTGAAATATGCCCGGGTACCCATTCTTGATTGGTCATCCCATATACTGCGGAATAACCACCGTTTAAAGCCCACATTCCCCAACCGGAACCAACAATAATTTCGTTACCAGTAGAGCCTATAGAATAGATTTCATTTGTAGCAGCAACTGTAGTGCCATCAATACCCTGGTGCTCATAATCTCCACTGTGGGTGATCAAACCAGAAAGTAAGTCCATTCGATGTAATCCCGAAGGTGTTCCAACCCAAACCACTTGCATTGCACCGCCTTCGGGCCCATCTGGAACCAAGTCGTTAACAGTCGCAGGATTCCCTCCACCCAATGCTCCAATTGCTCGTAATTCATCGATATTGGAAGCGATTGATGTTGGTTCGAATGAATAGTAGAATTTCCAATTTGGAATTGCTGCATCTCTTGCAGAAGCGGTTTCAACTGTGAATAAACCAACATCTGTACCAACGTATAGCGTAAGCGGCCCCGAAGAAACATCAACATGCGCTATGGAAGTAGCAGTTGCGTTCCCACTATTCATGGCATCAGAAATTCCATTGCCCATGGCCAATTGGGTTACTCCTAGTTCGTTAAATTGGAATACTGAACCAAACCCTCCAAAACCAAGAGCAATAACATACTGGTCGCCACCGTCATTCACAAGTTGAGCGCCTGCTGTATAGCGGCCAGCGAAATATGTCCACTCTGAAATATCATCGAGTATCCCGTCATCTACTTCTGAAACCCAAACTCCCGCTTCTGTAACCATAACGAGATAGTTGTCTAACAGAATCATGTCATTGAGATCATGTCCTTGTGGGAGTTCATAATTCACAGAGGTCGATTCTTCAAAATCAATAACTGTAATTCCTAATTTTGTGCCAACCCATAAATTAGTTCCGTTCGAAATTAATTCTCTCACATCATGGTTAATGATAGAAATATCATCTTCACTTGCTTCTGCTGTTAGCTCTGGTGTTAGAAGATATTCTGCATAAGTCCCTTCGCTAGCACCTAATTCAACAGAACGCATTCCCGATTTTACAGTATTGCCATCATCTAAATGCACAAAATACTCTTCGAGAGTTGAAAGTTGTTCACCCACGCCGAGTGCTTCTTCAGAGCGTGCAGCATCTGCACTAATTATTCCATCACGGTTAGCATCCCAGCCATCGTTATCTAAATCCACCAGTGCATTTGAGCGGTTGAGAGGATTTAGTCCAAAGTGTATCTCCCACCCGTCACTGATTCCATCTCCACTAGAAGGGAATAGTCTGCGATATTTTTCTCCATCGTAGTAGTACCGGTCACTATCCTCCCCAACTGGGTTTGTTCCCAGCCAGAGATATTCATCAATGGTATCGACAGTGCCATTGCGAGCACATGCAGATAGTATATTTTCAAGTAATGTAATATTTAAGTTCAAAGAAATGAACGGCCAGTCATATAGAATTGAAGATTCTGGACCAGGTGAATAACACCTCAGACCATCTAATTCAGTAGTCCAGTTAGCCGGTGCACCAAAAGAATACTCTTCCGGTGAAGTCAATAATTCATCAACAGTAAGGAAACCGTCACGATTTACATCGAATCCGTCTTCATCGGGGTCACTCTCAGCATCACTTGCATTCAGCGGGTCGAATTCATCACAGCGATACATTTTTTCCTCGGAATCAAAGCCTCCAAGTCTCTCGCACATATGAGCCTCGAAACCATCAGGCATACCGTCTCCATCAGTATCAGCAATCCTTGGATCGAGATACCATCGCTTTCCCGACTCGTTCAAGACACCGGTAAGTCCCCTCGTAAATCCGGGATCAACACACTGAGCCGGATAGGGCCAACAATATTCTTCGGTTGCATTTAGACCATCGATATCTATATCGACATAGGCATCGGATGCATTGTACCTATCCATACCTTTCATCACTACTGCACGCCCATCTGTTGATGAGAAATTTACCCACTCACCGAATAGATTCTCGTGAACATCCGGGATCTTATCACCATCAGAATCTGTGGCTGGTGGACCTTCTCCTTCTGTTAGATTAGGGTTGGTTGTGGCTACATTCGAAATAGCAGGTAACTGTGAAACAAAAAACAGTCCAGATATTACTAGGAAGGTCATCAGAAGTGTTGACTGTGAGCGGCGCATCGGAATCACCGTCGAGCGCGGTAGCACCCAACTAGACATGAACCATTGAACCAGCCTTAATACAGTGATGGAGCATTGTTCAGACTAGGATTACCTACGGTAATCTAAACTAACAACCAAAAACAGACCGAAATACAACTTTTTCAGGGGTGGGTTCAAGGGCTAAACGCGATACCCTCTGAAGGTTAGCCATGCCATTGTCATTCACACACCTTGGAACAGGAAGTCGCGGTAACGCGACACTTGTTGAAAGTGGTGAAGCGAAAATTCTGATCGACCAGGGGTTTAGTGGAAAGCAACTGGAAAAACGCTTGGCCCGAATGGAAATAAAACCAGACGAAATTGATGCGATTGTTTTGACACACCATCACGGCGACCACGGCGGTGGTGCTTCAATTGCTCAGAGGAGATGGAATATTCCAATTTACTGCAATGACAGAACGGCCACTGCCCTCAACTTGGACCTCAAAGGTGTACATTTATTCGAAGGACTAGATGCATTGGAGTTTGCAGACGACCTAGCCCTACTCCCGGTTCCAGTCCCACACAGTGGCGCTGATAATGTGGCATTCATCGCAAGCCATCGTGGTGAAAGAGGAGCCGTGATTACAGATCTTGGCTCTTGGACTGATGAATTGGTTAACCATGTAACGGGATGTCAGCACATTTCGATCGAAGCAAATTATGACCATCAACGTCTGTGGAATGGTCCGTATCCTATGCGTTTGAAGGACAGAATCTCAGGAAGAGGTGGGCATCTTTCTAATGACCAAACTGGCCAATTTCTTTCGCAGGTTGTAACTAGTGAAACACGGTCTCTGGTGCTAACACATCTTTCAGAAAAAAACAATGCGCCACACCTAGCGGAGTCTACTGTTTTGTACCATGTGGATGATCTTTTCGAAGGTGATATCCGAATCTCGCTTCAAGATGGCCCGGAGTTCACGCACCACATTGGCCAATGTGAATCTGAACGGGTACCCCAAGAGGGAATCTCCCTTCGAAGATGAGCCCTGTAAGGGCTCTCCTTGGTCAAACCATAAGAGGGGTGATGATTCTCTTCTGTCCGATGAGGTCCAGCCGTAAAGCCGATGAGGACCTCGCCGTCAGCGAGGTTATCGGCGTAGTCATGCTTCTAGCCATGGTTATAACCATGATGGGAGGGGTTTTTTTGATGCTGACCCCCTACGTCAACGACTTTCAAGACAATACCGCATGGGCGAATGCAAATGGAATTGCTGAGCGCCTTGATGGACGCATCGATGTTGTTGCAGGCGCAAGTGCTGACACCGGCATTAGAACCACAGTACCTTCGGTTAGCAGTGCGATTATTCCAATTTCAAACATTGAAAGCTGGACTGTTGCAGCAGATTTAACAGATTCAGAATCGGTTACTGTGTCATATCTAAACCAAACTGCATTTAGTGTGTTTGCCCAAAATGAAAAGGCCACTAGTGCAACTATTTGGACTCCAAATGGCGAACAGACTTTCACTTTTGAGCCTAGCAATGAACCAGTTTTAATTGACCATGAATTGAATGTACTTCACTTGTACATCGTTACAGTTCATGATGCCGATGATCAACCACTACACCGCCAAGCAGGTATCTCGATTTCAGGATTGCTAATTAAAACAAAAGTACAGGGTGGCGAGCACACAATAGGTCTGATAAATGATGCACGCTATGATAAATTTTCTAATGAACCATGGACAATCGCTTCATCCCCCGGTATCAAAATTGAGGAACTTTTCGATGGAACAATGCGTGCAAGTTTGTCATTGCGAGATGTGAGTGTAATAGGGTCGGTACCTGATGGAAGAAATGCAATTTTTGACATTAGTTCTGCTGGGCCAATCGAATTATTCAGTGGTGATGCATGGAACTTTAGATTCAATTTTGATTCTACCCTTGGCCCTACAATCGCACCACAAATGAATGAGGGGTGGCTCACTGATTACACACTACACCGTGCTGCAGATACGCTCGACCAACACCGTGGAATAAGCCCCTGGCTAAGAGCGAGTGGCTCAGATGGGATGACTATCGACAAAGGTAATTCAGTGATTGATTTGGAAATTGATTTGCAATTAGTGGAGGTTCGTGAATGATTTCCAATAACCTTCAACGTGGTGATGAGGCAGTAAGTGCAGCTGTTGCAACTGTCCTGCTGTTTGGTGGAGTAATATCTATCATAGGGTTAATGCTACTTTCAATGATGCCCGTCATCCAAGAATTAGAAGGGTCACTAAAGCGTAATGACATGCAGGCACAGATGCAAATAATGGGTCACGAAATTACAACTCTTTCTGAAGCCGGTGTGCCGGGAGATTCATCACAAGTTGAACTAATACCAGTCGATGGAGAACTAAGGTGGGATAGATTGCGTGGCGGAATGTGGTACTCCGCATCTTGGTATGAGGATGACACATTCAGAATAAGGGGCGCTCTTGACCTCAACCGAAATCTCGAAATCCGACACGCTGAAAGTAACGTACAAGCGGTTTGTTACCAAGATCTACGCTTAGGCCCCGACCGTCCGTTCCTGTTTACCCCAACCACCCAGGCTGATTCTATTCTTGTCACTCCCAAGCATGGATTAACTATTCCATTAGGTCCTGTCCTAATCGAACAAGATGGATCTGATTATTCATTATCGATTGGAGAAGTACTACGACTTAATGCAGACTCCCCATTTAGCTCTAGTCACGATTTGATGGGACTACAACTTAACGGAGAAGGGGGTTCTTCAATAGTCCCTCCTACAAAATCCAATCCTGCTACAGGAAAGGGGCAGCATTGGGCTGTTCCCTTGCCAGCAGGAAATTCTACATTGGAAATATTTGCTGATGATGATATCTTAGTTCAATGGTCACTTGCAGGGCAAAGTGGAGATGAGGCTGTTGTTCAATCCCCTGCTGTGAGACTAGCCAACTCTTGGACAAAGGAAGTTTCGCTTTCAGAAGATACAATTCTGGAGATAGTTACAGATGTGGATGCACAACTACTGATTAGCCATGAAGACAAGGGTAAAACATCGTTGCTTGGTGAAGAGGGCAACTTCATTTCTAAACATTTCATAGCACCATATTCCACAGGTAATCTGACAATAATAAACCCTAGTGAAAATGCCGCAACCATCACTTGGCGGAACGGTGGGACATCTGTACCTGTTAACCAAACAGGAACAGTATCTTGGCCTCCAATCGGGATCGAAAGTGCTGCTACCATCGAGAGCAGTGAAAATGTAATTATCCAATGGAGTACAGGTGAGGGGGGTATGGCAATCCTTCCAGCAACTGATACTGGGCAAGTAACGGGTAATGAATTCATACTGGACGACTCCGAAAACTTTGATAATTTCACTTCCGAATTTGAAGATTATACTTCGGTTATGGGATACACTGGCAACGATGGTCTCATCATTCTAGAGGATGATGGTGCTATGCGCTGTATAGGAATTAACCAAACTGCATCTGGTTGGATTTCCACTACACTACCTTGGAAAACAATGGACGGCTTGCCTGAAGGGCAAATCATCACCGCATGGCAGAATGGGCTACATCCTGCGAGTTTGGAAATTACTCTAATTGGAGTAGAAGGCGAAGCGACTCATGCTAACCTTGCCAATGCATGGGCCTTCCACATATCACGCCTAACCTATGAATTTGACACATCGATTAGTGGGCTTGAAGTCGCTTGGAGTGCTGGAGCTATTGTTACAAACCATCCTGAAATGAATCCTGCAATTCTAGTCGGACCGACCGATAGACAAGGCCCTGGTCCACGATTTAGTGCAACTGTACCTTCGATACATCCAACAAAAACTTCTGCTTCTGGTGCAGGAAATATGAATCTTGACCTTGAATTAACAATGCGTGAAAGTCTTGTATCGACTATTGCACATGATGTGAGAAGAGGCTGGGTAGGTCCATATGGCAATGCTATTGCCGCATGGTCCAGCAATGGACTCGAATCTTCTGAAGATTGGATTGTAAATCCAGGGAGATTGGATTTGCTTTCAGATTATACTGGTTGGGTACCAATTCCATCCCATGGACCAAGTGAGGCTGTTTGGCACACATCAGGCCAACCTATTCAATTTAATTTACAGATTAGTAGTATCGATGTACACCTAACGGAGGCTTCATCATGAAAGGGGACTTTGTAAGCGATGAATCTGGAGCAAGTACCGAACTGGGATATATTTTCACTTTTTTACTTGGAGTAATTTTCCTTTCAATGTTCAGTGTGTGGGCATTTGGAATTGAAACTGCAACCAGAGAAAATTGGAATACGACTGCCGTTGATGTCAATATGGCAGATTTAGTTGGGGCTGTTGAACGTGCTGATCTTGCTAGCAGAGATGACGGCGATATTCGCTATGCAGAAGCAGTCAAATGGCGAGCTACGGAGGCAGATGAATCCCTATTCATTTTGACTCTTGATGATCAAGGTCTTCACTTAGACCATACTGAAAATGTTCTTGATAGAGATGTTTCAATTTCTGCCACAGGCGCTGGGACATATGATGGAAAAATCACCTTGTCAGGTATTACAGAAATCTGGGTTGTTTACGAAGATGGCGTAACTTATCTCAGTAGTAAACGTCCTGATTTCTAATCATCGGCCCATCACGGCAGTGTGAACCATCATCTGAACTTCGCGCATTCTGGTTTGCGCACCTAATTCCCGGAACACAGAAAGAGCACGTTGTAGGTATTCCGTCCTTCTTTGTCTATCAGGGGCAACACCACCTAACCTTGCAAGAAGTTCACCAATCTGCATACGCAAGTCATTTGCTTCTGAAATAATCAAGGCTTCACGGTAACGTTCGAGTGCTTCTTCTATCTTGCCACTGTCTTGTAGAACTTCGCCAAGCAGGATTGAAACTTCCACCAATGCGAGTGGATCTCCTGCCTCGCCCATGGTTGCAAGAGCGTCTGTATAGTGGTGGAGAGCGAGATCTGCATCTCCGGATTTGGCATAATACCGACCTAGCACGGCGCGAGCACGTGCATGCAAAATCGGGTCATCTGATGATTCTGAACGCTCATACGCTGACAAAGCATGGTCACGGGCTCGTGTATGCTCACCCAAATCTAACAAGGAACGTGCAAGAACTATTTCTGCAGAGATTAGGCTGAGTGAGTCATCAGATGCGAGAATAGATTCTACCTCAGAATATGCTTCCAATGCCTTGACTTTATCGCCACTCCTTCGCAAAATGTAGCCCATATTATTGTATGATCTAGCGGCACCGACTGCATCACCGATTTCAATATATAATTCCAACGACTTACGGTGCATGCTCAAACTTGAGTTCGAGTCACCGCGCTTCAGAGCAATGTCGGCAAGGTTCGAAAGTATGTCTGCAATTACATCTTTCAAACCTGCGGCTTCAGCAGGAGGTCTTGCTTTGCTAAATGCTTCTTCGGCCTCATCAAATCTTCCCAATAAAGACAATACTTCACCACGAATTCTATCAATTCGGCAAGAACTTTCAGCGACTATCGAGTTGGTATCGATTGATTCTAGTAAACCAAGAAGTTCAATGTGTCCTTCTTTAATCAGATTACGACCTTGCTCAATCACAATTTGTGTCGCTTCCTCATGGCGCGAAGAGGCTATTAAATGGTAAATTAATTCCAAAGAAATATGGCTCCCAGCACTCTGTTTCTGGTACCATGATACCGCTTTGTTGTGCAACTCTTCTTTGGATTGTTCATCGAGACTTTGGAGCAAGAATTCTCTAATCAGGTCGTGAACGTCATAGGCATCAGAATCAGCATGCCTAGCTAACCCCGATTCGACGAGCGAATCTAGTTCGTCGATATTTAATCCCTGTTCGGTAATCGCTTCAAGGGGAATTGGTTCTCTGAAAATTGAGAGAGCGCCCAATAGTCGCTTCTGCTCTCCAGAGAGTTTGGAAAAGATTTCGATGTTGACATAGTTTTCTAGGGACTCGTGGAATGCACCCGCTGATGCACCCCGGTTGATTAACTCGAGAACTAAGGGGTGTCCACGGCTCAATGAGTGAATATAGAGTAACTTTTCCTGATCTAAATCATCAAATGCTGAAAGTAATGAGCGGGTCGATTCTTGGTCGAGTCCTTCCAGTGGAAGGACCAATGACACAATGCGACCATCTGCATCTTTTAGTGGCACTACTTGACGGAAAGACCGTGAAAAAATTACTAATCCTACATCTCCTTCAAACTCTACAAGGTCACGTGATATCGCCTGTATGGTTTGATGAAGCACCTTGTCGTTTACCTTGTGGTAGTCATCTATGACAATCAAGGCAGAAGAACCAGAGAGCGCATCAGTGATTATTCGAGCTGCATCTACTGCTTGTGGTACCGGAGTTGCCGAAATGTAATCAGCGAGCATAGGGTCTCCAATACTAGATAGCCAGTCTGCTATGCTCTCAAAGAATGCACGACTTCCATCCCAATCTTGACATCTATGATACAATAAATTTCTTCGGTGCATGAAGGATTCGATTACTTTAGCTGCCATCGATGTTTTTCCAATTCCTGCAATTCCTGGAATCATCAAGGTGGTGGATCTCGCTTCAAGTAAATTAACCATATTTTCGAGTTCGGTCGAGCGACCATAAAAATGCCTGAGCCGAGGTAAATCACCTAGGCTAGTAACCAATTGTTTCTCAACATGTTTAGATAAATCACGTTCAACTAAATCGGCAGAGAGAGAACGTACATCGAGTACTCCGTTATCATTGAGGTACCGAATTACATCCACTGGACGCATTGTAAATGGTATCTTATCCTGTATCTCACCAAGAGTAGAGGTGATTGTAGTCCCATCAGGAAGAATCGTTCTAAGCGGGAATTCACGAAGCCTCTTCCAAGTTTCTTCGGCAACATTCATTCCAGAATCCGTCAAGAAGTATGCCTTACGTTTACGGCTAACTCCCTGAACATGTGCTTGTCGTTCGACGAGGAAACCTTGGTCTTTCAATCCAGAGATTGCTCTTGGCACGTTTGACCTTGCTATTGATACTGCATTTGCAATACCCATTTGCGATAACGCAAATGGTACTTCGACTGAACTCATGAAATCTGAAAAATCAGACAAATGGAGCAGTATTCTCTCATGCACTCCTGGTTTTGGTCGTACAACCATATCTCACCCTCCGTTCTTATCCCCTTAGAGTATTTTGTATCCCTGCGTGAAGGATTACTCTTGCGGTGGTGTGTAATTTGGATCTGCAACCCACTGGTTAGTTTGAGCATCCCAAATCCAGCCAGGGTGTTGAGGTTGAGCCGCAGGCATAGGAGCTGCTGCTGGTACCAAATCACCCGAAATAACTGAGTCGTGGAGATTGACATTCACATTTTGGACCATTGTTCCAGCAACTGCTTGCTCTGCGGCTCTCGCTTTAGCCCAGGCGTAAGGATCTTCTTCCTTCTGTTGCTCTTGTGTCATTTCTGCAGCATCATCAAATTCTTCAAATTCGAGGAAGAAAAAGGTTCCAACTCCCAGAAGTACAGCCAGTGAAACAATTGCGATTACAACCCATAACCACGTTGGCATGCCTGCAGTTTCAGGCTCGCCGCTAGTGAGCATGATACTTGTTCCATCATTCTTACCGATTGTTTGGTCATTTTGGTCGAAATAGATACCATAACTTCCATCATCTCCTAACTGCGATGTAGAGATTTCCATTTTCCATGTCCCATCATCTTTGACCGTAGTTGAGTTCAAGTGTAAATCACCGCTAACAAGCCTAGCTTTAACTTGAGAACCGGGTAATCCAGTTCCTGTAAATAGGGCAGTGTCCTCAAAGGTTACAATTCCCACATCGGCTCTCTGTGCTGAAAATGTAACACCCTTGACAATGAAATTTACCTGATACGAATAAGAAACAGAATCATGAATATCCCTCGCTTCAAACATTACTCCAGACATCGACCAATCTGAGATTTCATTTGAAGATTGATACATTGAGTCCATTGGATTGTAAATTGCTTTACCATCCGGAGTGATGCGAATATGGTAGGCATAATCATTGTCAATTGCTGTTTGTGGGTCATCATATATGTCGAATAGCAAGTGGCTCGATTCTGGACCTACGCCATCGGAGTCATTGAAGTAATCAAGCAAGTTGATTTCTAACCCTACTCCACACTTGTCGAATGAACTAGATTTTTCGTCACAGAAAATTGTAATTGTTTCTATCCACCCAGATTCGTTGAAAGTTGGGGCGATATTATCAGCATCGGTCGGATTATCAATTACAACTCTGACAGTTTCAATAATTGAATAATCGACACCGTCATATGACTTCACTTGGATTTCATATTGCTGGTCATGAATCAAGTCGCTGGTATCCCAATAAGTCTGCCATGCACCATTTGGCAAGAACGAAGTTACTGGGTCAGGTCCATTATTCAATTCGATACCACTAGCTAAATCTAAGATAGTAATCTCAACACGAGTTACTTGGCCATCATTGTCACGTGCTACACCACTGATGATGGTCTCTTCATCGGCTCTTACGCTTTCCATTGGCAGTGGCTCACTGATCTGGATAATCGGTATTCGGTTATCATTATCGATTGTGATTGTGACAGTAGCCGGGGTACAAATATCGATTATCTCATGGCAATAGTTTGAATCGCTTGCCCAAACTGCAAACGAATAATCACCACTAGGTAGGGATGAGAAATTCCAAGAATCAGACCAAACGGTTCCACCACCACTGTTTGCTGGATAGTTTGCCGAGTAATTATTTGGTCCAGTTACGCTGAACCAAATATCTCTAATGTCACTACCCTGGACACCTTGATAGTCATCTGAAGAAGTCCCACTGAACAATACTTCTTGGCCATCGTGAGTTGAACCATCTAGAGGAGATTCTAAAATAATGCTTGGAGGAGCAATATTCAACTTGAATACACGTGTGGTAACAATCGATTCATCTAGCCCATCATATGAGCGGACACGGAATGTTACATCCTCTTCAAAGTGGTTTGCCATATCCCAATCAAAAGACCAAGTCTTGAATGGCCAGTTAGTCTTAGTCATCTCACCATTTGCGCCAGAGGTATCCGTTGCAAGGTACCAGTCGAGGCTTGCATGCGGTTGGATTTCGACTTTCTTAATGTCACCGAACTGTTTCAACCATGAATCATAGTCATTGAAATATGCTGGACCAATTCCATCGTGTGCCGAACCAGTAATTGTGATTGTTTGGGCAAAGGAAGTTCCATCATTTTGGTCAACACTTACCGATGGTGCCGTATTCGAAAGGTGAATTACCTCATCGACCATTCCAGTCAAGGTGAACTCGTGCACTGATGTGCCTTTGCTGAATTTCTTTGCATCAACCGAGTATGTTGGCATTTCACGGTTTCCATTTTGACAATCAGGGTCCTGCCCATCAATCAATGTGTCACCATCATTATCTGCTCCATCTCCACAGGAGTCCTCTCCTGTATCCGTTGCAAGATGGTTCCAATTGGTGTCGATATGGAAATTAGATGGCAAAGTTACCCATGGAGTGAATCCATAAGCATCTGTTGTAACATTGTAAAGTGGCTTACCATTTGCATCCTTCATTGTGACGAGCGCTTCAGCAACTTGAGAATTGTCAGCCTTAACTTGGTAACGGACTAGCTCTCCTTGCTCTACCTGCACACCCCATGCGGTATTCTGGTTTTGGATGTGTATTTTGGAGCGGTCGAAATTTTGTATATCGGAATAAGTAAATGTAGTTGCATTCTGATTAACTTCCATTGACAGCGGCATGAAACGTGGTGGCCAATCTGCTGTAAGTGGGGCTTTGATACACTCAGTGAGATCCCATGGGCACTCTGCACCCATCCATGATAGTGAAACCGGATACATAATTCCTGCACCTGGGTCTGGCATGAATTCACTTTGAACAGCGACTCGAGACTCAGTAACATTGTAGATTTGAGTAGCGTTGGTGTAGGTATTACCAGAAAAGTATGCTATTGATGCATACTTGTTACCATAATTATCATCATAAAGTGAAATATTTGCGGCAAATTCTCCTACTTCGATATCGTTGTCTTGAGCATTTACAATTCCGCCCTTGATTCTGAATCCATCGCCTGCATTGTTAGTAACAGTGTTACCAATAAAAGTTGCAGATGACATGTATACATGGAAGGCTGGACATTGGAAGTCTCCACCGTACATGTAATCTGAATTACAGACTCCTGTATTGTCGGCGACTATATTGTTAGCAAAGTAAAGTCTGGACTTGGTAGGTTGTGGTACATTCCATCCCTGGTCTTTATGGTGGTATTCTCCAATCAATACTGGCTCCTTTGCAGTACCGGTGATAGTATTGTTTTCCGCAGAAACATCTGATTCGCCATAAATCCAGATTCCATTCCAGCCACCAATCGGCCCGATTACGTTATTGTTAATCTCAACCATTGATGCGCGTATTCCGAAACCAGAACCTTCAGCGGAACCAGAGATTGTATTCCTTTCAGCTACTACAATCGCACCATCATAAGCAGTTATTCCAGCACCATCTGTTGGACTAATTGTATTGTCTGAGATGATGAATTTGTGAGTTTGGCCATTGGTCACAAGGTGGGAATTCGTGTCAATTGCATTGCACTTTGTTGAGACTGTTGAGTTAGTCAAATAGCCACTACTTGACCGCAAGAACGCCCCATATGAGTTCTGAGAAATAGAGATTGTATCCATTCGCACGAATGAGTCTTCCAGATAAATCGCTGAGCGACCGCCACCCTGGGCGCCACAATCGGTTTCTTCACCAGTGAATGCAGAATTCAAGACTTGCATTACAACTAACCCAGCACCAGCGCCATATGCTTGTATGGCAGCACCATGATATCCTTGTCCATCTATTCCAACTACAAAGGTCCCACCATCAAGGGTAGGCGAAGCACCATTGAATGCAAGTATATTCGTAGTATTGATGTCTTTGAATGTTGGATTTGTAACACTGAGACTTGCACCATCAAAAATCATTGCACCGTATTTGATAGTTCCTTGGCCGTCGAGATCAACTGGTATCCCATAGGCTCCATCAAGTGTAACGTGGTTCATTCGTGTTAGAGATTGGTCGATAGTTTCTGCGAGGTAAAGACCCGAGCCGCATGCCATGTCAGGATTCCAAACTCCAGTCACATAGCAGCGCCCGGTTTGATTTGGAGCAGGTGCTGCTGGTGCGCCCCAAATGAAGCGAACCGGCGAACCGGTACTGGCTTGTGAAGCACCACAAGCAGAATCTCCCGCGCAAATCGAACCCTGTATCTGAATATTTTTATCCGCAGGGATATTGATTGTAGTACCTGCATTTATGATAAGTTTCGCACCACCGGCAACAAGTAGATCCCCATCAAGATTCATTACTCCTGTCCAGGTTTCTGTTCCAGTAATCGTACCAGATGTAGTTTCATTAACTGCAGTGACGACTGGAACAGTAGAAACCATTGTCACGAATAGCGATAATAGAAATATACTGATTAGTCCCAAACTCTTACTTTTTTGAACATTGATAGACATAAAGACCCCTCTAACAAGCCCCCCACAGCCAAGTCCGCCTTAACACATTGGTACAGGAAACTACCGTTTAGTATCAAATAACTACTTTTGTATCACATTATTTGGCTCTAAAAAATAACATAGTATCAAATAATAATAATAATATCATAGTAAATAGTAATCTCAAACACCTCAGTACAACGAATAAGGCATTTAGCAGATGTTGGCAAGGCGGATTTCATCCAACCAATCGCTTCCATCTATCGATCCGTATCCCCATTGAGAGTCGTGCTCAATATCGGCTTCAAGAGATTCAGCAGAAACCATCAGAGCTTCCTTTACTTGAGTAATACATTCAAGTGAAGGATTGTCTTTCAAGTTTGGTTCAGCCTCTAAGATTAGTGCTAATATTCCCGACACAAATACGGTGGCATCGCTTGTGCCAGTGGATGAATAGTATTCTCCACCTTTGGCTGTCGAGATTATACCGACACCAGGTGCTGAAATTTCTGGTTTAAGGTGCGGACTTACTCTTTCATCACCACTACTGTCGACAGGTGCGCCAATTGACGAACCACTCCACACAGTACCATCTCTTTCCAAAGCTGCCACTGAGATAACCTCGGCAACATTTGACGGTGTCGAAACGCGGCCATCATCTGAAACTCCACCATCGTTGCCTGCTGCTGCAACAACATAGACGCCATTTGCTAGAGCAAGACGTACGGCATTAGTAGTCGGTCCTTCTCGCTCAGCCTCTGGGTCGCTTTCACCACCTAAAGAAAGTGAGATTATATCGGCTTCAAAGGTTCTCCAACACCATTCAATTGCATTTGCAACTAATTGTTCATCACCACTGTTTCCCCCAGAACCATCTTCTCCGAGGGCTGCAGCCATACCAAGTGTCACTCTAGGAGCCACCCCCTGAAGATAACCATCGGCTACCAGTATACCGGCCATCATTGTCCCATGGGCAAGTAAACCGTAGTCAACCGGACCACTCGAACCTGAAATGAAATCCTTGAAGACTAAATCTACGCCCGCTAAATCCGGATGAGTGGTGTCGATTCCAGTATCTACCATGCAGACTCTGACGTCGGAACCAGTAAGCCCAGAATCCTGTAAATCTCTTGCTCCAACCTCTTCAAAAGCCCATTCTGAAGTAGGAGGTGGTAAATCGATTAGCAAATACTGGGAAACAGCCCAGAAAATAATTACAATGAGTACTAGTATACCAGTATTAGCAATCCTTTGCGAATTTCTACGTTGACGAGAGATAACTGGAACCGGTTCAGGGTCCCACCCCAGAACTTCACTGCGCCAACCCTCCTGGTGCCCGATGGTATTAGGATCGGTAGCAGAGAGAATTCGTGAATCTGTAGGTTCAGGAATAAACTCGACTCCCTTGAGTTCATTATCCTCCCACATAGTTCAACGCTAACGCCTTCAATGCTTGAACATATGTCTCTAACCAGTTGAAAAACACCCTTCAAGAAGGATGCATTCAAACAGATATTGCTCAGAACCGGCTTGAGGAACCCTTGCGAGCAGTCTTGTATCCACCATAAAGTACCAGTATGGTCAAAATCACAACTACAATCATCAAATACGAGTCATTACCATCGCCATCAGCCACATTGGAGAACTTTATCTTGAAGTCGACATCTGAGACATCTTCGCTCGGTGTTCCAATTACCTCGAGGGACACTGTTAATCCTGCAGGTCCAGGTGGCATGTTAGAATATGGGAATTCTGCAAACGCTGTTCCATTTGCTGGAACAGTGATTGTAGTTTGCTTTTGGGTGTACTCCGTTCCATCCTGTGCAACGAGATAGACAATTACATCACTCGCTGTTAGGAAACCATTATTCTGGATTGGAATTCGGAAGATACCGTTTTCATTAGCCAAAGCATCTGAAGCCCTTGGTTCAATTGAATCTTCTAGGATTACCAACTTTGCAATTGAAATGATCGCAGTAGTAGAGCCTGTTTGTGTTTCAACATCGCCCTCACTTTCGGCAGTATAGTCAATATCACATTCATCAACTGTAGAATTAGTTGGTGCGTAAATTGTGAAAGATTGGCTACGGGTACTGTCTGCTGCAACTGTCAGATTAGAAATTGGTGGAGCCACCAACCAACCTGCATCGATACAAGATTGTTCAAGCATTGATTGCACAGTAATTGCGTCATCACCATTTCCTGAGTTAGAAACCGTCAAGGTAACAGTGGTTTCGCCACCATCTCCAACACCAATCGCTGCTGGAGCGCCACTCAAACTGATATTGAATTGTTGTGGCACTGCTACACGTACACTCGCTTCACTTAGGCCGCTATCAGAGGCAAAACGCATGTTTACCGCGTGTCCATCATCATAAGTACGTGTTTGGTTTTGTAGCGGAAGAGTAATTCGAACATCAATTTCACGGTACAATACTTGGTTTGCATCGCTATTATTCAATCCGATACCCATTGTGACATCCATTATGCTAGTCCAATTCCCATCACCGGTACTGTTGAGGTATTCGATAGTCCAATCATCTGAATCTTGAGACACACCAACTCCTGCAGATGCAGTAAATTCATCTGAAACCTCAGTACCCTCGTAGGTCAGACTCAGCTTCATGGTGATTACCTTGTAGTCATTATCTTCGCCTTCAAGCGCTGTGATTTCAGTGAAATTTCCACTAGTGAAACTAGCAGTAGTTGCGTCAACTGATATTACTTCAACAACCATGTCTGAATTAACTCTGCGTGAGAAATCCATGACTCTATCTTCAGCAGTATCCTGTCCAACGTTAATTGAAAGTCCAGAACTATAATCCATTGTCAGATTCAAATCGTGCTGTACTGTATCGAACTCGCTGTTCAAATCAACACAACTGGTCGGAGTATCACACGCAGGTAGAACCAGACTGAGTTCACCATTCTCATCAAATTGGGCCATCCATGAAACTCCATCACCAAGGTCGACTTCCACATCGATACCAGATGCGTTGTTGACTGTAGTACCTACTAAGTTGGTCCATGTTGTCGTGAGTGACAATCTTCCACCAAGTTCCATTACTAGGTCAAGTGATGCTCCCTCTTGTACCGAGGCTTCTAAGAGACCAATTACGATACCTCCTCCGTTATCGTTGGAGTCAGAACCTTCAACAACAACGACCCAATTTCCAGGCTGTATTACCCCGTTCCACGAAAGTGTATCATTTTCATAAGAAGTGGTTAGGTCTGTCACTGGGCTGCGTACAATTCCGCTTGCCGGATACAAGGTTACAGTTGCACCATCTAAGCGCAGACTGTCTGGATTGTTGTCAGTAACATTACCAGAAACTGCAACGACACCAGCACTCATTTCGAAATCTCGGCTTTCATGGGTATCATTTACCACAAAGAATGAACTGTAGTTATCAGAATAAGTTACTGAAGTAAATCCAGCCTTTGAGGCATTGACTGTGTAATTATCACGGATTGGAACGAATAGAGACCATACTCCGTCTACATCAGTCACAAGTGATTCGTTTAATCCACTAGCACTAGTGACTGAGACATTTGCGCCCTCGATTCCTTCACTTGCAGAAGGCATATCGTTTTCGTCAAGGTCCCAGAAGAATTTACCGCCTATTTTAACCGATTTATCGACAGAAATATTGGCTTCCCAAACTCCGTTTACCATTGCAGTTGCTGAGTAGTAGACTCCTGTATCCAAATTCCACATTTCTAAATTCTCAGTTCGATTCAATTCAAGAGTCCAGTTACCAGGCATAAGAACTTCAGTAATCATACCTTCATTATCTGAAGGGCCCAAACTGACATTGCCTAGCCCATCAAGACTGACTGCAGTGATACGCGTACCAGCAATATTGACACCGGTAATTGCTTCTTGCAGGTTTAATGTAACATTCATTGCTGTCGTTGTCTGCCAGTCAATATCCGAAACAGCCCCATCCACTGTGATAAAGTCACGATAGATTTCAGTAGCATTGCTATCGTCAGCTTGGAAGTGTGCAACCTCTACATACCAATCTCCTTGTGGGATATATTCTGCAAAAGTTCCATTTTCATCTGTTACAAGAGGATGGAAATCATTTCCAGCCTCGTTACGTAGCCAAACGGTTGAGTTTTCCATGGCAAAATCATTTTCCATAGTGACATTTCCACTTACTAAGTATTCTGGTGAAAGCATGATGTCAACCGATTCACCAGGTGGTGCAAGACCGATTCCAAGACCAGGCAGTGCATCTGCATGCCTGCGGTAGTCGCTCGCATTTTCGTCACGAGGGTCATCTTCTGACAGGTATATGATGTAATTTCCAACTGACAATTCTACTGTCAGCTCTCCGGTAACCGCATCATACATATCTTCTGTAACTTCTAGATCGAGTCCAAAGTCATCAACTGCGGTGATATTGAACATTGGGGATATAGCGGTACCATTTTCCCAAGCGCCATCAAAGGCTGTATCTAAGAAGACACGGAATGTTAGTGAAATATTTGCAGGGTTAGCAATCAACTCAACTTGACCTGAATAATTTTCAGTATCGATTGTAACAGGGGCTACATTCATGTCGGTGTTGGAGACAGTGAATGTCCAGTTACCAACATCAAGGTGCATAATGAAAGTTCCAACAGCATCAATCTCTTCACGCCATTCGAGTCCATTTTCATCTGTTGCAATTACTTCAGTTCCTTCAGAACCAGTGATTCCTTCACCCCACTGGGTGCCATTATCTAGTGTTGAATTACGCAACCAAACTGTTCCTTGAATCAAATTGGTACTTACCAAGTACAAATCAGCACCAGTAACTAGAGAAGCGTTCTCAATAAGTAATCCTGCTGTAAGAGTATTCGAACCAGCGAAAGTATCTGCTGTAATGTGGAATTGTATTCCCTCAGGCAGACGCAATGAGTAGATTCCGTTTGAATCTGTGGTAGCAGATAGAATAATCGCTCCCGAACGTGCCTCTACATCAACATTAGTTGCTGCTTCCCTGTCGATTTCAGGGATTTCAGATGGGCTGTTAAATTGGCCTGTACTAATTAGCAGTTCATCGAATGACCAAACAGTTCCGTTTACCCAAACACTGACTGAATAGTTTAGATCTAATTCCAAGTCTTCTGTTGTTATTTCAAATTCCTGCCATAGAACATAGTCTGGGTCTGTTTCATCTGAGATAATCCATTCACCCATGTCTATTTCTGCATAGACAATTCCATTTTCATCAGAGACAGCGGAAACCGAATAATCGTTCAAATCGGTACTCTCTGTGTTGGTAAAGGTAATTGTTCGATTTGCTAGAACAAACTCTGAATCTCCACCACCAAGGTTGAGGGTTATGTCACGCTTAGTAGGAACTGACCTAGATAAGGTTACATTTTCTGAATCCAATCCAACGGAGAAGTTCTCTTCGATTTCATACCATCCATCTTGATCTATGTCCACGCGCCACTGGTAAGCACCAGTTGCAAGAGGGCCATAACTGAATGAACCATTTTCATCTGTTAAGATTTCAACAGGTGCCGTCTCATCTGGCAACTCAAAGTCAATTAGTTCAATTGTTGCATTTGGTAACGGCGTTGGTTCACTATCGGTAAGATAATCTGCATACAGTATATCTTCAAAGATTGAACCTGGCATGGTCATCTCAAGTCCCGAAGTTGGTGAAATTGTAACATCGACAGGGTCTGGAAGTAAGATTTCTCGTCCACTTCCCATCATTGCAATCATATTGTAAGTACCTGGCATTAATCCAGTCTTGTAAAATGAACCTGGTGCAACCATTGGTCCAGAGAAGGTTCCTTCCCCAATGAATTGTCCAGTACCGTTAGCAGTACCGATTCCTTGATAGATTCCAGTTCCTTCAAAGGTTTCTCCGTCTAAGTCTTTGACAACTATGACTTGATGACCATCTGCGGTCATTCTACCACTGGCGTTGATGGTTCCAGCAAACAAGTAAGTGTTCTCTTCATCTGTCAAACAAGCTGTATGTGTCATGTTTACAGTTTCACCCTCAGTTCCATTTTCAACGGCTTCTTCCCAAGTAGGCATTACTTGCGAAGTGACATTGCCAAGTGTTTCAGTATCACAATCTGGTGCAGCATAATCAATCCATGTTGCTACAATAGAACCTGCTCCATCGAATGAAGCGTTTGCGGTATAGGAACGACCATCCATTACAGCACGTGTGTAATTTCCTGTAAATCCACGTACGATTCCTGTGTTTCCTTGGGTATCGAATGTACCCTCACTGGTGAATATTACTTCTCCGGTTCCTGGAATTATTCTTGTTTGTCCAGGTTCCGTAGTGAATGACCCACTCGTTGTGGTTACAGTATAGTTTTCAGTCATGTCCCATATATTACGTAGAACAAATTCTACATCATCGATTGCTTGGCCTTCGAATGATTCATGGCCAGACCATGTGACGGTTCCTGCAATACCACTTGATGGAACAGTAATGTCAAAGTTTCCATCGAAAGGTGCCAATCTGTCTGCTTGTTGGCCTGTGACGTTGTATGTTGATTCACCCATCCATGACATGTTCGAAACCTTTCCAAGAAGTGCCGTAATGATGTTAGTGTCACGCTCTTCGTTAGTTTCAACAGTCAAGTCGCCTAGTCCACTTGCGTACTCGCCAGTCTTGAAGACATCCTTTGCTGCAAGATCATCGAATTCACCTGCAAATGCAGATACTCTGATTTTTCCAGCAGGTACTGTGTATGACCACTCGCCATTTTCATCTGAATCGGTGTATCCGATTGGAATCCAATAGGTGTCAGAGTCTTCGTCGGTAACTCCTTCACCAGAGAATGCATCTCTTTCGAGAAGCATTCGAACATTTGGCAATGGTGCACCATCATCAGACATTGTGACGGTTCCACCGACTTCAACACCAGGATAGTACTTCATTATCTTGACAAGTGTATTTGCTTGACCAAGAGTATCGAATTCATTATCTGGGTTATACCAGTTAGAAATCGTGAAGTGGTTCATCATTGCACCCGGTAGAGGTACAGCATTAGTCATCATTGTGTTTGGAGTTCCTGACTGTCCAAAGTGTTGGCCTGGTTGCTCTGTCGTTTCAAATCCGAGTGATGAAGCGCCATACCCCACATAGGTACGGGCGAGCATAGTATCAAAGAATACAGGGGTATGGTCGATTCTTATGTCGACCAAACTTAATGGGTCAAATGTCGCACCAGATTGCTGGTTCAACACATCCTTTCGCATCTCAGCATCGAATTCTTCACGGGTCATCTCATCACTGAATTGGCCACGTGTGGTCATGTAAACCTCATCCATAAAGGTAGAGAAATCCTGTCCTGACAAAATCGTTGGAGCAGCGAAAATACCAGTTGGATTTCCGCCACTGTATTCGGAACTGTATAGTCCACCACGTGGGTACAAACGGTTGTCGATTGCAAGATATCTAATTTCGTGGTCTCTTGTAATCATTTCACCAGGTGCGCCATTGTAGTCTTGTACAGAATAAACGGCATTATCAGATAAGTCAGCGTAAAGAGAGTGTAATTCTTCAGAGTCAAGAGATGATGTTAGCATCTGTGTGATCAAAGCAATTGCAGCATTCTTTCGGTGGATTCCTGTACTAACCGAATCATATTCTTCGATTAAATCAGCAGTGTACCAATAGTCGCCAACGATGTAGTGTGTTGTGTTTTCCTCATTATCAACTGGTGATCTAACATTATTGTTGAATATTGCCTCAGCATCAAGTTTATCGGAAAATGCGTCCCCAGTACAAGAGGTTAGGTCTTCCTCTCCAGAGATACAAGGTAGTATAACTCCGTTCTCGTACACTTTGTACAAGGTAGAAGATTCTGCAACAACGCCATCAACAACTGCTTGACCTTCAGCCATAACCATATCGCCATTGACAAGAGTTACCATGAATACACGGTCGATTACATCTTCAGATTCCATGTTTGTTTGAATCTTCGTAAACTCTAACTTTTGGTCTTCAGAAAGATGAGCTCCAAGGGAACTCATGAATGAAGCGGTATGTACACGGTTATCATCTTGGGCTTCGCTATATGCCAAATCAGCCTCAGAGAGTCTCCAGATGAACATTGCAGCAAGGTCATCTTGGTTTCTAGCAAGTAGCATATTTCCTGTTGCAGGAATTCCAGACTGGAAGTTATCCGATACAGATGGGTGGTCTCCGGTTTCTAATGCCTGGAATCCATAATCCCACCAAGAGACAAACGCAGGTCTGTCTGAATATGATTGGTCTTTATCTTGATTAGATAACCATTCATAGGCTTGGTTCCATCCACGGTCATTGAATCCTGAACCAAATGAGCCCAGGTACCATCGAGACTCTTCATCGTATGCATCATCATTTAGTAGTGAGAATCCAAAATCATTCCATCGTAGAATGTCAGGTATTACATTGTAAATTGTATTGTCCATTTCAGCTTCATGATTTGAAGAAGATGGCATAGCAGCATCAATTCCATAGGTTGCATGTTGGCCGATGAGCATAATTAGAACCATTCCGATTGCGCTGAACTGAGGGGTTCGCCATAGTGCCTTTCGAGCATTCGAAATTCTTTCACCCGGCGTTCGTATTCCCATGCGCCTCCAAGAACGAGCCATGTTTCCAGCACCACTAGCTTTCCAAAGAGTCACGATACCCCATGAACCCATTATTGCCATAGCCGGAGAGGCGTTGAACAGGAATCTTCCTGCGGACCAAGCCATGTAAGAGGCGACTATAACCCACATTCCAAGAATTAAACGCGATTGGTTCTTCTTTACGATTCCATCCCATAGTGCAAGTAATCCCATTACGATTGCAAGTATGAAAACAACTGGTCCGAATGATGCAAAGAGTTGCCCACGCTTAGGGGCGCTTGCTTCAGCAATGGTACCGAAAATCTTGTTCTTTGTGAAGTAACCAGATCCTGTAGTCAATACATTCCATGCATTTGAAATATCTAATATCTGTAATGCATAAAGTATACCCCCAAAAGCAATACCTCCAGTTAATAGTGAACCGAAGACCAATAGCCACGGCTTGTCACGGAATCCAGTTGTAATCCATGCGATTGCAAGAGTAAAGCCACCAATAAACAATAGAGGTTGTAGTCCGGTTGAATTTAGAATCAAATCCAACTGTGGGTGACCATAGAATGGTAGAACCATAAGGAAGATTGTTCCAAGCATCAGAATATTCATTGTTGAAAGGATAGTACTATCTTTTCTCCTGAACATATTCATTACTACTTGCACGAAGTATGCAAGGAAGATAATTGCTGGGCCGTAAACGAATCCTTTCCACCCCAGAGCCACAATACTGAAACAAACACCAGAGGCAATTGCATTGGCAGATGCCTTTCTTCGGTGCTTTAGAACATCCGCCATAGCACGAATGATTCCGGAAGGCGATGCATTTGTGTTACGTGTAAGACGTTCGTCTCCACCTGCTTTAACAGCCCTTAGATAGAACATGAATGCAGCAGTCAAGAATAACAATACATACGAATCGTGGTCAGCCATAGCCCAAGTAGACTTCTGAACGTGTGTTGGCATGAAAGCAATAAGCCAAGCAGCGATTACTCCAGCTCCCTTTCCGAAATGGTCCTTGGCAATAGCCCCCATTGGGAAGATGATTAGAGCACCATATACTGCAGGTAGTGCAAGCATTGCATACCAAACCGCATCTCCGGAACCTAGTCCCAGATTTGCGAGAAGCATTCCAACCAAAGCAATTGACCAAGAGAACAATGGCGGACGAGGATTGATTCCCCCAACTGGGTAATTACGATCGGCATCCCAAATCAGGTGTGCATTCTCTGCAATTACATAGTCGACTACACGCTTCATGTACCAAGGGTCAGAACCTCCAGTAAGGTCCCATGATTCTAGACCCGATGAGTTCATTGAAGGTACGAAATACCATTGTATCCTAATCGCTAATGCGACCATAAAAGCCATGAAAGTCATAATTCCAGCCCAGTGGTTAGACCAAAATACACGAGCCTGACTCGGTTCGTGGAGTTCACGGTTCATCCAGCCACCATATGTCTCATGGGTTGAAAACCAATAGATTACAACACCGATGAAGAAGGTGATTCCGAACCAAATCCATACTGCCCAGGTTCCTTCGAGATTGTCACTAGACCAATGTCCAGATTCATACAGTGATGAAACCATATACAAAATCCACATTGAACTGAGCATTAATGCACGTGTAAACCATCTCTCAGCACACATCCATGCACAACAAAGAGCAATAACACCAGTTAGTGCTGCTGGCCAGAATCCAATGTAACCGTGGTACCCTTCGACAGACCAAATTGCCAAGATATCTAAATCTCCAAGGCTGTTGAAGTAGGCCATTATTGCAACGTGAGTTGCTGCCCAAACCGCCAAAGCAATTTGTAGAGGCATGGTTGCACGATTCCAGTTGCCATCGTGTGCCTTGATGTAACCAAACCATCCCTTATCGGTGGTTGGTGTCAGGAGGCCACGCAATAATACTGCAGCAAGGAGACCGAGTATCACAAATACAGCAAGGGTGTTGAAGAAGACAAAACCAATTGCCTCTTGCCATGCTGCAGTACGGATGTACTCTTGGCCTTCGAGTGTGTATAGTTTGGTCTGCGTATCTGCTTGGTTGAGCGCAGCAACGATTGCTGTCCACAAACCGATCGCACTGAAAATCAATACAGTATTCCATTCATGTCGTCCTTTGGAATCAAGTAAATGTCCTCCAAACATAACAATGAAGAATACCAATCCAAGGAAATTTGAATCGGTATACATCGAAACTCCTTCAGAAAGAGCAAGAGAAACAAACAGGGTGACGAGGGAAAGGGTCGCCGCTGAAATGTTTATGAGTTCGTTGTCTTTCATGACACGAGGTGCCATTCCAAGTGCTGCTGCAATCGCAATTACAGCAAACGGTTTCATCTCATTCATTTCCAGAACTAAACCAAAGTTTAGTCCATAATCAGCAAGGAGAGCCATCAAAATAGCGAGGGGGGCAATCAGCCACCCAAGCATTGCATTTGGCGCTCCAGATTTGTTGTCGTTTTCGCTCGACATATTCATTCCCTCTAGTTATCAAACTGCAGCCGTAAGGCTGTAGCGTTGCGGGCACCAAAGGCCCCCTTTTATGCGTTCCCTTAAGGGAAAATATGGCGAATACCAAAATGCACCCGGAAAACGAGGTACTGCGGAGCCTAAGTTAGAATGATGATTAAAGTGCTTTATGACCGATATCTCGGCGGTAGTGAGAGCCAACTAACTTTATTTGCGCAATCAAATCATATGCTTTACTTGCCGCTTCCTCAAGAGAATCACCGATTGCTGTACATGAGAGTACCCTGCCTCCACTGGATACAATTTTTGAATTATCTATTTTTGTCCCGGCATGATTCACCCAAGATTCGAAGCTCGGTTCCGGGATATTTTCAATCAATCGTCCCTTCTCTACCGACCCAGGATAATTTTCCGCAGCAAGTACAACTGTGAGTGCATGCTTGTCGTGAAACATGAGATCATGGGTCGATAATTTATCGCAAGCTGCTGCGTTCAATAATTCACCGAGGTCTGAAGCGATAAGCGGAATAGTGATTTGGCATTCTGGATCCCCGAACCTCACATTAAATTCAACAACATTAGGATTGTTATTTTCATCTATCATCAAGCCGATATAGAGTACTCCTCTGTATGGTACCCTTCTCGAAGCAAGAGCCTTGTGCATCGGTTTCACGATTCTTTCAATCGTCTTCTGGCGAACGTCATCGGTGTATACTGGCGCTGGGGCATAAGCGCCCATTCCGCCAGTGTTACGACCTTTGTCGCCTTCGAATTCTCGCTTATGGTCCTGACTCGCCGGTAGGCAAACAAACCCACTGCCATCCATAACAACAAGCATACTAGCCTCTTCACCTGGCAGAAAATTCTCCAAGAGAACTTGACCATCCGAGGCTATTGATTCGAGAATAAACTGTTTTGCCTCTTCACGACTTTCTGTAACGACTACACCCTTACCTCCTGCTAAAACATCGCGCTTTACGACCCATGGGTTACCTTCGAAGTCATCCAATGCAGCATTGATATCGCTACCATTAGATAAGACGTGAAAGGCCGCTGTTGGAATATTATTTTCTGCCATTATTTGCTTAGCATGTAGTTTGCTACCTTCCAATCTAGCGAGTGCTGCCACTGGGCCAAAACAAGGAATGTCCATATTTGCAAGTTGGTCTGCAAGACCTTCACACAATGGTCCTTCGGGACCAGCAACAACAAAGTCAACATCAAGTTGAAAAGCCAAATGAATAAGATCCGCAACCTCTGTAAAGGGATGATTAGTTGCAATTTCTGCAGTTCCTGCATTTCCCGGTGCGCAGTGAATGTCACTAATTGATTCGCTTCGCGCTAAGCCGAGACAAAGAGCGTGTTCTCTTCCGCCGCCTCCGACTACGAGCACCGACATTCCTGCCATGCTCGCTCCATTAAAGAGCGGCTCATAAGCCCATCGTGTTACAAAAAACGCCATTGAGTTCAAAGGCTGTATGCTACGAGGCCTTGACAATGTCCGATTTCAATATGTTTGAGATGATGTTATTCACTCTGTGGATTTACCTACCAGGATTTCTCGTAAACACATTTGCAATGATGTGGGGCAAATGGTTACCAAAAACAGGATATGGCCCTTGGCCAATTGATGGAGGCCGGGTCCACAAGGACGGAAACCGAATTCTGGGTGATGGCAAAACATGGAATGGACTAATCGGGGGTTCACTAACAAGTGGCCTATTGTGCTGGTTGATGACGATGATTCCAGAAAATTGGATATTTATCTCACCAACCGAAGCAGCCACTGGCTGGGCTGCTAGCGCATTCCTTGTAGGAACGTTCCTTGGTTTCACAAGTTTAATTGGTGATTCAACTGGTTCCTTTTTCAAACGACGCAAGGGCATGAAGCGAGAGGGGGATGTCTCGAGTAAGGCACCATTGCTTGACACTCTCCCCTTTGCCGTATCTGTATTTGCATTTGGCCAATTATTCTTGACTAATTCTGAACATGGTAGCCGTGACTTACTATTGCCAATGCTGCTGTTGGTAGTCATCACACCTGTTTTACACCGTTCATTCAACCTAATTGGATACAAACTTGGATGGAAAGATGTACCATATTGATTGAAAAAACGGGGTTTCATTCATTTGCTTGTTGCCGATGGGTCAAACATGCGAAGAGCATTTTTGCTATCTCTGATTATTTTGCTAAGCCAACCATTAGCGTCTGCCACCGTCACAATATTGGAAGATTCTGATGAAGATTCAACTGGAACACTTTCTGGTAATTACTCGATAAGCGAAGGGGCCACATGGACTATCTCAGGAGATTATGAAATCGAAGTAGGGACTTCAATTGTGGTAGAAGAAGGCGCAACAATGGTCGTATCAGGTTCTATGGATGCTATTTCACCGCCGCAGTTGAACCTTGCTAGTACTGCAAATGTTAGCGTTCCCGTTGGATACCTCGGTGAATCTGGAGTCGTACGAATTGATTTTGCAGAAACCGTTCAATTTGGAATAACTATTGAAATTGACAACATGTCTACAACCGACTGGACTGGTTCACAATTTGATTGGAATGGCTCTTTGGATGTTGATGATATTACCATTAATATCACATCACATCCATTTCAAATCATTGCAATCAGTTCAGTCACACTATCAGCACAAGGAGCTACTCCTGTCCTAGTAGATGCTACCGGGTTGTCGGGTGAAGGTACTTCGCTTGTAATTCCAGATCGAACAAATGCTTGGGACATTGATGTGCAAGGCACACTCATCGTAACTGGCTCGGTTTTTGGAGCCTCAATTTCCTGTGCAGGAACATGTACTCTTGATGGCGCACAAATGGCTAGCACTGGCCCAATCGATGTTACTGGGTCAATCAGTGTTACAGACACTACACTCGCAGGCGGAGTTACTGATGAAGACATCATCTTGTGGGATGATGCTGAAATCTCATGGAGTAATTCAACTGGGACTGGGGGATTGACTGACAATTGGGTTAATATCCTAACAACTCGAACTGTTGGTGTACAGAATGGCTATGTTGTATTCTACGGGTATGGCATGGGTTACGATTCATCCGATACCTCACCTCTTACCGACAACCATACTCTCGAGGTCGAAAATCAAGGTGATGGAATTATTGAGATTGGTTCTAATGAAAGAATGAAAATGGTGCGCTGGCAAGATGGCAACGGAGTTGAGCATCTCGAATCTGCAAGCGGAAAGATAGTTCTGGCAACTCCTTGGGGAATCTATGAGCATAACATCACAAATCTACCGCATGTAAACCACTTTGATGTGGAATTAGATCTACCTTTACTTTCTTTTGATAGCCTTGAAGCTAGTGATGATGAAGGCGTAATTAATACTAGACTAGGGGTAATGGCTACCGTAACGAATAGTGGAGAAGTACCAGGTACATTCATCATTGACTGCTACTACAATAATGGAGATTATGTTTGGACTCAAGCAGGAATTGATTCTCTGTTACCTGAAAATAATTATGGTAACCCTGTGGCTGGTTCCAATTTCACTGCAACACATCTCGAAGAATGGAATCTAATATTAGATTTGGATAATCAAAGAATTAGGACTGATACCTTTGAGGATCTTGCTAACTTAGGGATTATTGTAGACAAAAAGATTGACGCAAATGTTGGATCGACATCAACACATGCTATCGGAGCTGGAGAAACACGCGAAATTCCTCTAAATTGGGACTCACCGATTGAGGGTGACTTGGTCTTGGAATGTAACATATGGATTCCAGACGAGTTCACGGGCATTACAGTACTATCTGATAATTCGGGCAATGCAAGCACTGAAAGTGTATCCTGGAGCGAAGTCGAAGATAATTCAACAAACCTAATTCTACCTATTTCGATTGGTGTTATTGTAGCCATAGCAATCTATGTTGTGATGGCTCGAAAGAAGTTGAACGAAGATGAGCTAAAAGAACATCTCACTGAAATTGAAGTGTCTTCCGAAGATGAAACTGCAGATGACGAAGTTGGAACTATCGAATGATCAGTTGCAGGCTTCGGCTTCTTTGTCATCACTAGTATCGGGATCTGCTTCATTTGCATCCCAGAAGAATTCAATCTGTGAACTTGTATCGACATGGACTTCACCATGTACATTTTCGATCGTAACTTCAAATGTATAACAACCATCGATATCGTAAAAGTCACTACGCTCTAAGTCTGCTCCGTTATCTAAAGTAACCCAGTCGAAGTTAAACTGACCCGCTCCATTCTCTCCAATCCCTTCATCTACGTTTATTTCATCGTAGGGATGCCGAATATCAGAGCCAAGTTTCACTACGACAGTTGCAGACCAATCAGATGCGACTGGCATTGGTGCTTTTCCAGTAAAACCACTGATGCCTTGGAAATCATATTCAGTACATTTAGAAGTAATTTCTGGTGGGTCGCAAGATGGAGTTCCCATACCAACTAACATTTTTACAGAAATGCCAGTGTAAGTTTTTGCATCCACATTCCCGTCACTGTCCAGTATTTCGACTATACTAACATATGCTGTATTCACTTCTCTGTTCATAATAGTGTCAAAGGTCATTGAATCTTCAAACCCATCTGAAATTACTTTGATCTCATATTCAACCAAAGTGTCCCCATTCATATCCTCGGCATTGCCCTTCCAGAAATCATCTAAATCAACAGAATGACTTCCCTTATCAATGCTAATTGTAGCGTCATGTGAATATTCAACCTTACCATCAACTAATACTTCGATCGTGTAATCCATTCCTTTTGGACCATAGAAGTCAAGATCGATTTCGTTATCTTCGCCGTCGAATTCAATATTTGCAATTGTTACCCCACTATCGGTTGCATTGAATATAGCAACGCCTGCAAACACGCCAGTTATAATTAGAAACGCTACGGCACTTGCACCTAATTTCATTGTATCAAATTCTTTGACCATTAACTCCTTACCATTGAAAGCAGCCCAACATAATAGAACACCTGGTACTAATAAATCATCAAGTGTAATCCCAGCGAAGAGTACTAAATTATCAACAAAGAATACCAATATCATTGTAACGAGAAAACCTACAATTGCACCTAGTTGGAATTTTAATTTTGTAGAATCCAAACCATTGCCAGACTCAGATTCCAGACCATCGGCCCATACTACATCGGTTTCGATGTCCTTTTTGTTTGCAGAATCTTCTTTTTCTGCACTTGCCTTTACTGTTTCGTTTGCTTTGTCTAGAAGTCCACTCATTCAAATCACCTAAGCGCTAACAATAACTCACGCACAGCGATTCGTTATCAATACAACCCCTACTCGGGCTAGTACTAGTATCAATTGGTTAGTAGATTTTACAGACCGGGTGCTGATTCTCGCCATTCGGCCTCGTCATCATCATCATCCATATTGCGTCTTGCAATTACGGCTGCTGCCATTCCAAGCATAGCTAGTGAAGGGATTATTTCGAAGCCAGGTAGGTAGACACCACGTACGTAGATAGTAACCATCTGAGTCATGAAGTTACATCCGCTAGTCTCGTATCTACACGAGAATTCAGAAATTGCTTCGAACTCTAGAGTGTGGTATTCATCAGTCCATCCCTGATTCTTTGGGGTTCTGATTAGTACACGGACTTTCGTAGGAGCTGCCATTCCTTCGATTTCAACAGACACTAGTGGGATCGATATCTGGAATCCCTTCTCTTCCAGTTTGTCACGTGAGTCATCAGTGACGCCTACTTTGAACTTATCAGCCCAGTTACCTTGATTGTAAACCTTGAACTCGAAGTTGTGGTCAGTCTTAGGTGACAATTGAATGAAAGGCTCTGTTGCTTCAACCTGTAAGCGGCTAAACTGAAGAATGTTGATAATCATCTGAACCTGAGATTCTGCAATGTTTGGCGGAGGCAAACCGTTTGCTTCGACAACAGTAGCGGTAACGATTAGATTACGCCCAGACATTGTCATGCGCTGGTCTGCTCTAACTGTGGTTTGGAATTCTGATTCAGCATTCGGTCCAAGAGAGATGGTACCTGGTGCTGCAACTACCAGTCCATCGGCAGAAACTTGAATTTGAATTCTTTCTGCGTATGAGTTAGTGTTAGTTACCTTACAATTTGCAAATCCAGTTAATGTAGCGCCGGGATATACAGGTACGTCTACCGCACCGCTTGGGTTCGGTGAAAGACACTGTAAATCAACTGCAGGAACAGAGACCTGAGCCGCTGCCGGAGTTGCAATTACGAGGGTGCTCGCCATGTATACAGCGAGGAGGAACAAAGAGCGACGTAGAGCCTTCATAATATCACCTATGCACAACCCACCTTCTCGACCCTCATAACCATTTTGGGAACTTGCCTTGTCTAAAAGGGAAACTGTGTTGCTTTTCACTCGCGGGCACATGTTGATATGCCTATCCCCTATCGAAGGAACATCAGAGGGATATTGATGAGTGAAGAAATAACCATTGAAGCAGAAGCACATTGTGACGGGCCATGTGGTGTTTACGACCCTGCAAGCGCACGAATTGCAGGCGAAGCAGTACAATCGATGACTAACAAAATGCTGGCTCTTAGTTGCCCATCTACCGATGATGGAACTGCAATGGCGGCATACCTAAACACAATGTCGCGCTATGCAGCAATAAAGGAAGAAGAAGCACAGAAATGTAAGGATGAATTACTAGTTCTTTGGACTGATTTCTTCAAGCCACAGCACCTAGAAGGCAATCCGGACCTTCACAATACATTCTGGCAGGCAGCAAAATTGTGCTCGGCGTGCAAGGTTGAAGTCTCTGCTGTACACGCTCAAGAATTGATGGATGCAATCGAAGCAATTCACTCAATGTTCTGGGGCGTAAAGGGCCGTGAAATTTCATGGATCCGCGCATCTTGAAAGTGATTGTAAAAGGCGACTCGATGTGGCCGACACTGAATGATGGTGATTTGGTCAAGTGTATCGAATATACCGGCCAGAATGTATCTCCAAATTTATTAGTTGTATTTTCTCATCCACTGAAAAAATTAGTAACTTGCGTAAAACGTGTATCCCGTATAGATGGAAACCGATTATTCGTCGAAGGTGACAATCCGGACCCAACTGCTAGTGATGATTCACATAACTTCGGATGGATTAGTAATTCTGACCTAATTGCAATCGAACTACTGCAGGGCTAAAAGTGGACCCGGAGGGACTTGAACCCACGACCGCCCGGTTATGAGCCGGGAGCTCCACCAACTAAGCTACAGGTCCGTAGCAATCACTCTCAGAAAGATGAGAGACTTGATTGTGACGGTTTAATCACTTCTCGTGCAACCTGCTCACATTCATCTCTTACTCCTTCTGGAATAAATATCAAAGCCTGTTCAGAAGTTTGTACTAGGCTTTGAATTAGAGGTGAGTGCTCGACGACATCCCTTCCGTCTTCGAGTTTTATGCCTTGGCTGTAGGGCATGTATCCTTTCTTACGGATACTTGCAGTGATTATGTCACTACTTGAGAATCCTGAATTTTCAAGAATGGGGAGTATTTTCGGAATTACAACGGAACTCATTTCAGTAGTTAGTTCACCAATTCGAATTGATTTGTGATAATCACGGCGTGATACAAGACGATTGGCGTATCCTGAAAGTGTTGGGTCCGAATGGTCGGCCCAATCCATCAAAACACCATTGATATCGGCATCGGTAAGGCGAACATATTGCTTAACAGTTAATTCCGTATTGCACAACATATTGTTGAGTGATTCACTCAGAGTTAACTCCCCAACAATTGCTAATTCTTTCGCACGTGAAAGGACCCTTACCAAGTATTCCTGCGTTAGTTGGTTTACCTTGTGGAAATAGACCTGATTGTAAAGGTGGTATCGAGTTACTAAGTATGCTTCAATCGCAGGTAGGCCCCAATCTTTTGCATAGAGTTGGCCCGAATCATTAACTCGAAGAGCACGGATCACACGTGCTGAATCGAAACCACCGATTTGTGCCCCTGAGTTCGCTTGGTCTCTAATCATGTAATCCATGCGATCAACATCCAGTTGGCTACTGATAATTTCTTTTAGGAATGGTGCGATTGGTTTTCCACCGAATTCTGTTTCACCAGCATACATTGCAAACAATCTACCTGTCCTTTCATCACCAAGAACCTCTCGAATTGCGACTCCAATGTCTGTTTCTTCAGATTCGAGCATCATTCTACCCCAATCTTCGTGGCTATGGAAATTAGCAAACACTTTGTCAGTCTCTAACAAATGTGAAAATGGAGGATGACCAATATCGTGTAGTAGTGCCGCTATGGCCACTAGTTCCGAATCTTCATCTGAAATAATCCCTGGCTGGACTTCAGAAAGGTGTTCACAAAGTACTGTTGCCAAATGGTACGCTCCAAGACTGTGTGCGAATCTATTGTGAGTTGCTGCAGGGAAGACGTAATGGCATGTCGCAAGTTGCTGAATGTTACGCAGTCGCTGGAATTCCCGAGTGTCGATTAGACGAGCAATGCGAGCCGGAACGAAAATGTCGCGATGAATCTCATCACGTATCACACGGTCCCTCATGTTGTGGCCTTTCACATCTAATATCAAGTCCTTTCCCTACGCAAGTGATAATGAATTGAATGCTCTGGACAGGGTATGACCGAGAAATCTGAAACCCCATTGAAAATTTTTTCGATTTCGGCACTAGCACTAAGTTTGCTCAATCTTTTTGGCTTCCTAGGGTGGCTAAATTTCCTCTGTAGTTCAGATAACTGCACCGCTGAAGCCACACGAATTAACTGGTTCAGCATATTCAATATTGGTAATGAATTCGGATGGTCCACACCTTATCCAGTAATTGGAGTTCCAGATTTTATAGCGATAAATGCAAGCATTATACTAGTCATTTTTGTATTCAAAGAAAATTGGATGGGTTATTTCAGTCTAAATGTACCAAAGAGTTCGTCGCCGACAAAGGAAGAGGTCCCAATCGCAATCACTGAGCCCGAAGTTGTATTGTCATTCACTAAACTGTATAATGAGAATACTGTATCTGAATTGAAGAGTCTGCTTAAAGAGAAAAATCAAAAGATTTCTGGAAATAAGAATACACTTCTAGAACGAGCTATCGAATGTGGATGTTTTTCACCAGATACGGCGGTTGAAGTTTCGGGACAAGATGAGAATATAACTTCGGAAAGCCTTGATGTTGACGCTGTATTTGGAACATATGATGCTAACTCCGATGGTAGAATTGAGCACAGTGAGTATGTCGCAGTCCACAAGTCCGAAGTGAAAAGCGGCGGTTTTTCTGGTTTTGTAGATCGACTACTTGACGACAGTCCTGAACTTAGAGGCCAGCGCTTATGGGTCATGTTTGCACTATCGGTGCTATTGGTAGCTGCAATGAACGCCTATGCAATGGTTCGTGAACCAGAGGTTATTAAAATTGAAAATCTGGTCGAGCATAACAATGAGGTTGTCTCGGTTGAAGGAGTAGTTCTTTCATGGGTAGAAGACCCTTATTCCTCTGGTGAAGACCGTGTCAACATTATCATCGAAGACGAAACGGGTGTAGCACAATTACGCTGGTACAGATTTGGAGAAATTCCTATGATCGGTACAAAGGTCACAGCCACCGGTGATGTAATTGAGTATAATGGAAGAATTTGGCTACAGGCTCTTGGAAATGGGGCTCTTTCATGGGATGAGTCCGATGTCCCTGAAGCGCCATTAATCGGCATTTCGACCATTGCTGCAAATCCTGAACATTTTGTTGGAGAGGCATTTACGATTACAGGATATATTTCAAAACCGGTTAACCCAAATGCAACATTTACATCACTCGATTTACGTGATCACCCCACTTATGGAAACCACGAACACCAAATGAATATGATAATCCATTCTGCACCTGGCCGATGGCTAGAGGCTGGACAAAAGGTTGAGGTTACCGCTGTAATTGAATATAGCCAAAAATTCTTACAGTGGACTATTCATACTGAAGGTCCCGAAATTAGAACAGTAGGTTCTAACATCCCTGAACCTACTACTATTGGGTGGTCAAATTATCAAACATGGTCGTATAATAAGGGCGCTAGAGTACTACTAGATGGTGAAATTTCTGGTGAGGAAATAATAGAATCTGGTGGAGAATTAAGAGCATGTATACAAAATGCAGGTGATGTTTCAGAATTTGAAGGGGACGAGGTTTCCTTTAGTGGAAGGCTAATTTGGTCGACATCATATGCGGGATGGTGTATTGATGCTTCCAATTCTGAAGATGTAGAACTGATTGATGTATCGGATGCCGAAAATATTCTAGGACAACTTGCAAGTAATCCTGCCAGCACTTTGGAGCATATTGCGGATGGAACAAATTTCTTGGTCACCGGAGTAGTATCAGGTGCAACGCTAATGAGTGAAACGGGTGATACAAAAATTATCATTGCGGATGCTGTATATCCCAATACATTAGCAAAAATGGACGCATATATTCCTGTTGGCCAGCACTTCGGATGGCTAGAAGAAGGCCAACCAATTGTAGTTAATCTAACTGTAACCTGGAACTCGGTTAATTCCGAATTCCAATTAATGGTTGCCGATATGGTCCTTACTGGAGAGCCAACAGATGCTAATCCGTATGACCTTGGAGACGGTGCACCCGAATTTTATGATCTCAATAAAATAACTAGTATCGTTGGTAATTTTGTGACGATTGAGGGCCAAACTTACCTACAGAAAGAAGGAGGGGAACAAAAAATAAAGATTAATGCAAAGTCTAGTTCAATTGGCCTTAATGAATATCATGAAGGACTAACTTTGAAGTGGACTGGGCGACTAATTGAAGTTCCCGATGATATTACACTTGCACACCACTATGTCCTCGATGAAGCAGATGTTGCTGATGTAAATGGCAACGGTATCGCTGATGATGCCGAGGACAATTGAGTGAGGGATTATCATGGATGGGTTTTGGCTTGAGATGTGGTGGATGATAGCCGCGCTATTCATTGGCGTATGCATCGGCTCACTAACAGGTTTAATCCCTGGTTTCCACGTAAACAACGTGGCTCTAATTCTCCTCGGTGTTTCACCGGCATTATTGGCCATTGGAATACCGTTATCTGCTGCTGCTGGAATTATCGTTGCGACTGGAGTGGTTCATACATTCCTGAATTATATTCCATCTGCACTTATTGGGGCACCCGGTGCCGATACTGCACTTGCATTACTTCCGGGTCACCGGATGCTGTTATCAGGAAATGCCCCAAAGGGAGTAGCTTACTCCGCAAGAGGAAGCCAACTCGGACTATTTCTTTCGCTCCCGCTAATCATTGCAGCAAGAATCGCTTTTGGACCTGAACTTGGATTATATGATACGCTTCGTGGCGCCTTACCATTTGTCTTACTCTCAATTTCACTACTGTTATTAGCAACAGAAACAACAAGACTTGACTTCCCGGTGTGGGTTCAAAAAATCACTTGGGGCAAACTAGGCGGAGACTCTAGATTCGCCGGATACATCGCTGCAACAGCATTCTTCTTGCTATCGGGATTGTATGGCTGGGGTGTGTTTAATCTACCTGTTAGATCACCAGTAGATATGCCCGGAGCAGGCCTTTTATTACCTGCATTGGCTGGTCTATTCGGAATTGCTAATTTACTTGATATCTATGCGACCACATCAGAAATACCTCCACAAAAAGAGGATTGGGAATTACCGCCATCGGGCCCGTTAATGATTCCCTGTTTCCTATCCTCGTGCGCTGGTGCTGCAATGGGGGTTCTTCCCGGAATGACTGCTGCTCAAGCAACAGTTCTAGTAATGGGTGGCAGAAATGCTGCTGCTAAGTTACAAGGGAAAGAGGGCGTAGGCCTCGATTGGGAAACTCGACAACTCACACAGATGACTGATGAAGAATTACTCGCCTTAGCCCGTGCAGAAGCCGCTGGAGAAGGTGAAAGCCCTCACACCAAACAAGACTTGGAAATCATTGCACTACTATCTGCAACAAATACTGCAGTGACTGTGATGGTCCTTGGCTTCCTATACATCATTGGGCGTTCACGTTCTGGTGCAACTCTCGCATTGAAACAAATGTATCCTGTTGATACATGGAGTGGGCTTCATCCAACTACCGACTTCATTCGACTTCTCGCACTGACAATAGCCGCAGGTCTCATCGCTGTTCCTTTGATGAGGCATGTCGGCAAAGGTATTCTTCAACTTCACGAAGCTGTGCCGCTACAATCAATGGTACTAGGAGTGATTATCTTCGTTACGGCTTTGGTTTGGTTGTCTACTGGATGGGTTGGAATCGGAGTACTAATCATTGGCACAATTATGGGTTTAATTCCACCACGAATCGGAATCAGAAGATCCCATGGAATGGGTATTATCATCGTTCCAATTATGATTTACACATTTGCACAAAAGTACGATGCATTTGGATTCCTTTAATCGAGATGCAAAAAATTGTCTTAACTCCACAAAAGAAAGCATCAAGGATGAGAGCGATTGTCGCTTGTCATGGGTGGGCTTATGCGAACACACGTGTTATTCTTGACCGGCTTGTTATTACTGGCGCCAATGGCTGTAATAGTAGATTTTGCAGAAGCTACATCTGGGCGAGCAATCGCTTGCAGTGGACCGGTTTGTTTGAATGAGGCTTTACCTAACCCGCAAGGATACGATGATGATGTTTGGCCAAATGGCGAATGGATGGAAATTTATAATTCAGGTTCTGCCCCTGTCGATGTTCTAAGTTGGACTTTAACAAATAAGGCAAATAAAGTTCTAACTTTTGATTCCGCTTCCATCGTAGGTTTCCAATCGGGAAATTCGAGTACTTGGACCATCCAACCAGGCGACTACATGGTAATTGCAAGGAATGGAAGTGCAAATTTCTACATGACCAATACCAATGACCAAATTACAATGGCTGATTCCTCTGGAACAACTTTGGGTCAGGCATCTTGGACCTACTCTGGTTCAGGAATAGGTTCTGGGAAGAGTTTGGAAGAGGATCCTGTTAGTGCCACTAATGATTGGATTGAAACTACCACGCCCACACCCGGTTCGGTGAATAATGCTGCAACTGCACCTTTGGCATCTGATTTGATGATTACAGAGGTTATGGCTAATCCATGGCCTACCAATGATAGCGCATCATGGCCCGGCGGGGAATGGTTCGAGATTTGGAACTCTGGTCAATCTGACATCGACCTAACTGGCTGGTCAGCGATTGACAACGCAGGTAATACAATTCCATTCAATGAAAGTCACCTAGTCGGTTCATCGATGATAATTACTCCAGATGAGTACAGAGTGATTGCAATAAATTCCTCAAATGCATATGGTGTACTGAATAATGGTGGCGAAAATTTGCGTTTACTTTGGCCTAATGGTACTGAAGCACAATCGGTTTCATGGACTACATCTGTTGGCGGTTTCTCTTTATCACAGCAGCCAGATTCATCCTGGTCAATGGCGTCATACCCGACACCTGAAGCAGTTAATCCAATGCCTTGGGACATGATAGTTAGTGGTTCTTCTTTCATCCGAATTTCGGAAGTGATGCCAAACGCAACTATTGATGGCGCGCCTCTGCCTGATGGTGATTGGCTGGAATTGCATAATACTGGAAATAGTGATTTTGATTTAGTGGGCTGGAAAATAATGGATGGCATGGGCAATGACACACACATTGACATGTTGAGTCTCGAGCAAAACATGTCCCAGCCAGGTACTATGATTTCAGCTGATGGAAGACGGCTTGTACAGTTCTTTGACCGTACTGAACTCTGGAACAACTATGACCAATTGATGCTGGTTGACCAGTTTGGAACAATTGTTCACAAGGCTTGGTGGAATACTGATTCAGGACTAAATGTATCCTTAGTTGAAACTCAAGACCCATTGCTCCCATGGTCACCAGCAAGTTGGCCTACGCCCGGACAACCTGAACCGGGTAACACTATTGTTACAGGAGATATTAGCTTCAACGAAATATTTGCAAATGCAGTTGGAAATGATACTGCAAATTGGCCCGATGGCGAATGGGTGGAACTAATTAACAATGGAAATCAATCTGTTGATATCGCAAATTGGCACTTTACTTCTGGTACACGTAACTTCAACATCAATGAGCATCAAATGCCTTTCAAGTCTGATACAATTCTGGCACCAGGGGAAATATTCATCGTTGCAATTAATGGAAGTCAAGGATTTTATCTGAAAAATACTAATCCAGATACCATAGAATTACGTGACGCTTCAAACCAAATTATTTCGACAATTACCTACAACTCAACTACAGAAGGTGAATCTAATTGGTATTGGAATGGGGATTGGTCACAAGCACCATGGGTAACACCTGGCGCAATGAATCCACAAACTTCTCCATACACTGGAGACCATAGTATCGAAGTTACAGAAATTTTAGCACATTGCTCCGATGGAAGTGTAACTCCTGATGATGATTGGGTTGAAGTTCTCAATAATGGCACTCAAATGATCGACTTAAGTGCTTGGAGAATGCTATCTGACGATGGCGACTTATTCCATATGCGAAGTGATAGCCTTTGGAATACTTCTAGTCTGGTAATTGCACCAGGTGAAAGAGTTGTTTTCACTACTCCAAACTGGTTTATCAGTGGACTCGGGGGGTCGCTAGCAATAGAAGACCCAGATGGAACGCTTGTTGACTTTGTCTCATGGACCATTACTACTGACTGCAAAACAATGAATCACGATGGAGAGGTTTTGCCATGGCCAACTCCTGGTGAGCCCGAACCGGAATCCTCTAGTTTTGCCGGTCCAGAAGATTTGATTTTCAGTCGCTTCATGTTTGAAGAAAAAAGTGCTTCGACCAATGATGAATTCTTTGAAATTAGTAACACTGGGAACTTAATGGCAATGCTAAATGGATGGATGATTCGTAAAACTACAACTGGCGGTGTTAGTTTCAATGGCTCGTTTACCTCCGGAGATATTCCTGCAGGTTCATCGGTAATCATTAGTCCAGATGCTAGTGCTGTTAAGGCCATGGGCACAACCCTTGTCCTCAATGCAGATGAAGTGATGGACTATCCTGTATGGATGCCTAATAGTGGGGCTACTATGCAATTAATCGCACCAGATGGTACAATTGCAGATACCTTTGTTTATGGCAATGGACCAACCTCTGAGGCTGGATGGAATGGGCCTGCAATTGGAGTTCCAGTAACTACTGTTGACCGTATCCTGTACTTGCGTGGAGATGGTTGTGGAGATATGCCGGATTCTGATTCTTCAGATGATTGGGAAATGCGTTGGTCTGTTGCAGGGGCAAGCCATTTCTGTGGAGTAAATACATTCACAGATGATACAACAGTCACTCCATTAATCGGCCCAAGCAGTGGATTAAATGAAGTAATTACAATGCTGGAGAACGCTAATCAGTCCATTCATCTACACGTGTACCAACTACATCACCCCGACCTCGTAATGTCACTGATTGAGGCAAGTATCAGAGGTGTCGAAATCACAGTGGTAATCCACGAACCTGAAAGCTGGTGGGGCTCATATGATGTTGAACAAAGCCTTGGGATGGCTTGGGAATTAGAAAATGCAAGTATTGACGTACTTCAATTCACTTCATCATCAACATCACCATACCAGTACATCCACTCAAAGGTTGCAGTAGTTGACTCTGCGCATGTATGGATTGGTTCGGGCAACTGGAAGGGCTCTAGTATGCCATCAGATGGCTCTGGTAACCGGGACTGGGGGGTCATCGTTGACAGTATAGATCTTGCAACAATTGTACTTGAGCGAATGGCTTTTGATGAAGACCCAAGTCAATTACATGTTGAAGATTCAACTTATTCTCAGCCAGAACAAGGCTCTTATTATCCTCCAACAGCATATACCCCTGTCACGACTACAGCAGCGATTAATGGCCCTGTCTCAGGGGAATTACTGACATGCCCTGATGATTGTATGCAGGGGTTATCGGACCTAATCGATTCTGCAGATACTGAGATTTTACTATCTCTGCAGTACTTCGAAATGGATTGGTATTGGGGATGGCAAGAAAACCCGCTTTTGGATTCACTTGAAGATGCTGCAGCGAGAGGTGTTTCAATTCGATTGGCTATCAATCAGCACTATGTTAATGAAAATCCGGGAATTAGAGAAGCTGTCAATGAATTAAATGACTGGAATGGTGATGTTGAAGCGATTCTGATGAGTGAAAATGAAACCGTTACTAAACTCCACAACAAGGGTGTCATCATTGATGGTGAAAGTGTGCTAATCTCTAGTATAAACTGGGGGGATAATTCAATTCTAAGAAATCGAGAGATGGGCTTGATTATTCATTCACAAGAAATCACGGCTCCATTTGAGCAATCATTCTGGGAGGATTGGAACCGCCTAGACACTACAACGGATACCGACATTGATGGCATTCCAGATTTCTGGGAAGTTGAAAATAATCTATCACGAACAAATCAAGATTCGACTTTAGACCCGGATGGCGATGGCCTAACGAATATTGGCGAATTTTCATATGGTTCGAATCCACATTTGAATGACACTGATGGAGATTGTATTAATGATAGCAATGAAATTTTGTGGGCCGCAACATTGGAAAATGTGAGTGCGAGTGATGCTCTTACTCTCACTGATGCTGATAGCGACGGAGTTGACGACTACACTGTGGTTGGGTGTATACCTGAGAATACTGGTAGCACTGATGGAAATAACACAGATGGCCAAAATAATGACTCGATAGACGACACGATTGATCTAGATAGTGACAATGATGGAATCGATAACTTCCTTGATGAATGCCCGGGAACTAAAGCCGGGGCTGCAACTGATAGCCAAGGTTGTTCAAGTGAACAAAACAAGAATCAAACATCTGATGCTTCAGGTGAAGAAGATAGTTCCAGTGGGTTAGATTTCATGTCTGTACTAATCATTGGAGGACTGATTGTCCTACTGGGTGCGGGAACAATTCTACTGACCAAGAAAAAAGACGCTAGCGAGGACGACTTTAGTATTGCATCACCGGAAATTGTAGAATCTAAATCATGGGAAATGCCTGTGCTTGATGGTACAAATCCGGAACCTGAACAAAACGATGGTCCAGACTTGAGTAAATTCCCTGGCTGGACTGCTGATCAGGTGCAAAATTATCTCGATTCAGGATGGACTGAAGAACAACTTGTAGAGTGGTATAAGCAACAAATTGACAATAACGCCACAGAAGATTGACAAGGGAGTGCCCTAATCGAGGAATGATTCATATGGTATTTCGCAGGGGCAATCCGGCACTCAACCCAGAACATTTTCGCGGCGGAATGGCCGCTGAACGAATGACTCTAGATGGTACAATTAACAAAACTCTAGCGCTATTAGGGCTAATTGCTGTGACTGGAACTTTGGCATATTCAATCAGTTCGCAATCACCAGGGATGTCAAGTTTGTTAATGATTGGAGGAGGCCTTGGCGGATTTATTTTAGCTCTAGTGATTATGTTCACTAGGCCTGCAAACCCTCAGGTTTTAATCAGCATGTATGCTCTTTTAGAAGGATTATTCATCGGTGCATTTTCATTCGTAATCGAAAACTATTACTTGGGTGGAAATGAAGGAATTGTATTCCAAGCACTCATCGCAACAGCGGCAGTATTCGTAACAATGCTCACACTTTACCGATTTAGAGTGATCAAGCCTACTGAAAAATATGTACTCGCAGTAGTTTCTATGGCTGGAGCGATAATGATGGTTTATCTGATTAATTTCGTCATGTCAATGCTCGGCACTGGCATACCTTTCCTCCATAGTAGTGGCCCGATTGGAATTGGGATTAGTGTTGTATTCACTGGAGTTGCCGCTCTCTTTTTGATAATCGATTTCGGTATGATTGAGAATGGTGTTCGACTCGGTGCTCCAAAAAATATGGAATGGTATGGCGCATTTGGTCTTGTAATGACTTTGATTTGGCTTTACATTGAGATGCTGAAATTGATTGCAAAACTACGTGATTGAAATGACTAGAACTCTAGCTGTTTGTGATTTGTCAGATTGGCATGCAGGCGGGCAGAGAAGGGATGATTTCGTTAAACAAATGGGTGATGCTCTTCACGATATCGGATTCTTTGCATTGACCGGTCATGGCATCGATATTGATGCAATTAGCAAATCCTATTTGGTCGCAGAAGATTTTTTCCAACAACCGCAAGAAAAAAAGAACCAATATGAACAAGCAGAACTGTTTCGACAGCGGGGCTATACTCCATATGGTGTAGAGCATGCAAAAGACAACCCCGCTCCCGATTTGAAAGAATTCTGGCAAACGGGACGTAGCATAGACGACCCTGATTTTCACAAAAATATCTGGCCTTCTGAACCTGCTAACTTTGAACAAACGATCGATGGATTATATGTCGCGATGGAATCTATGAGTTCACAATTACTTGCAGCAGCATCTTTGTATCTTAACAAGCCAGAAAAATGGCTTCCAAGTATGTCAGAAAATGGTAATACAATATTGCGAGTTATTCACTACCCACCGCTTGGAGAAGATTCCCCCGAGGGTGCTGTACGTAGTGCCCAACATGAAGACATTAATCTGATCACCTTGCTAGTAGGTGCTACCGCAGATGGATTGCAAGTAATGGACCATGATGGTACATGGATAGAAGTTGAAGGTAATCATGAGCACATAATTGTGGATAGTGGTGATATGCTACAGAATCTTACAAATGGATTATTCAAATCTACTACACACCGAGTCATCAATCCACCAGATGCACGTTCGGATAGATACTCGATGCCTATGTTCGTTCACCCTCGCAATGAGGTTGACCTCACCCCTCTTCCTGAATTCGTAGCCCTAACCGGCGGTGAAGTATTGTATGGCTCAATAAATGCTGGTGATTATCTCCATCAACGACTCGTAGAAATTGGGCTGGCATCATAGGGTGTTTAACATGAACACGATGCCTGAAATCCTAGCCCTCAAGCGAGATGGCAAGGAACTAGTTGCAGAGGACTTTCAGTACATTTGCAAAAACATAGATGCAATTCCCAGAGAGCAACTTGGTGCATTTTTGATGGCGTGTCAAATTAACGGCCTCTCCCCTGAAGAAACGAGTAACCTCACAAGTTCAATGCTTGCTGCTGGTCAAAGTATGCAAATTGAGCCCGGACGGGTTGACAAACATTCAACCGGTGGTGTCGGAGATAAAATGAGTATAATTCTGGCACCTGCACTACGAGCCGCAGGAGCAACTGTGCCTATGCTAGCCGGCAGGGGCTTGGCGCATACGGGAGGAACTATCGATAAATTGGAGGCGATTCCTGGATTTAATACAGGTTTGACCATGGAGGAAATGAAGCGAAATCCTTGCTTTATTTCTCGTCAGACCGATGATATCGCCCCTGCAGATCGTATTCTTTATGCAATCAGAGACATAACAGCAACTGTACCTCAAATCGGTTTAATCACCGCATCAATAATTTCTAAAAAAGCGGCTGAAGGTCTTGAGAAATTAGTACTGGATGTGAAATGTGGTAAGGCCGCATTTATGCAAACCCGGAGCAATGCTATCGAATTAGCAAATTCAATGGTTCTAACTGGTTCTGCGCTTGGAATGCAAGTGACTGCCCAAGTTACTGAGATGGATAATCCAATTGGAACAATGTATGGTAATAGCCACGAGATTGCAGAAAGTATTGACTGCCTGAAAGACTGTGGCCCATCTGATACAATGGAGTTAGTTCTCGCGCAAGCAGATTCTCTGGGCTATGATATTCGAAGCCACCTATCAGATGGCTCTGCACTTCATGAGTTCAAACAAATGTGTGTTCGACAGGGAGTAAAAAGTGATGTAATTGAATCCCTGATTGAAAAACCTTGGTCGGTTTTACCTAAGGCTGATTTTTCGGTAGAAATAGTGGCCCAAAGTAGTGGTTGGATTTCACAGATTGATGCCCTAACGATTGGGCAGGTTCTGTGCAACCTAGGTGCTGGGAGAACTGGTGTTGCTGCCAGTATTGACCACGGAATTGGAGCTGAGTTAATCAAAGGCATTGGTGAAAAAATCGAGAGTGGTGAGCCCTGGATTAGATTTGATGTCAATTCAAACATGGATAAAGAGAGCGTCCAACGTATTCAAAATGCCATCCAAATTTCAAGCACAAAAGTGCACAAAGAGAGCAGAATTATTCAAATTATTACCAATTGAGAGTCAAGGATTTGATGGAAGCCGTCATATATGTATGGCTTTTCGGCGAAGTTGCCGTTTTAGCTTAGCTGGTGGAGCGTGGGACTGTTAATCCCAAGGTCGAGGGTTCGAACCCCTCAAACGGCGCTCACAACATAAAACACTCATTGCGAGCCTGTTTCATGTGAATTTTTTGACCTAAAAAGAGCACTTTAGACACTGAAAAACAGTAGTTCCAACCCGCTTTTATCGAAACCTAAACTGAGTGTTTATTTTGGCGTTTCAGGGCCGATTTTTTGAAATTGGAGGTCATGAAGTATTCTTGTAGCGTCCAAGGCAATTACGTAGACATGACTCGAGGTCATTATACGTAAATTCAAAACCAGATTCTAGCAATCTGCTCGGCTCTACATGCTGTCCTTCGAGAACTAATTTTTTACCCATTTCACCAAACATGATCCGAATCATGAAACCAGGTAATGGCATAAATGCTGGTCGGCGAATTACACGCCCAAGAATCTTTGCGAATTTCTTTTGAGGAACCGGATTAGGCGAAGTTAGATTGTATGGGCCAGTACATGACTCGGTCATCATGAGGTGATGTATTGCAAATATTTCATCATCCAGCGAAATCCAAGATTGTATTTGCTTGCCACCACCTACTGGTCCACCCCCACCCATTTTCGCAGGTAGTAATAGCTTGGAAAGAGCACCACCTAGAGGAGAAACAACAATTCCAGTTCGAAGGTTTACCACTCTGATTCCTGCATCTTTAGCTTGCGAGGATGCTTCTTCCCATTCAGAACAGATTTCAGCAAGGAAATCACTGCCAGATTTAGATTTCTCGTCTAGGACTTCACTGCCTCTGTCACCATAGAAACCAATTGCAGAACCGCTAAGAAGGGTTTTAGGTGGTTTGTCTAGGCTTGCAAGAACACGTGAAAGATTCTCAGTCGGAATAACTCTACTATCTCTGATCAATTGCTTCCTTTTCTTTGACCAGCGTTTGTCTCCAATACCGGCACCAGCGAGATGGATTACAGAATCAAAGCCATTCATATCACCTTCTAGGACATCACCAGTAAGATCATTCCATCGGATTACTTTTTCAGAATTTACATCTGCAGGGAGTTTGGTTTTTGGGCGTAATAAGCGGTATACATCATGACCTGCGGTTTCCAAGAACGCACAAAGCTGTAAGCCGATCATACCGGTTGAGCCAGAAACCAATACCTTCTGTCGCGGTTGATTTGCAGTTGCTTGTATTTGTTTGATATCGCTATCAACACGAGTGCTACGATATTTGAACATCTGGCGCATTCTAGGCAATACTGTGAGTCCTGCCGACCAACCAGTCACGAAATGTAGTGGCAATTTGTACTCAACATCATCATAAATTGTAGTTTTACCAGCACCTGTAGAATCAAAACGGTGTACATGATTCCATGCACCAAATGGTCCACGCATCATCCTATCAGCAAATGTTTCTCCAGGAA
>Ga0233427_10000328_pt1 | contig 61309 bp, 55 predicted proteins | sample SI_118_April2016_5_FD_179885 | JGI IMG/M metagenome (GOLD analysis project Ga0233427, IMG submission 179885) | Seawater microbial communities from Saanich Inlet, British Columbia, Canada - SI_118_April2016_100_MG | ecosystem: Environmental > Aquatic > Marine > Inlet | place: Canada: British...
ACTTCTCGCCTCCCGAACAACAGGTCGATCTGACCGGTTAAAATCGATGGCTACGTAGCTCAGCTGGTTAGAGCACAGCATTCATAATGCTGGGGTCGGTGGTTCAAGTCCACCCGTAGCTACCATACATATCGAAGACTTAGCTCGCTTTCCCTAAACCCTCCCCACAGCCTTTACCTCACCGTGATAGGTGTCATACTGAGGGGTAGGTGTCCGAACGCCGCGGGGCGCATGTGTCCAGAGCTGCGGCTAAGGCTCACGTAATAGCAAAGTGCCGCAAAGTAACTGCACAGTAACGCCGATTGCAATCAGTGCTCCGGCGCTCAACTGAATGAGAAGCGGTAGGTCGGCGACAGACAAAACGACGATAAAGAAACCGTGCCATAGATACGAGATCCATTGAATCTCACGATCTCGGGTACCTCTGAACTGCGGTTGACCCGAGGCCACAATGACACAACCTATGACGAGGAAGAGAATCAAAATGATACCGTCACTGAGTCCCACAAAGTGAAGGGCGTGATAGGGTATGAACAGCACGAACCCTAAGAGTAGGGTTTTGACCGAAACTACCACTACTTCTGCGTTGAAATGCAGTAAGGATGTTGGTTGCTCACCACGCTGTCGATCTCGCCGAGCGATCAACCAACACAATGCGCCGTGGAACAAAAACATCCAAAGAGTCGAACTATAGGGCACGCCAAGCCACCTAGACTCCGTGGTCAGGTGATCCTTCCAAATCCACCACGGCATCTCAGGGCCTATCAGATCGTAAGGCGTGTACATGACCACCGCCAAGAGCCCGCATACTGCCGCTTCAGGGATCGGGGTGAGGCTGAGTCGGCGGGCGAAGTGCAGACAGGTATACACCACAGTGTGGTACACAAAGGTAATATAGAGCGGCAGTTTATGGTGATACAGCATGACGCTAAAGCGCTCGTGACCAAAATTATCGACATAGTTGTAGGTGATGACCTCAAGTACCACCGCGTAGACTAGGATACTGAGCCATGCGAACAAGGGTCGTTGGTCGCCTGCTTTGAGTGCCTTGAGGACATGAACCAAGGTCAGCAGCCAGCAGGCGAATAAAGTGATTTCGATCAGTCCATTACTGAGCGGATTACTCGCAGGATTAAATAACTCCAACATCGGCAAGCTCGTATCGACAACGGGTAACTTCATGAGCTAGTTTCCAGTGAAACAACGGGCGTCGATTGGCTCTCGGGTTGGGATCGACGTTTCCGCTTCTTTTCAAGTCGCGCCAAAGAGCGTGCCTTGATAGGCCCGGCAGCGTAGCTAAGCCGGCTGGCATGAGAGTGTTCGCTTTGATCTTCCACAAAGCTCTCCTCACCGTAACTGAGTTCCTCGCTACGCCAAGTGCCAAAGAGGTGATCCCACCAATGAATGGTTTGGGCAAAGTTCACATGGAAATAAGTATGGTGGTCATCGTGAAATGCGGCGGGCCCCTGCCAAGGAAGCACCATGCCAAAGCGAATCCCCGAATGGTCAATTAGCGATACGCTGTGCTGATACAGCAACACGGCGATCACACCCCCCGGATGCAAAGGAACCAAGAAGATCGGGGCTAGGGTAATCGCTTGAAAGGTAAGGGTCTCAAAAGGGTGCGAAGCGATCGCCGTGAATGCACTCGGCGTTCGGTAGCGATGATGAAACCGATGGACGAACTTGTAGAGGCCTTTACGGTGCATCCAGCGATGAGCCCAATACAGACTGAAATCACCAACAATGAAAAATACCACGGTCGAGAGAATCGTGTAGACCCAGCCATATTGAGCGACGTCAAAGTAGAGCATGCTGAAACCACCCGTTTTGACATGGTAGTATAAAACACCGCTGACCATGGAAACTGTGACCATATTGAGGGTGCCAAGCCGGCGCTCTTCCTTCACCAAACGTTTCGGTGCCCAGCGATCAGGCTGCACTTTCCACAGTTCAGGTTCGTGTTGGCGCTGTTTGTAGTAGAGCGCGTCGAGAATCAGAGACGGTACCCAATAAATGAAAATTCCACCGCTCACGGTAATCGCCACGCACTTGAGCAACAAAAGCCAATCCACTACATTCCTCCTAAAGTGTACCCACCAAGGGTTATTTGCAATTCACAGCTACTCACTGGCGTACTAAGGTCAATGCTTGAGTGTACTCGACTAATGATTATATGCAATTGAAGGCTTTTAAGATTCAGTCACCTCGATACTGTATAACCCAATGGAACCAGTTATATCAAACAATAAACAAAGAGTGATTATCGTTTCTGCGAACTTTGAAGGCATAATAGTGCGACACAAAATCACGTTGTAGATGCGGCAAACCCCTATGTTTAATATTGCTAATGAGGGTGCATCTTAAAATTGGCCGGTCGAAGGTCAGCGTGGCAATATGTACATTAATCTGGGAAGCTAAACTATGAAAGCACATGGCCTCAATCCTCGTATTCGAAAATCCCCCTATTTTCAATCGACGCTAAAATATGGTGCAACCGAGTTCCACCCGTATAACGGCATGTGGATGCCAGTTGGCTATGACACACCGATAAACGAGTACTGGAACACAATCGAGCGCGCGGGGCTTTGGGATGTCGGAGTACAACGCTGCGTGGCAATATCTGGACCTGATGCCGAACAATTTATGGCCATGCTGACGCCGCGCGATATCAGCAAGGTTAAGGTTGGACAATGCCGTTACATCCTTATGACTAATCAAGAAGGTGGTGTTCTCAATGATCCTGTAATGATGCGCATGGCAGCGGACACATTTTGGCTCTCCACTGCCGACAGCGATATGTATCTGTGGGCTAAGGGTGTTGCCTGTTTTTCTGGTCACGATGTGAACATCGACACGCCTGCCGTTTACCCACTGCAAATTCAAGGGCCACGCTCACCCTTTATTGTCTCCACCCTTTTTGGTGATGGCGTACTCGATCTTCAGTACTACGACTGGATGAAGGCCGACATTAATGGCATTAATGTCATTATTTCGCGCACGGGTTATAGCTCTGAAGTTGGATTTGAAATTTACATACTGGGTTATGAGAGGGGTGATGAGCTCTATGAAGCTATTATGCAAGCAGGCAAACCCTTTGAGCTTGCGCCTGGCTCTCCCAACCGTATTCGTCGCATCGAAGGCGGCGTACTGGACTATGGGTCTGATATTTTGGTGCATAACAACCCTCTTGAGCTTGGGTTGGAGCGCCTGATCGATTTCGATAAGCCCGACTTTATTGGCAAGGCTGCCTTAGAGAAAATTCGTGATGATGGCATTAAACGAAAGATGGTGGGTGTCTTTATGGATGGCGATATTTTTCAGAAAAATAACGAACACCGATGGTCAGTTTTTGATACCTCTAAAAGAGTCGGTGAAGTCACTTCAGCTGTGTATTCACCAAGACTCGAACGAAATATCGGATTTGCCCTGCTGGATATAGCCTATGACACAATCGGTACAGAGTTGGTGGTAGAAACACCAGAAGGTAGTCGCAACCTAAGTGTTACGTCCCTTCCGTTCATCGATCCAGAGAAAAAAATACCACGCCAATCCTTAAGAGATTAAAATCGGATTCGACGTTGGAGATTTATTCCTTAACCTCAGCGCCCGTCAACTGCGCGACCGCAGACAGAGTGGTTTGAGCGGCATTTAGACCCAATCTAAAATCTTTATCACTAAAGGTTGTCCAGATATCAAGCGGTGTATGCCAGGTTGGATTCCAGCCAGCGCCCGTATGAGCACCTCGCTCATTTTCTCGCAGACTAATGGCCGGAACGATATTCATAAAGGGTGTGGAATCAGTGTTGGTCATGTGCGGCCCCACTGTGGCGGGGTAATCTGTGTTGTAGACATCCGCCGCTGCTTTGAATACAAAGGCTAACCTCATGGACTGCTCTGCCAGATCTGAATTAGATTGGAACTCAATATTTACATCAGCCTCTGGCCGCTGTTCTGCGCTCACTGACCCGTCAGCCCGGGGCGCACCATGGTCCCATAGCATCATGTCATGTTGAATCATCCCCAACCAACGAGGTTCAGGGTATAGTCCAGAACCAACCGGATTCTCGATACCCTGTAAATTTTGGCGTTGTTCAACATATGCCTTAGACCCATTCAGCCCAGTCTCTTCATTATTCCAAAGCGCAAAACGAATAGAGCGCTCAGTGGTGACATCAGCCGCATTGAATATACGCGCTAGCTCCATCACTAAGGCTGTTCCGGAACCATCATCATTGACGGCTTCGTTAACACCATGACCGTCCATATGAGCACCGATGATGTACATTTCTTCTGGGTGGGTAGTGCCAACCTTAGTGCAATACACTTGTTGCCGTTCACCATTAACTGGTTCCTCTGCATTAAGGGACTGAATTCGCTGATAGGGTTGAGCCGTCAAATCTCGGTTAACACCGGTTTCAGCTCGATAACCATAAACCGATGCACCGCCAGGACCACTGCCATTACGACCCACAGCACCACCGGTTGTTGTCTGCAGTTGTGCTGGATCATTGATGACAGGTTTGCGGATTCTAGGTGCTCGAGGCTCAGGATTAAAGGTATAGGTTATACGTTCAATATTCTCACAACCAACCGCACGCAGCTGATGCTCTATCCAATTGATCGCGCTGCGATTGCGAGCGGTACCTTCCCGACGATCGCCAAATTGAGTAAGACCTTTAAGTGTAGTTTTATATCTATCCAGAGTTAACCGATCAACCAACGTCTTGGTTGAATCATCACTTGGATGAGCCTCTGAGCTTGCCCCATTAACGAACAATATGAGGAATGCGCATCCCAGAAAAGCTGTTGTATAGATATGCTTAGTCTTTCCCGAAAGACGAATAGTCTTATCATTTAAATCAGGCATAACCATGACTCCTTTTTAAAGCCTAATTTTTACCTAGAGATTCAGTGTAAGCCGTTAGCCTGGCAATGCGAAATTATGAGCCCACCAGTAACCTAACGCAATGATGCTTCCCACCACACTTAGTTTTGTTTATTCTTGCGTTGCGCGCTAAAAAATGCCGCAATGCTTAAGTTATGAATCACCCAAACCATGGATACGCACTCTATGAATCATCTTTTTTTTGCTCTTGTACTTTGTCTAAGCTTTTCCAACGTTGCCTATGGGGATGAAATAGATCTTGATGAGTTAATTAAAAAAGAAGGTTTCATTGATTTTTATGTGGACGAAGATCAAGGCAAACTCTATCTAGCAATTGACAAACTTAACCAAGACTTTCTGTATTTAAGTGCACTCACATCAGGTGTTGGGTCTAATGATATTGGGTTAGACCGCGGCCAGTTAGGTGGCACTAGAGTCGTGGCATTCAGAAAAACCGGCAATAAAGTATTCTTGGTGCACAAAAATATGGCTTTTCGTGCCTCCTCTGACAATCCCGATGAGGTGCAATCGATACAAGATGCTTTTGCAGAGTCAGTTCTATGGGGTTTTGATATATTGCAAAAAGATGGAGAGAGTCTAATTGTTGAGGCAACGAAGTTTTACTTACAGGACACTCATGGCGTAGCCCAACGATTAAGTCGCAGCGATCAAGGGACCTATAAGCCCGATTCAAGCCGGTCCGGATTGCACTTTCCAATGGTCAAAAATTTTCCAAAAAATACCGAGGTTGAAGCTACCATCACCCTCACCGGAAAGGCCACAGGGAAGTCGATTAAATCGGTAGTACCAACCCCAAATGCAGTTACAGTGCGCCAACGTCATTCTTTTGTGCAACTGCCTGATGACCAGTACACACCCAGGGTATTTGACCCCCGAGCAGGATTTAACAGGGTCACGTTTATGGATTTTGCAGCACCCATTGCCGACCCTATTAACAAACGTTATATCACTCGTCACAGGTTAATCAAAAAAGACCCCAGTTCAACGCTCTCTGAAGCTGTAGAGCCCATCGTCTATTATCTTGATCGCGGCACGCCCGAGCCGGTTAAGTCAGCCTTATTAGATGGGGGAAATTGGTGGAGCCAAGCATTTGAGGCCGCCGGATTTAAAAACGCATTCCGCGTCGAAATCGCTCCGCCAGGCATGGATTTTCTCGACGTTCGTTACAATGTTATTCAATGGGTGCATCGTTCAACCCGCGGCTGGTCTTATGGCGCTAGTGTGCGAGATCCTAGGACTGGAGAAATTTTAAAGGGCCACGTATCTCTAGGATCATTGCGTGTTAGGCAAGATTATCTAATTGCCCAAGGTCTTTTACAGCCTTTTGAAGACGGTAAACCTACAGATAAACGAATGCTCGAACTGGCTGTAGCACGACTAAAACAATTGTCTGCTCATGAAATTGGGCACACCATAGGACTAGCGCATAATTTTGCAGCCTCATCGGTTGGCAGGGCCTCGGTTATGGATTATCCCTACCCTCTCATTAAGCAGGATATTAAGGGAAATCTTGACTTAAATAGCGCTTACGATAACAAGATCGGTGTTTGGGATAAGTGGGCCATCACCTATGGCTATGGCTACCCACCTGAAGGTGTTGATGAAACCTCATATTTAACGAAAGCATTACAAGATACCTATCACGCGGGCTATGAGTTTATTACAGATACAGACGCCCGAGACTCTAGCGGGGTGCATCCCAGGTCACATCTTTGGGACAATGGCGGTTCAGCGGCCGGCGAGCTAAAACGAATGCTAGCGCTGCGAGAGACCAGAATGGCTAGCTTTAATCTAAATGCAATACCTTTTGGCCAGCCTGAAGCCACCCTAGAAGAAGTCTTTGTGCCGCTCTACCTAATGCACCGGTATCAGCTAGAGGCCACCGCTAAACTCATTGGTGGAATGGACTATAGCTACAAAATTAAAGGCGATAACCAACCGAATCAAAGCTGGATTACGGCTGCTATTCAACAAGAATCTCTGGATGCCGTGCTATTCGCTCTAGAGCCCAGTCAACTAAAAGTGCCAGAGCATGTTCTAGCCTTAATACCGCCAAGACCATTTGGTTATTCACGTAACAGGGAGACTTTCGCGTCGCGAATGGGCCCTCTGTTTGACCCTATAGCGCCCGCAGAAAACATTGTAGATGTCGCTTTTAAGTTCCTGCTTGAAGGTGGCCGAGCTAACCGTGTTTACATACAACAGCTTCAAGACAATAGCCTGTTTGGATTAAATGAACTACTACAGCAACTCAGCAGAGCAGTTTTTTCAGGTAAATCACTCGAAGGTATACCCGCCGAGATAAAGATGATGACCCAAGCCAAACTGGTAGATCATTTGATTGTGCTGGCCAACAATCAAGAGATTTCAAATTCGGTGCGTGCAATAGTAAGAGGTCATTTAAAAGCACTCAGAGAGGGCGGTAAAAGCACGGGTTCTAGGGGGCTAATAGGCCTCGGGAGAACGAGCTCGGTATCTGGCATGCACGCGCAATATTTAGCCGATAAAATCCAGTCGTTTATTACTTTACCGCTGGAAATCAATCCTCAGAATCCCGTAAAGGTACCTGATGGTTCGCCGATTGGTATGGACAATATGACCTGTGACTTTGAGTATTAACACCAAAGGCACATGACTCAAACAATTTATAAAAGGCAACTCTCGGTATACGAAAGTTGCCTTTTCTCAACTCAAACGGTGTAGCTGAAATTTAAGACTGATCAGCGCCTCTAAGGGCGTACCAGCCGATATAGACATAGCAAAGCATGGGTACAATAAAGCTCAATTGAATACCTATGCTGTCAGCAACTACACCTTGAATCAGTGGCACCAAGGCACCTCCGACAATACCTTGGCATATTAGGCCTGAGCCCTTGCTAGTCATAGCACCTAAGCCCTTGACGGCTAAGGTAAAGATGGTCGGGAACATAATAGAATTAAAGAAGCCAACTGCCAAAATAGACCACATGGCCACATCGCCTGAGGTGTTCATACTGGCAATTATCATCACAATTGCAATGACAGCATTGGCCGCTAGATACTTAGTGGAGGCGATGTAATTCATTAGCGCTGCACCAACCAAACGGCCAACCATCGCTGCTCCCCAGTAATAGCCAACCATTTCCCCTGCCTCGGCAATCTCCATTCCTGCAATCGAACTCTCAGCAAAGTAGTTGACCAAGAAACTACCTATAGACACTTCGCCGCCAACATACATAAAGATTGCGAGTGCGCCGAGCACTAGAGATCGATGATTCCAAACACTATCGCCAGCAACATCATCGCTTGCTTCTAAATGGGCAAGCTTTGGTAAGGTGATATTTCTAAACAGCAGTGCCGCAGCAACAAGTACGGCTGCGATCATCAAGTAGGGCATCTGGACTGCAGAGGCATCTGCCGCTACTACGCCCAAAATCAACATAGAGCCAACAACCGGTCCGACTGTCGTACCCAGAGAGTTAGCAGCTTGGGCTAAATTGAGTCGGCTAGCCGCGGTTTTATCAGGCCCTAAGGCTGCGACATAAGGATTAGCCGCTACCTGCAAAATGGTTATACCACTGGCCAGAACAAAGAATGCAAACAGAAATAGGCCATAAACATGGAGATCTGCTGAGGGATAAAAGAGGATACAACCCAGCGCGGTTGTTAGTAGTCCAATGACAATACCTGTTTGAAAGCCAACCTTGTCGATTAGTCTTCCAGCGAATGGCGACACGATGAAATAAGCACCAAAGAAACAAAACTGCACTAGCATGGCTTGGGTGTAATTAAGATCAAATGACTCTTTCAAAAATGGAATTAAAATATCATTAAGAACCGTAATAAAACCCCAGAAAAAAAACAAACATGTCATTGCAATAAATGCAAACGTTTGAGTTTTCTGTTGTTGCCCGCCTGCAACCTCTGTTGTCGCGCTATCCGGATTTGAGCCCGCCATCTGTACCCCCAATAATATAAATTAGTGTTTTTTTGTAAGCATCTGAGCATAAATTAGCTAAGGTCTTCATACAACAGATTTGGTCTAGCGAAAGCCTATTTGATCGCAGTAAAGCGTTACTTGACCGACTTTAGAGGCAAAGACTGACGTAGACGTCCGAGTAAGTCACTCAGACTCTGGAGAACAAAAAAATTATTTGTAATGTTTGAGCGTTGAAAATGCTTTGATGTAATGCTTGGGGTGATAAAATAAGATTTACTAACTGTCTGAATCACCCCGAAAAGGAACAGCAGAGCGATGGAATTATATCTAGCGATACTGCTGTTTACAGCGACCGCCAGCATCACACCCGGACCTAACAACATAATGATCATGGCGTCGGGAGTTAATTTTGGCGTTCAGAAAAGTCTTCCTCACCTCTTCGGTATTTGCTTAGGCTTCCCCATCATGGTCATCGCCATAGGGCTTGGGTTTAGCGTAGTCTTTAATGCATATCCTCTACTGCACAACGCTATTAACGTCATCGGAATTATTTATTTGTTATATCTTGCCTGGCTGATTGCATCAGCAAAACCGACGAAAATTAGAACCGATGCGACGAAACCACTCAGCTTTATACAGGCAGTATTATTCCAGTGGGTGAATCCTAAAGCTTGGGTAATGGCTACTGGCGCAATTTCTGCTTATACCTCAAGTGATGGAGATATTCTGGGACACGTACTATTTATTGCCTTTGCCTTTTCCATCACGGCAGGTATATCTGTAGGCATTTGGTTAGTGTTCGGCGCTGGCCTGAAGCGTTATCTAGATAATCCTCTGCACTATCGTGTGTTCAATATTGTAATGGCGATGTTGCTAGTCGGCTCTATGTCGCCAGTCATTATTAATCTTATCGAACAATATTTAGTCTAAGCTTTGAAAAGCCAGTCGCGAAATGGGGCTTTAGCGCCCATCTTCGGTTGACTTCAATCAATTGGGCGCTTTATATTGGTTGAGACTAAATCCCGATTCATAACGTCTTAACAGCACAATCAAATGTTAATCATTTAAAAGGAGCTTTAAAAATGTCATCTAATTCCCTCCAGGCCTCCGTGGATATTTTAACGTCACCTCGAGAAACGTTTGATGCTCTTAAAGATAAGAAAGGTTGGTCATGGACTCCTTTTGGACTAGTAATAGCCTCTAGCGTCGCTCTATTTCTTTACTATTTCTCAGTTGTAGATTTTGAATGGATGATTGAGCAGATGCTCGAAAAAATGGCTGCACAAGGTGATATGTCGGGTGAAGAACTCCAGGCCACACAAGAATTCATGACCAAAACTTCTATGACCTGGAGTACCACTCTAGGTAGTGCAATTGGCATTATTGTTATCAATGCCATCATGGCGGTGTACTTCAATTTGATAACTAAAGTCTCTAGCCCCAATGAACTTACGTTCACTGCCTGGTATGGATTTAGCTGGTGGGTGAGTATGCCCTTGGTAGTTTCTTGCTTGCTTTCTGGTCTTGTTATTATATTCTCAAGCGCAGGGATGGTCTCATTAGAAGATTTATCACCAACTAGCCTCGGGTTTTTGGCCGATCAGTCCAGTCCTTGGTTTGGCTTTTTTAGCGGTATTAATTTGTTCAGCCTTTGGAGTATCGCCTTAGGTGCTATTGGACTTTCGTCTTGGTTGGGGCTCGCCTCCAAAAAGACATTTATTATTGCCGCTTCTCCTACCCTAGTAATTTATACTTGCTGGGCGCTCTATATTGGTTTCTCAGGGTAGATTAATAGGCGCCTTGATTGCGCTGAATCTAAATACCAATTCATAGCGTCTTAACAACACAAAATAGATAATAACTATAGGTAAGGGAAGTAACCGTTCTATGAAAAAGAATCTGATTATTGTTGGAGTAGTTATCGCTCTGGTGGCTATCGCTTATTTCAACCAAACTGGCAGTTCTGCTGTAGTCTCTGTCAATGTAGAGCCTGCTAAGATTGAAGAGATTAAAAGTTCAATATTGGCCTCGGGCACGCTCATCTACAAAGAGCAGATAGAGCTGCGTTCAGAGGTGATTGGGCAGGTCAGTGAGATGCTCGTGGAAGAAGGCGATCAAGTTAGTAAAGATCAAGTTTTAATGCGCCTGGACCCTCGCACCTTTAATGCCGATGTCGAACAACAACAAGCCTATGTGCGCATTCAAACCATCGCTATCGAGCGCCAAAAGCAAGAGTTGAAAAATATAACCTCGAAATGGGAACGCAATAAAAATCTATTTGAGCGCAAGATGATCGGGCAAGATGCCTTCGAACTTGTCGACAACCAATATGCGTTGGCACGGATAGACTTACGCTCTCGCGAAGAGGCCTTAACTCAAGCGCAGGCGACCCTAGATAAAGCACTGGAGCGCCTTGAAAAAACAGTGTTCCGATCGCCTATTGAGGGCATTGCTACCTCGGTGGATATAAAACTTGGTGAAACTGCCATTAGTGGTACCACAAATATTGCTGGGTCTAACCTTATTACGGTTGCGGACCCCTCATCTATCTTGGTTGAAGTATTGGTTGATGAGGCTGATATAGCCAACATAGAGATCAACCAAAGTGCTGATGTTTTTGCGGTAGCCTATCCTGACCAGGCGCTGAAAGGCACGGTGCAAAGTATAGCGACCTCTGCAAAGCGCTCTAACTATCGTCAAGGGCTGAGTTTTACGGTAAAAATTCTCCTCGAAGCAACTGCCGATATTGATATTCGTCCTGGTATGAGCTGCAGAGCTGAGATCTTCACTAACATTAAAGGTGACACAATTGCGGTGCCCATTGAAGCGATTGTATTTGAAGACGTCGATAACCAATCCTCAGGCGTTGATGCCGAACAAGACGAGGACTCTATAAGCATTGGTGCCTCAAGTAACTTAATCTCTACTAGCCATGTCTTCTTGCTGATTGATGGTAAAGCCGTCAAACGGGATGTTGATTTAGGGATATCCAATGACCGGTTACAAGAGATCACCTTTGGGTTGGCGGTGGATGATAGAGTGATTATTGGACCGGCCAGAGCACTAAGCAAACTCGAAGATGGTGAGTCAGTTAAAGCGAATAAAAAAAAGGCTGACTAATGTCTAAGCAAACTATCATTGAGTTAAGGGGCATTGCTAAACACTACATGATGGGTAGTGAGGGTTTTTATGCCCTAGACGGCATTGATCTGGATATTTATCTAAATGACTACATGGCCGTTGTTGGCTCATCTGGATCTGGAAAATCAACCTTAATGAACCTACTTGGTTGCCTTGACTATCCAACCGCGGGTGAATACAAACTCAAGGGCACTGACGTAGCAACTCTTGACGAAACCAGCCTTGCAGGTATCCGTAATAGAGAGATTGGCTTTATTTTTCAAAATTTTAATTTACTACCCAGAGCCACAGCTTTACAAAACGTAATGCAACCTTTGATTTATCGCGGTCTAGCTCCGACTGAACGCAAGCAGCGTGCAGAAGATGCCTTGGCCATGGTCGGCTTGCAAGACCGCATGACTCATGTGCCTAACCAATTGTCTGGCGGCCAACGTCAGCGCGTTGCTATTGCTCGAGCGCTGGTCACTGAGCCGGCAATTTTATTAGCGGATGAGCCCACCGGCAATCTCGACTCGTCGACTACTGTTGAAATTATGGCGCTATTTGACCAGTTACACAGTGATGGGCAAACGTTGATTGTGGTCACCCACGAGCAGGAGATTGCCGAGCGTTGCCATAGAGTAATCACCTTAAAAGATGGCCGCTTAATGTCTGATCAGGCCAATAAAGTACCTGTTAAACCGCTCGTTTCGGGAGTGGCTGCTCATGTCTAATCTCAATTTTAAGATAATTGAAGGGACACGTTCAGCCGCACTGTCTATTTTTGCCCATGGTTTTCGAAGTTTTTTAACGACCTTAGGTATTATTATCGGTGTCGCATCAGTCATTGCCGTGGTATCTGTCGTCCAAGGTTTTAGTGCCAACATAACCCAGCAGTTTGACGGCATGGGTACCAATGTCCTCAATATCGAATCATATACGCCAAGAAAGGAACGACTTCAGGGTGTGCGTGCAAAATTAACCTATGATGATTATCTTGAAATCAAATACAGAGTGCCTGGCGTTAGCAATGTTACCCCCACAGTTAGGATTTGGGGCTCTAATGCGGTTATTACCTACCGTGGGCAATCGTCTAGTTCGATGATAGTAGGCACAGCATCGACGTATCAGAAATTAAATACTGTTTACCCTGAACGTGGCCGATTCTTTAATCTTAGCGACGACAAAAGCCGAAGGCGTGTCGCCGTACTAGGGCCCTCCATAATGTCCAAGCTAGATATTAAAGGAGACCCTATCGGACAGCATGTTGCTGTGTCGGGTGAGTGGTTTAAAGTCATTGGTATTGCTGAAAAGCGTGGTAAATTATTTGGGTTTGACCAAGATGACTTTATTTTACTGCCATTTAGCACGACACGTGCACTCCTAGGCGGTGCAGAAGAACCAGATATCATAGTTAGTCTTCAAGTTGACGAGCCGTCGCAGTTGGAGCAAGTAAAGCAACATATTAAGAATTTATTACGCCGTAATCATAAGCTCAGCAAAGATGCTGACGATGATTTTGAGATCGCAACAGCGGATCAAATGCTCGATACCTTTGATCAGATTGTGGGCAGTACGACTCTAGTTCTGGGTGGCATTGTTGGGATCTCACTGTTAGTAGGCGGCATCGGTATTATGAATATTATGCTGGTATCAGTGACTGAACGTACTCGAGAAATTGGCATTCAAAAGGCATTAGGCGCGACTAGATTCGATATTTTGCTACAGTTTTTAATCGAAGCTGTTTTCCTGTGCTTACTCGGCGGTCTAATAGGTCTGATATTAGGTTTCGGTGCAGGGTCTTTAATCAGTAATTTAACCGGCCTGCCATCGGCAACAGTTCCCGCGTGGGCTATCGTTTTATCCTTCGGCTTTAGTGCTGGAATTGGTTTGATTTTCGGTATTATCCCGGCAGCTAAGGCCGCAAACCTTGACCCCATTGATGCTCTTCGGTATGAGTAATACTACGCTAATCGCTGTGGCATAGTCCTTAACGACGGTTTACTATGGTGCCGCTGACGAGTAAACGAGCAAATCACCAAATATGTTGTTGGAGTAAGTAATTGTCACTTTTAGAAGCGATTATCCTTGGTATTGTACAAGGACTGACTGAGTTTTTGCCGGTCAGTAGTAGCGGTCACTTAGAGTTAGGTAAAGCGATCCTTGGTGACACTAGTATTCCCCAGGAGAGCATGATGTTTACGGTGGTAGTACACTTTGCTACGGCGCTTGCCACACTGGTAGTTTATCGAAATGAAGTAGGCCGTATCGCTTCAGGCCTTTGGCAGCGAGAAAACAATGATGAGTTTAAGTTCTCGGTCAAAATATTATTAAGCATGATTCCAGCTGCAGCCGTTGGTGTATTGTTTGCCGATAAGATAGAAAGTCTTTTTAACCGACAAATTTTGTTAGTTGGCCTAATGCTTTGGGTAACAGGATTGCTGCTTATGGTTGCAGACCGGTCTAAAAATACCAGCAAAGATGTTAGCTTTTTCCATGCGGCCATCATCGGAGTCTCACAAGCTATTGCTATCCTTCCCGGTATCTCTCGCTCTGGCGCGACTATTTCAACGTCGGTGCTATTGGGTGTTGATCGCAGTAAAGCAGCAAGCTTTTCCTTCCTGATGGTAGTGCCCTTGATACTAGGGAAAATAGCCAAAGATGTAATGGATGGAGGAATTCATATAACCGAGAGTCAAATAGGCGTTCTCATCGCTGGTTTTATTGCTGCCTTTCTCACCGGAATACTCGCTTGCCAATGGATGATTAAACTCGTTCGTAATGCCCAGCTAGTCTACTTTTCTTACTATTGTTTTATCGTAGGTACACTGGCTATTAGCTACCAAGTCTTCCAATAAATCTAAACTATTGTTCTTTGACCGGCAGCGCCAGTAATGATTGGACTCTGAGGTTACGGCAAGCCCAATAATTTGTGGGTCTGTAAGCTCAAACTCCAGCGAGGATGTGACAGGCAGTATTCAACCGTCGCTTCGATGTTGGTATTTTCTTGATCATCAAACATGGGTTGTAAGAAGAAGTGGCTAAATTTTAAATGGCTAAAGTCAGAAGGATGATGCCCTTTTTGGGGGTAAACTAATTTAATTTCATCTCCCTCCTGTACCACCAAAGTCGAGCCCGACTTAGGACTGACACAAACCCAATCGACACCCTTAGGAACAGGTAAGGTGCCATTAGTTTCAATCGCCACCTCGATACCCTCAGCATGAAAAGCATTAATTAGATCTTCGTCTAACTGCAACAATGGTTCTCCACCAGTGCACACCACATAAGGGTGAGTCTGATCTGAGATGCTCTTAGGCCAATATGATTTCACTTGCGACACCAAAGCCTCAGCCAACGTAAAACTGGCGCCCCCTTCCCCATCGGTTCCCACAAAGTCTGTATCACAAAATTGGCATACAGCTTCGGCTCGGTGTTTCTCCTGCCCACTCCAAAGGTTACACCCTGAAAAGCGACAAAATATAGCTGGCCTGCCCGCATGGGCGCCCTCGCCTTGGAGTGAGTAAAAAATTTCTTTTACCGCATAAGTCATTATATTAATCCGAAGCTAGTTACTTTTATTGATAATCTAGAGCAGTATTCCAGAGTACGAAACACTCAGGTGGTATAGATCACCTTATATCAGGCGCTAATTATAACCGCGAAAACGATAGGCGTATAAAAGAATGACGATAAATCGTAAGATGATGCCGCCATGGTACGCAGAGGAAAACTAAATGCTCGATAACAAAGGCACTGTTCCATACAGCGATAATTACGAAGAGTCCTATCTCAAACAGATACTGACCGATGTTCAAACTATAGCGATGGTAGGTGCCAGTGCCAAACCTGCGCGCGACAGCTATCAAACGATGTTGGCGTTACTAGAAGCCGGTTACAAGGTGTTCCCTGTAAACCCTTTCGAAGCGGGTAATAGTATTTTAGGTCAGCCCTGTTACGCAGCACTGACCGACGTTCCCCATAGAATTGACATGGTGGATATCTTTCGTTCATCAGATGCTGCGCTGGCTATCACCGAGGAAGCAATCGCGATTGGAGCGCAAGTGGTGTGGATGCAACTTGATGTTATTAATCTAGAGGCGCGCGATAAAGCGGTTGAAGTTGGTCTTAAGGTTGTCATGAACCGCTGTCCAAAGCTAGAATTAGCAAAACCCTACTGGACAAATACTCTGTCCTAAGAACACTAAAATGGTAAATCGATGACTGCGACAAAAGATATTTTACTTAGCGAACTCAATAATCAAGGTGTTTTACGATTAACATTGTGTGATGAGAAGCGCCGTAATGCACTGTCCGAAACAATGCTTAAAACTCTAGGTGACGCGCTAGGTGAGGCTGCTAATAACCCCGACGTGAGAGTCATCGTATTAGCCGCAATAGGCCCAGCTTTTTGTGCCGGCCATGATCTAAAGGAGATTAGTGCCAAGCGCAGCACAGCAGACGGCGGGCAGGCTTATTTTACTGCCCTATTTTCTAGCTGCGCTAATGTAATGCAAGCCATCGTCAATAATCCTAAACCAGTCATCGCTGAAATAGCTGGCGTTGCAACCGCGGCGGGCTGCCAGCTGGTCGCTAGTTGCGATCTGGCTGTTGCCGCCGACACTGCAAAATTTGCTACCCCAGGGGTTAATATCGGTCTGTTTTGCTCTACGCCAATGGTTGCCCTATCGCGCAATGTGTCGAACAAGCACGCTATGGAGATGTTGCTAACGGGTGATATGGTCAGTGCAACTAGAGCCGAGCAAATTGGCTTAATTAATCGAACCGTAGAGCCGACTCAGTTGACCGAAGAGACGATGGCGATTGCGGCAAAGATTGCTAGCAAGTCCACCATGACCGTCGCAACGGGCAAAACTGCATTTTATGAGCAACAAAATATGAAGCTGAGCAGCGCATACGCCTATACCTCTCAGATTATGGTGGACAATATGCTCAAGCTTGATGCTAAAGAAGGCATTTCTGCTTTCATCGAAAAACGCCACCCAAAATGGCAAGACAGGTAGCCTAACAATGTCCAATATTTACGATCATAATCTCGGGCGTAATCAGGCCAACTTTCAGCCCCTAACACCGCTAACCTTTTTGGAACGGGCTGCTGCGGTGTTCCCTGAGAACATCGCTGTAATCCATGGTAACGCTCAAATTAACTACCGCCAGTTTTACTCGCGTTGCCGCCAGCTTGCCTCGGCTCTTACGGCGCAAGGTGTTCGCCGCGGTGATACCGTGTCAGTAATGCTTGCTAATACGCCGGCTATGCTGGAAGCTCACTACGCAGTGCCTATGTGCGGCGCCGTGTTACATTCTATGAATACTCGGCTAGATGCCCGTGTTATTGCCATGCAGCTAGATCACGCCGAATGCAAAGTATTGATTACCGACCTAGCTTTCTCTGACACCATTAGGGATGCGCTCAAACGATGCAGTGTGAAACCACTAACCATTGATTACGACGATCCGGAATTTTCTCAACCAGGTAAACCTCTGAGTGAATTTGATTACGAGGAGCTCCTCTCCCAAGGCGATCCTGATTTTACTTGGCTAATGCCCAATGATGAGTGGGATGCAATTAGCGTCAACTACACTTCAGGGACTACGGGCGACCCCAAAGGTGTTGTCTATCATCATCGTGGCGCATCCCTGTTAGTTCAAAGCAGCATCATTACCACCTCTCTTGCAAAGCACAGTGTCTATCTCTGGACCTTACCCATGTTTCACTGTAACGGATGGTGTTTCCCTTGGGCCATGGTAGCTGTCAGCGGTACCCAAGTATGCTTGCGAGAAGTGCGTGCCGATGCTATCTGGGCCGCCTTAAAGCAACATCAAGTCACTCTTTTATGCGGTGCACCGGTGGTTATGTCGACGATGTTAGCGACAGACCCGAGCGAGCGTCCTGAGTTGCCTGACATTGTGGATTTCTTTACCGCTGCCGCACCCCCTCCTGAAAAAGTGTTGGCCAATATGCGTGATGCTGGGTTTAATGTCACCCACCTCTACGGCCTTACCGAAGTATACGGTCCTGCAGTAGTTAATGACTGGCATGAGCAGTGGGACCAGCTTCCCGGCCCTGAGCAAGCTACCTTAAAAGCTCGGCAGGGTGTGCGCTATCATGCCCTTGAAAATCTCGACGTTTTAGATCCTAAAACCATGATACCAGTGCCTAGAGATGGCGAAACTTTAGGAGAGGTAATGTTTAGGGGCAATGTAGTGATGAAGGGCTATTTGAAAAATAAAGAGGCCAATGAAGAGTCTTTTTCAGGGGGGTGGTTTCATTCAGGTGATCTGGCCGTTATACATCCCGATGGTTATATTCAACTCAAAGATCGCTCAAAGGACATTATTATCTCAGGTGGTGAAAACATCTCATCCATTGAGATAGAAGAGGTACTTTATAAATACAGTGATGTGGTCACTGCAGCCGTAGTAGCAATGCCGGATGAAAAGTGGGGCGAAACACCCTGTGCCTTTGTCGAACTCGATCCTAGCAGCCAAGCCTCAGAAGCAGATATCAAAGACTGGTGCCGAAACTATTTGGCAGGGTTTAAGGTACCTCGTCATTTTGTCTTTGAAGTTATCCCGAAAACTTCGACGGGTAAAGTGCAAAAATTTACTCTTAGACAACGCGCAAAAGATATGACAAACGCTAGTTAATGCGTTGTAGACTATTGATAAGGCTTAAATTACCAGTAGCATGATTTGGCAATAACGTAAATTTTAGGTCCGTATTTAGTGTATACCCGAGCTTTGGCAACAGAGGTTTTAGCCATAGACTCTTTGTGATTTTGATAAGCTCTGCACTCGATATTGACTGGGTGTCGTTTGATTCCATCGAATAAAAGCACGCCGAAAACTTGCTGCCTCGGCATAATCTAGCAGGCTAGCGATCTCCGCAATAGTCAGCTGGGTGGTCGTTAGATACTCACAGGCTAGTACATTTCTCACCTCATCACAAATGGCACGGAAGTTTGTTGATTCATTTCTGAGGCGTCGTCTTAATGTACTCTCACTGACATATAGTCGTTCTGCCACCTGATTAATATCTGGCAGCTCACCACCAGAATGAATCAATAGACGCCGAATGGCAGCGGAGAAATTCTCTACGCCGTTTAATTCTCGCAGCAACTCCTCGCATTGCTGTTGAAAAATGACGTGCCCGGCCGCATTCGCCGTCGTTACCTTTGATTTAATAATACTGTCTGGAATTAATAGCTGGCTGTAGTTCTGGTTGAACTTAACCGGCATTGAGAATAATGCCTGATAAGATCTTTGGTCAGCAGGTGGTGGATAGTTCAGATGCACTTCACCCGTCTCAATCACTGTATTGACAAGTGTTTCAGCAATAGCGATTATCTGAGAAAAAGAGAACTCAGTAATTAGTTGTTTTTGATCGGGATTACCTACATCCAATTGGATGCGTAGGGCGATACCATTATTTAGTTTTTGAACCTTGAATGACGGCCCCGGGCCAACTAGTGCTGCGTAGCGAAGATACAGTTTAAGAGCCTCTTCCAAGTTAGCAGAGCTCATCAATCCAAAACCAAAAGTTCCTAGGCTGGTTATCTCTACCTTTCGTCCAAGACGGAGCATTAACATAGGATCATTCGAGAGAGCCACTGCGGCCTGCAGAACACTAAGCATTTCAGTCGGTTTGAATGATTTTATGTCTCTGCTTGATAACGCCTGCACTTCCGGCATTGAAAATAGCTGCCATGGCTTAATTCCATCCTCTGCTAGCAGGCCTAGAAGGGGTTGTAAAAAGAGTTTCTCAATTGATGGACCAGCCATTATGTTACCTGTTGATCTCAGACCTGATGTTAGACGCCATGACGATAATACTAGAAATGACCGAAAATATCTCCATCTATGACCGAAAATATCCCCCTCTACATTAAATAACTTAGTTACTATTAAGCCCTAGCCGATCAAATGTAAGCTTTAAAATAATCGCGAACTACCTAAGGCCAAGAAAATGAAGCAAGAATCATACACGCCAGCAGACATTGCTATTCAGCTGCGCAATAGAAAGCACGAGCTGACCGAGAGTCTAGGCAGAGATTGGTACGACAATCATCCGTTTAAGACGGCATGGTTTAACGCTATGTCAATTACTTTTCCCCTTGGCGAAAAATCGTTCATTGATAGTGTGCGACGCTATGCAGACAAGATTACTGACCCTAAATTACAAAGCGAAATTAAACATTTTTGTGGCCAAGAAGGTGTCCATCGGCGTGAGCATGAGCTTTACAATATAACCCTGTGTAAAGAACGCGGCTATGACCTCAAGTACCTTGAAGGGCGAATAGCGCGTAAAATCAAAGAATCCGATGCCAAACTCAGCTCGATTCAGCGCCTATCAGTGACGGCGGCACTCGAGCACATTACAGCTGTTTTAGCGGAGAGAATGTTGGGTGACCATGTCGATGCCAATGGTGTCATTGAGGGGCCTATGAGAGAGTTGTGGACGTGGCATGCGGCAGAAGAAATGGAACATAAAGCGGTTGCCTTCGATGTTTATCGCTCGGTCACTGAAAATAGGCCTAACAGTGAAAAGATGCGAAAGTCTTCGCTGAAACTTGCTACGTTCTTCTTAATTCTTGATATTGTTGTGGGTATGGTTCACATGCTACGCAGAGATAAGAAACTGTGGAACATCAAAATTTGGATTGAAGGGATGCAGTTTTTATTAGGCAAACAGGGATATATACGCTCTTCATGGCCAGCCTACAAAGAGTACTTTAACGACGATTTTCACCCCTGGCAACGCGATACTCGGTCTTTATTGGATAATTGGAAGGAAAGCCAACTCAACTCTGAGCAGATGTCCGCCGTGTAAGGAATGTTGAATCTAGGGGTAAAAATCTTAGTTGGTGCTTATGGCTACGTTATTTAAATACAGCCCTATTTGTCCGCTCAGCATCCTTTATTAATCGTGGAATATAGCTTTCATTACCTGCATTAAGTCGATGGTTGTCAGTGATATCAATAATATCAGCGACATGACGAAAAAACGCTTTGACGGCCGTAATTTGCAGCTGTAACCATGACTCTTTAGAGGTCTCACGCTTGTCTCGATTTAAAATTATACGCTTGCCAGCGTGACTGTAGAATGGTTCTGGTGGAAGATGAACTACAATATCGCCAGCATTGACTATTCGATAATGGGGGCCGGTGACAGCATTATTAAGACTCTGAACAAAACGCTCATCTCCCGGGCGAGGGCTTCCAAAGGTATAGATCCCATAAACTCGGTGATGTTGATTAATTAACATGCCACCATAGAGCGAAGCTAGCGCCCCCCCAAAACTATGGCCAGTAATCCATATTTTTTTACTCTCTGCTCCAAATTTTTCAATGATTCCAGTGAGTTCCTGAACGGCCGGCTCAAGGGCGTCTTGAAATCCTTTATGCGCGTGGCTATCAGTAAATGGGCCAGTCTCAGTGATAGCTGTAAAATTAGCTAACCAATCTTTTAGATCATCGTTACCACGAAAAACGACTATAATATTGTCATGATCAGCCATTACATAGCACTGCATATCAATACGATGGCCTTCGGTAACTTCTAAGAACTGCACCTGAGAGAAACCCCAATCTGACGCCCCAGCGATAATGTTTTTCTCACTTTTATAGGACAGCTGGCAGGCAAAGGCCAATGACAGTGCATTTTGTGGATGATACCGCTTAATGGTTTTTAAGGGGTCAAAATAGTTTTTCCCAGCTGTCATAATGTGACCCCAATGATGGCTCGTTAACTATTCCATTATCTAATGACGTGCTATTTCTTTTAACTACGCCGACACTTGGCCGACAAAGCCTGGTAGGTTTAAATCAGCACAATGCCAAAATAACACATCGAAAATAGAATTAAAGGCTAGCAGGTCTTGCTGGTGAGCCTTGTAAAAAAGGGCCGTCAACACAAATACGCTGGCCATCGGGCGCTGCACAAGCTCCACAGATACCCACGCCACACTTCGTTAAGTAGTCAATGGCACTAAAAATCTGATCATCACGGCAAAACTCACGTTGCACTGCCGCGGCCGCATGTACCATAGGTGAAGGACCACAGTTATAGAATACCAATTTATCCAGCTCAGTCGGCGTCATCTCCTCCAAACGGGCGCGCAACAACTCCGTGACAACCCCCTTAAAGCCCTCACTACCATCGTCAGTAGCCACATGTACATCCGCAATTCTCTGGCACTCTTCAAGATAGTAAAGGCGCTCTGCGGTGCGGGCACCTGTATATATTTCAGCGTTACCAAAATCTCTAGCAAGTTGATACACAGCCGCTAAACCGGTTCCACCCGCAACAGCCATAATCTTGGCATCTTCAGGCGGCTCTACCGGAATGCCGTGCGGCCCACGCACGTAGACTTTAGATCCAACCGCTAAATCCATTAATTCGTGAGTAAAGGTACCCACATCAATAACCGCTAATTGAAAAGGATCATCTGAAAGAGCCGAAAAAGGCTTTTCGCCAACCCCAGGTATCCAAAGAAAAACAAATTCCCCGGCTTGTATATTGATCTTTCGATCAAAGGTCAGAACACAAATATCCTCACACACACGCTTATTTTCCACCAGCACAACAGGCTGAAAGTCCATATCGATATCGTACCGGATATGTGCCTCGGCTTTATTACTGTCAAAGCAGACATCAGATTCAAGTTGACTAAAATAACTCCCAATATCATCGGTAGTCATACCCGTAAGTGCAGATCCAACCCCGACAATAGTAGACCCAGCGTCAATAAACTCTCGTACATCAGCGGCACTACTCACCCCACCACAACCGACAATGGGAACATCAGTCACTGCGGCAATTTCACGAATACATTTGAGCGCGATAGGCAGAACACCTTTGCCCGACATCCCTCCAGCGCCGTTACTTAGTACAGGCTGACCATGAGAGGACGTATAACCAGGCCCTACAGTGTTAATTGCGCACAGGCCATCTGCCCCACCAGCCACTGCGGCGAGTGCTATCTCACTAGTATTAGATGTATTAGGCGTTAATTTTGGGATCACAGGGATATCAACGACAGCTTTAACCGCAGCCGTCACTTCCCGAACCATATCTGGATCCTGACCCATGGCCATGCCATAACCTTTAGCATGCGGGCAAGAGAGATTTAGCTCGAGACCATCGGCAACGGGCGCCATAATCTTAGCCACTTCAACAAACTCTTCAATGCTACCGCCAAAAATTGACACCAGTAAAAACCGATCTTCAGGAATACGCAACGTCGACATTGCCGCTGCAGAGGCCTCAGCACCTGGGTTAGTTAAGCCTACGGCATTGACAAAGCAGCCCGGCGCATACTGACTATAGACAGGCTCACGATTACCCGCACGTGGTGTGGGCCCAACACTTTTTGTCGTGATGACGCCAATCTGCGGCATATAATCAAACATAGCCTGAATAATCGAGGTTGCAGTAGTAACAATTCCAGAGGGAATTGTGAAGGGGCCTGATAGGGTCTTGCCAAGAAACTCTGTTTTCAAGATCGTTCGCTCGAAACTTGTTTAATGATATTTGCGCAGAACATTATTATACCGATTTTACAAAATTAATCTGCTCCCAATTTACCTTAAAATACATGGTGGTTAGGGTAAATTGGAGGGGAAAGATAAGGATGACATAAATTGTAATAGTCGCACCTAACTGATAATCAAGTTTACCCAGCTCAATACTGTTTCAGTACTTATTGTATCTACAATGTCAAAGTTAAGTGATAATCTTCAGCAGAGCATTAAAGGAAACACCTTATGATGATCCAGCATATAAGAAGACAACGATGTCTGACAAGCATCCTGCTGATCGCAGTTTTGTCCGGCTGTATGGGCGCTGCTATTGTGCCGACCACAACGCCGAAAGCAATATTCATTATTGTGGATGGCATTCCTGCTGACGTGCTTGAAAACACTTACACACCCATACTAGATTCGATTGCCGACAAAAACGGATACACGAGAGCCTACACCGGTGGAGAGATTGGAGGAGAGTCCCAAAGCCCAACTTCTTCGGCGATTGGCTACAATAATCTGCTTACAGGGACTTGGGCTAATAAGCACAATGTTTATGATAATCAGATCGGTGATCCTAACTACGCCTACTGGGATATTTTTAGAATGGCCAAAGAGCACGACCCGACCCTGCAAACGGCTCTCTTTTCGACCTGGACGGACAATAGGACCAAACTAATCGGCGATGGTCTGGAGGAGGCTGGCGGCAACAAGCTGGATTATACGTTTGATGGCTTCGAGCTTGATATGGAACGTTTCCCTCACGATCCTCTACGAAATTACATCCGCGTTATCGACGATCTCGTCACAGATGGAGCCGCGGGGTATGTTGAGTCCAACGGACCGGCTTTATCATGGGTGTACTTGGAATACACCGATTCTGTGGGCCATGGCTACGGCGACGGCTCGGAAATGACGGCGGCCGTGCAACACATGGACGGTCAAATTGGCAAAATTTGGAGTGCCGTTCAAAAACGGCATCAGGCATATGACGAAGATTGGTTGATTATGGTTACAACCGATCATGGTCGCGATGACAAAACAGGTCAGGGCCATGGAAATCAGAGCGCACGAGAGCGAACAATCTGGATAGTAACCAATAGTGACGATCTGAATGAGCGCTACTATCAAAGGCCAGCGATTGTCGACATTCTTCCATCGATTACAACGCATCTTAAACTTAAGATTCCAGAGCATATTCGGAATCAACTTGACGGTCATAGCTTCATCGACTGAATTCGGCCCATTCTGCTCAACGATCTGAACGCCACCGGTGAGATCAAAAAAGCCTGTCATGATGTTAGCTTTATGCTCTTGTCTAAGCTCGCGATACCTTCGCCATAATTGCATTAACCGCTACCCTCGACGGGCACTCTATTGGAGTCGTGTTGTATGCTTTACTTATAAGGGTAATTAAATCAATATAGACCCAACAATCTTTGCAAAATATATTAAACTAAGCATTCAAGGACTAACTGTGCAGAATATCGCTTAGTTAGCCCAAAAGGACAAAATAACTAATTTCCTGAGAGGCTCTCTATGTCAAATCTTAATTCAACGCTTAATTCGTTAGCTAAACCCTTTACTGGATTAGCACCTTGGTTGCTAAGACTAACTTTGGGTATCGCATTTTTCTTACACGGTTACAGTAAATTCCCTTTACCTCCGGAAGACATGGTTGGTTGGTTTGGCAGTATTGGTATTCCAGCCCCTGAAATTATTAGCAGTATGGTGGCCATTGGTGAAACGACGGCGGGTGTTGGCATTATTTTAGGAGGCCTATTAAGCAGTTCTCTGGGACACTTAATCACCAGACTTTCCGGTGGAACGATGATAGTCATTATGATTGGTGCATTTTCTATAGCCCATGCTGACTGGTTCATAACAGCTGAATTATTTCAAAGCGAGCAAATTTTTCTCTTCGCTATAGGCACCTATTTTGCTATTAAAGGTAATGATTAAACTCAGCTATTCATGACATCCATAGGCGGCTTAATCTCCCCTATTTTGAATGTAACTGTAGCCTTAATGGCTATTTCATCCTCTATCGAATGATACAAATTGAGACTCGATATTAATGTATGTCCCTTCTATTTTTTATAAGGTATATGAAAAAACACTTCGTAGACAGATTTTTGCTGCCAAAAGACCTCACCACATGGGTCTCATCGTAGATGGCAATCGACGCTTTGCGATGGCGCAAAAACTGGCTACGAGGAAAGCCGGCCATATGGCTGGATCCGATAATTTAGAAGGATTTCTAAGGTGGTGTTTAGAGCTCGAGATTAAAATGGTCACCTTATATGGCTTTTCCACGGAAAACTATAATCGTAGTGGCGAAGAAGTAGAGGAGCTTATGAGTATTATTTTGAATAAGTTTCGGACCCTAAAAACCGACCCTTTAATTGCCGATGAAAATGTTAACATCAAAGTCATCGGCAGACGAGATCAGCTCTCACAGGAAATGAACGAAGAAATAGATACTGTAGAAGCTCAAACAGCAGAGAATGATGGTTTTCAGTTAAATATTGCGATTGGCTACGGCGGTCGCGCAGAAATAGTCGACGCGGTCAAGAAAATCGGTGAGCGAATTAAGATTGGTGAAATAGATATTGACGATATTGACGAGCAACTTCTCTCCAATCATCTCTACACAGAGGGTATGCCTGACCCAGATCTTATTATTCGCACCTCAGGTGAGGAAAGGTTGTCTGGATTTTTATTATGGCAAAGCGCTTACTCAGAGCTCTATTTCACCGAGATATTTTGGCCCGCCTTTCGTAAAATCGATTTTTGGCGAGCGATAAGGGTCTGGCAGCAACGCAATCGGCGATTTGGTAAGTAAGGGTATCTTAACCACCCAATAATCACTGAGATTGGCCATAACCATAGTAATCGGCAATGGCCAAACCCGCCGCCACGCTGGTAAAAGGATCATGCTCCACCACTTTCCCGGCAAACTGATTGTCGAGAATATCTTTTACCGCAGGGATCAATGAAGAGCCTCCGGTACGCAGTACCAGATCAATATCCCTTGCTTCCAAATCAGCCTTGCTCAGAATGAGCGTGATGGCCTGCTCTAACTCAAACAGAGCATCAGAGATCATCACCTCAAACTCCCACCGTTCTAACTCAACTTCAATATCAAGCTGAGGGATATCGAGTTTCGCTGATTGCTGCACAGAGAGGCTTGCCTTAAAGTCCTTAATCGCTTCAAAAACCTGATAGCTATAATTTTGCCTAATAAGATCATAAAGGCGCTTAAATTTATCTGCTGCCACATCAATTTCAACCATACGTTGCATGACCGGTGCAGTATATTTGTTTTGATTAAGCATATAACTGACAGGCCAATTGATCAGTAAATCTTCGAAATCGTCAAACGGGAAAAGAGTATCAACAGTAAGTCCGTCGACCACACGACTCCATCGCTCCCCTTTACCCAATAGCGGAAATACTAGCTCTCTAAAGATGATTTGATCAATTTTATCTCCACCAAGAGCAATACCGTGGGTAGCCTCAACCTCAAAGGAATCTTCAAGACGGCGCAAAATACTAAAATCTAGAGTTCCGCCACCAAAATCGACTGTTAGCAGTCGCTGGTTCTGGCGGTCGGACTGGTTGTGCAAAAAGCTAATTGCAGCCGCTGTTGGCTCGGGACAAAAACTCTGTTCCGTGATCCCAGCATGACGATACGCCTCACTAAGCCGTTCCAGTGCGACAGTATTACGCTGCTGTTCGTTTCCCTCAAAATTAACAGGGTGGCCAATACAGGCGTGATCGGCCAAATCTTGGCTGTCTCCATCTGGCATCTGCCTAATTACACCCCGCAGTGCACTCCGGATGCCAACCAGTATCGGTGTCACTAAAGCAACCAGCCTAAATGGGCGAGAAAATATTAATGTTCGATCACTAGACAGATTACCTAAAAGTCTTTTGGTGCCGCGGAACAAGCGTCCTGGCAAACTTCCATCATTAAAAGCTTGGCCATAAACTTTACTTGTTTCACCTTCACCAGCAGGCCCGTTAGGGCCTCCAGCACTGGTTCGAGCCTCTCCCAGCACTTCAACGCTAAGCTCCACCTTCCTGCCCTGATTGCCTTTTATATACTCGTCTATCGCCTTCTGTCCAATCTCTGCCATAAAGTCTCGGTCAATGTAATTGGCTGACGGCATAATTGGATTCTGAGTAGTTAACTTAACTAACTTTACACGCTGGCCATCAAATATCGCAGCGGCGCTATTACTAGTGCCGAAATCTACACCGATACCGAGCTTGGAGTATAATAAATGTGATTCTTTTGTCATGAATAAAAAACGCTAGCAGTGAATTAACGCGGCCATTTTAGCGGAAAATCAAACTCAAAGAACTAAATTACGCACGGTTTAGAGAAACTTTTAGATCGGTAGCACTAAACTTAAGTCTTGATCTCAAAGCGGTTTTCAGCACGATTTTTGATCATCTTTTCGGAATCAAAAATTCGCCCGTTCATGGCTATATAGACTTCTGAGGTTACTGTTTGTAGCGCACCGATAGCACAGCCGATGTTAAAAACCGCATCAGTTGATTGAGGCTCACCTCGAAACCCACATTCATCCTCTCTAACAAGGCCTCGATTACTGGGGCTCCTATCTGGAATTCGCTCGCCGCATCAAAATAGACCTTATCTATTGTTCCTCCTGTAGTCAGAATCATCAGTTTATTCATCGTGTCCTCCTGGAGTGCAGTATTGAACTAAATTCGTTACTAGTTTTAACATTAAAAGTGATTGAGTAGTTTGCTCATTCAAAACGCGTATAGTGTAGTACAAATTCGTGCACTACTGACCTAAATAAAGGCTGATCCAATTAAGTATAAGGATCGTAAAACTGTTGATTAGGAAGGTAGTTTATATAATGTTGGGCTTAAAAATTAAACTTGTTGACGAAAGCGAAGAACCGAGCAAGACAACTGCATCGTTGAGTACTGAGAAGCGCTCTGATCAGTGGTCCCTGTTACTCGTTTCCGTCGCTGAGAATCTTGACAGGCGCGCCTTTAACCAACTATTCAACCATTTTGCACCCTTACTAAAAAGTTTTGCTCAAGCAAGCCGTCATGAAGGATGGTTCCCTGGCTTAAGTGAGGATTTAGTGCAAGAGGTAATGATTAAGGTATGGCAGAAAGCGGCAAGCTATAATCCAGAAAAAGCCTCTGCAACGACTTGGATCTACACCGTCGCTCGGAATTGTAGAATCGACATGCTGCGCCGCAAGAGTAACACTCAGCACTTACCTCTTGAGAACGAAGATTTTTGGCATGAAGCAGACGAGGATACCCCCGTCTCTTTGATGAGACAAAAGCGCAGTGAAGACAAGGTTCAATCATGTCTTGCCCGACTGCCAAAAGAACAAGATGAGGTCCTTCGCAAAGTCTATTTAGAGGGTAAATCGCACGCAGAGGCATCCAATGAACTTGGTTTGCCGCTAGGAACCGTAAAATCAAGAGTGCGACTAGCACTTCAAAAAATGCAAATTTTGGTAGCACCAGAGTTTAGGGATGAAGTGTTATGAGTACAGTTAACCATCATCCTGAATCTTCAATGTTAGTTGATTTTTCCGCGGGCAACCTTGCCATCGCACCATCTATATGTGTTTCAGCGCACCTACACTTCTGCAATCAATGCCGTAATGAGTTATTACGCCTTGACCAAGTAGGGTCTAAGTTGATGAGTGAAGTGGAACTGACGGAGGTAGGCGATCACTTATTTGATTCGGTGATCACTCAGATTGACCAATTGCCCGACAGCTCTGCTCCTGCTGTAAGTAGCACCTCTGACATGGCTGATGGCCGCTACCCCCTCTTAGTTAATAAGCTAATAAATGGTAGTGAGGCTGCACCTACTTGGCGCCGCATGTCTGCATCGGTAGATGTAGCTCAGGTTACCACTGGCCAAAAAGAGTATGAAGTTGCTCTGCATAAAATTTGTGCTGGTGGAAAGACGCCACGTCATAATCATAATGGTCAAGAATTTACCGTGGTACTCAAAGGCAGCTTTTCTGATGAGCATGAAGTTTATAAAGAAGGTGATTTCTTGTTCTGCGAGCCCGGTGACATTCACCAACCGATGGGGGCCCAAAATGGTGAATGTATTTGCCTTTCGGCCTTAGCTGCTCCAATCAAACTCTCGAACCCATTTGGATTTTTAATGAACCCTTGGCTGCGCATCAACCCGATGTAGGGCCTAGCAATTTAAAAGGGCCTCAATTGAGGCCCTTTTAGTTTATACAGCAAACGTCAGAGCATTCTATAGTCTTATACTAATCCCCTGCTCTGCCATAAATTGCTTGGCCTCAGGAACACTGTGCTCGCCAAAATGAAAAATACTGGCGGCCAAAACCGCATCAGCTTTACCTCGGATAATCCCATCAGCTAAATGTTGTAGAGTTCCAACGCCACCGGAGGCAATCACAGGAACATTTACCTCGTCGCTTACCTTAGAGGTTAAATCTAAATCGAAGCCATTTTTAGTGCCGTCTCGATCCATGCTCGTGAGTAAAATCTCACCTGCACCGAACTCAGTCATGTTTCTTGCCCATTGGATAGCATCTATACCCGTAGGTTTACGTCCGCCATGGGTGTATATCTCCCAACGTGGGTGTTCACCATGACTCACCTGTTTGGCATCAATAGCAACAACAATACATTGCGAACCAAATCGTTGAGCTGCTTCACCCACAAATTCTGGGTTGAAAATTGCCGCTGAGTTAATCGCAACCTTATCAGCGCCAGCATTTAATAAATTGCGAATATCTTGTAATTCGCGGACACCGCCACCCACCGTCAAAGGAATAAACACTTCGCCTGCCATTCGTTCAACGGTGTGTAAGGTAGTATCGCGGCCTTCATGACTGGCGGTGATATCAAGGAAGGTTATTTCATCTGCACCCTGCTCATTATAGCGGCGCGCAACCTCTACTGGGTCTCCAGCATCCCGTATATCAACAAACTGAACACCTTTAACAACCCGGCCTTTATCAACATCCAGACAAGGAATGATACGTTTGGATAGCCCTCGGCTCACTCGGTTTGATCCTCAAGGAGATGACCTAGTTTACCTGCCTTGGTAGAGAGATACTGAACGTTATGTGGATTACTATCTGTCTGCAAAGGCTTGCGCTCAACAACATCAAAACCTAACGTTAGCAAGGCATTAATTTTACGAGGATTGTTCGTCATTAAGTGTACTTTTTTGACCCCCAAATGCTCTAGCATAGGAGCGCAAATAGAGTAATCACGCATATCTGCGCCAAACCCTAGGCGTTCATTTGCCTCAACGGTATCGGCACCCTCGTCCTGCAAACTGTAGGCGCGTATCTTATTGACCAGACCAATACCACGCCCCTCTTGCCGAAGGTAGAGAATAGCACCACGCCCTGCCTCTGAAATACGCTTCATGGCTTCATGTAACTGCTCACCGCAATCACAGCGCAGACTGCCTAAGGCATCGCCGGTAAGACATTCGGAATGAATTCTAATTAACAAAGGTTCGTCGGTACCACAATCCCCCATGGTAATAGCGATATGCTCCTTACCTTTGAAGGGATCCTCGAAGCCATGGATATCAAAAGTCCCCCAGAGAGTGGGCAGCTTAGAAGATTCGATATAACGAAGCACTGATAACGACTCCAGTATTTGTTAATAATAAGGGTGGCATTGTACAACCAACCCTTAGCTAATTCAGGTTTTTCAGAAATACTGGCTAAATCAGACTTATATTATGCTTTAGCTTCGTATTCGGGGAAATGGCCTAGCCACTTTCGCACGGATAATCCAATCATGATAGCTATCAGTACTGCCGACACAATTACCGCAGTACCTACGCTAAAGAGCTGAAAGAAAACCATTAAAAAGCTTACCGAAATTAGCAGCAGTAGTAGAAGTACTAAACTAACAAATCGGTGATTAGTCTCCACAACCAAATATAAACAAGGTATCAGTACCAGCGTTATTGTCGATGCAAACAGAATCCCAAAGCTCAGGGACAGGGCCATGGGAATAACAAATTGCGCCTGAAGACTAGTCTCGAAGAGCAATGGTAACAAGCCAACAAATGTGGTCAGCGTCGTTAGCAGTATGGCTCGAAAGCGTTTTCCCCCCGCGTTCAAGATCGCATCTTCAATCGAGAGATTCTCTGCCTTTCCCCGATTAGCAAATTCCACCAATATCAAACTGTCGTTTACAACAACGCCAGCCAAAGCGATGATGCCAAACAGTGATAATACATTAATCGACACACCAAACAGGACATGACCGATTACAGCGCCAATGAAACCAAAAGGAATCACGGACATAATGACGATCGGTTGAATATAAGATCGCAGCGGTACTGCCAACAACCCATAAATCAAAAATAGGGATGCTAGAAAACCAACACCCATTTTCCTGTAATACTCACTCTGCTCTTTCGTTCCGCCACTCATTCGGAACTCGATAGTGGGGTATTTTTTAAGTAATAGGGGTACAAAATTTTCAAATACATCGTCAACCACGTCGCCGCTTTGCACCTTCTCCGTTTCAACTTCAGCAGTAACCGTAACAGTGCGCTTACGATCCAATCGCTCTATCGCTGTGAGTCCAAGTCCAAGAGTTATGTCCGCAACTTCACCTATTGCAATAGCAGCTCCACTCGCCGTCCGGATATGCATGTTTTCCAAGGTGGAAATGGCGCGTCTTTCCTCAATGGGGTATCTAACCATTACTTTAATAGTGTCTGAATCGCGTTGGATACGCTGCGCTTCTTCACCATAAAAAGCTTGCCTTACCTGCCCCGCGACATCTGAAAATCGCACACCAACCTGACTGGCATAGGGCTTTAAGCTAATGAGCACCTCTTTACTACCCGAACCCTGAGAATTATAAATATCATAGACTCCAGGGAACTGTGTCAAATATTGCTGCAATTCAACACTAGCTATGGTTAGCTCATCTGGATCAGTCCCTGACAAAGACAAACTAATTGCCACTCCAGATGGGCCCTCACTAGAAAAATATCGTTGCTTTCGCACATTGGGCAACAATCCCACCTCAGTGCGCCACAATCTTTCAATCTCAGTCGCGCTGACACTACGAAATTCTGACTTGGTCAGCACTGCACGAAAGCTAGCTGTGACATCACCAGTGACAAAAGAGGCAACGTGCTCAACCAGACCGTCCTCGTTCGGATTTTCAACACGATACCTTTCATCTAATTTGTAGATCGCCGTTTCTATTTGATCAATTGTCTCCGCAAGACCCTCAGAAGACGCACCGTCTTGCATAATAATTTCAGCCCGAACGTTATCTCCAGGTACATTAGGGAAAAACTCCATGCGGGCAACACCACTGTTCACTGCACCCACGGTGATAATAAGAATGGCGAGAAATCCGGCTAGAGTCGTGTACCGATTGCGCAGAGCTTTTCTTAATCCAGGTTGATAAATTTCCTCAATAACGTAGTCCAACCCGTTGGCAGCTTTTCTCTGAAAGCGATTGATCGCAGACAGCTTACCTGAGGGTTGCTGCCCAAACTTTAGCCCCACCAGATGTGCGGGAAGAATTAATTTTGATTCGATTAGAGAGAATATTAGACATAAGATGACCACTATGCCGATAGCCTTCTGAACACCAGCAAAGCTTCCGCCAATAAAAACAATCGGGAGAAATGCTGCCATAGTGGTGAGCACGCCTATGGTTGATGGCGTGGCCACTCTTTTAGCCCCGGCTATAACCGTCTCTACGGAGGCAGAATACCCTGAAGCAGAAATTTGTCCCGCCGCAAGCTTTAAATGGTAATCTTTTTTGGCTTCACTAAATACGCTCTCGCCAATGACGATGGCATCATCCACGACAATACCCAGCACCATGATAAAGGCAAATAAGCTAAGGATGTTGACCGTTACTCCCCCATATGGCATCAACCAAAATGCGCCGGCAAAACTAACCGGGATACCCAATATCACCCACAAAGCCACTTTTAAATTTAGAAAAATGCCTAACACTAGCGCAACTAATATACCGCCTATCAATAGATTTTCAGACATCATGGTGAGTCGGCCATTGAGGCTATATGCTTCATCATCAAACACACTAATACTCAGCTTGCTTGGCATAGACTGTTGTTTTTTTTCTACGTAAGCGTGCACCGCTTTACTAATATCAAGTAAGTTTTGGTCCTCCAATGAAAATATACCCACCACGATAGTATTTTTACGATCAAAACGATCATTAGCTATAGTCTCGGTAAACTCATCCCGGACATCAGCAACATCGGAAAGCAACAATTGGGTTCCATCCACCTCACTCCTGAGTACGATATTTTCAAAATCCTCGCCGATATAAGCTTTACCCTCTGTTCGAACCAAAATATTACCTGCTTCCGCTCTAATAATACCAGCAGGCAAGTCTAGGGAGGATGATCGTACCGCGGAAGCAACTTCGCTTAGTGTGAGATTAAGTTCACGAAGCCTATTTTCTCTGACCTCAATTGATATTTCGTAAGTTCCAGCCCCCCATAACTGGAGTTCCTTCACCTCGGGTAAGGCTAAGAGGTCGTCATAAATTTCGTCCCCTATTACCTTCTTTTCTCGCTTTGTCATGTCTCCATAGACAGCCACACCCATGCCCCAAAGGTTGCGCTCTAATCTCTTTACGGTGGGCTTTTCTAGATCATCAGGAAGATTAGTAATGCTATCGATACGATTTTCTACTTGGCTCATTACCTCATTGATATCTTCGTTAGCTTCAATTTCCAAATAAATTCTGGCGTAGTCTCGATCAGCGGCCGACGTTATTTTTTTGATCCCCTTTAGCCCTTCAAGCGCTGACTCCATAGGCAAGATAACGCCTTTTTCTACCTCAACGGGCGCGGCGCCGGGATAAGGTGCGCCGATACTGATTATTTTGGTTTCTGAACGAGGAAAAATCTCCTTACTTATATTGATTAGCGACAATGATCCTGCAAAAAATACAAGCACCATAATTAAATTTGCTGCCACCGGATTTCGGGCAAACCAGCCGATAAGTCCTTTAGAATTCAGATCCATTACTCTGCACTGCCATTATTGGACGAATTCTTAACTTTTAGCTTGAGGCCTTCAATCGGCGTACCTACTGCACTAACGATGACCTCTGCGCCTTCCTTTAGGCCTTCACTAACGTAATAGTAGCCTTCATCAGAAAACACTACATTTACAGAATTAATTCGCAACCTCTGCATATCATCCACTACAGCAACCTTAGAACCCTGCAACAGCGCACTTCGTGGCACTTTGAAGACATCGCTTAAAGTCTTACCTTTTAATTTTGCAGTCACAAATGTACCCACTAACAACGGTGGCTTTCTGGCCGTCAAGGTTTGATTAAGTCTATAGGGGTCAGAGATTCGAGCTACCACATATTGAGAGCGATTAAGCTCATTGACAACGCCTTCAGATCGGACTATTACTGCCGACCAATTAGCTGGATTGCCATTTACAGAACCACTAAGCACGACCCCTTTAACATCATTATTATTTTGGAATGATATTGGGTCCATCTGCGATAAGTCTTTTTCAGTCAGGGGCAATCTCACTTCGACAAAATCGATAGCAAATGTTTCACCGAGACGTGAACCTGTGGTGACATATTGACCAACATCCACTGACTTGACAGATACCATGCCCGCGTATGGTGCCCGAATAGTGGCTCTTTGCAATTTTAGCTGCGCCTGTTTTACCTGCGCTTGTGCTTGTAGAATATTCGCTTCAGCTTCGGCCAAGTAAGGCTTCCGCAAAGCCAAAATCGGTGCGTCCGACTCAGGCCGGCCAGTCATTTCCCACTCTTTTTTAGCTTGGACGGCTCTGGCTTTTTCAAACTCTAGTAAGGCATTTTTGCTAATTAACTGTGCCTTGGCTCGCTGTAAATCCACTTCATGATCCGTGGGATCAAGACGCATTAATATCTCACCAGCCTTAAAAGTACCACCAACGATGAACTGCTCGGAGACTTCAAGAACAGTGCCCGACACTTCTGAAATCAATGTTGTTCGGGTTCTTGGCCGAACTGTTCCCTGAGACTCAACGGCCAAAGTCACCTCAGTACGATTGAGTGTCTGAGTCTTAACTGCCAAGGCCGCTTCAGGCACCTCGGCTTTTACTGGCTCGGGTTTAAGCGCAGACATCAGAGCAGCAACTGCTATTGCTCCTATAACCAGCAATATGGGTGCAAAATTTTTCATTAACTCAGGTTCCTTACTTTTAACTTGATTTCCAATAAATTCTAAGTAATAAGACGTTTCAAAATATCATTTAGATTCATTTCACCTCTAAATATATAGGGTCAGTTATACTAAAAAAGCAACTTAATCAGGCTAGGCCACATAGCTCACGTCCGCTCAGAAGAACAACGCCCTTATATCCAGCCCAGCAGGTCTATCAAACCGATACTGCCTGCGGTCGCGACACCAGCTGCTATGTCATCAATCATTATGCCAAGGCCACCAGAAATGTTTTTGTCCATCCACCTAATTGGCCAGGGTTTAAAAATATCGAAAAGTCGAAACAGACCAAACCCTAGAGTAATTGACAACCAAGATACGGGCAGCGCAGCCATGGCTATCCACAAGCCAACAAACTCATCCCAGACTATGCCTCCATGATCATGTACGCCCAACCGGTCGGCTGCGGCACCACAGATGTAAATGCCGACCAAGGTAGAGACGGTCACAAACCCCAAATAGAATGGCAGAGACAACTTTGCCAAGAACACCCAAAGCACCAAACCAAACAAAGAGCCAACGGTGCCAGGCGCTTTAGGGGAAAGGCCACTCCCAAATCCAAAGGCCAATAGCATGACAGGCGATTTAAGTAGCTCTGAAAATGTTGGATTATTGGACAAAATGATCAAAGCCTCTTGCTCTTTCCGGTGACTTAACGCCGTCTACCAAGACAGCCGAAGTGTTATCGCTACAGGGTATTATAGAGCCTATCCATGTGGCGTCTAATTCTCCCCGTGAAATCCAGTCGTCAACCATCTGATAATTCTCAGCCGGCACAGTAAAACACAACTGATAATCATCTCCGCCAAAGAGCGCCCAATCGAGACATTGATCTTGAAAATTCGACGCTAAATCTGGATGTATTGGTAACCTTCTACTATCTACGGATGCCGTAACCCCACTGGACTTACAGATATGACCTAAGTCAGCTACCAGACCATCAGATATGTCAATGCACGCAGAAGCCAAGCCTCGTATTTTTAAACCTATGTTAATTTGGGGGAGAGGCTTATAGAACTTTAAAAGTAAGCGTTCACTTACGTTTTTATTCATATTTTTAAAGGTATTTGTTTTTTTTGCCGCTAATAACCCAGCTGCTCCATCACCCAAAAACCCAGTCACATAAACTCGATCTCCAGTAATAGCACCGCTGCGCACAAGGCCCTCAGTTAGGGGTACCTCTCCCAGCATGGTTATAGTTATTGTCAACGGTCCAGCCGTTGTATCTCCACCGATTAAGGCGCAATTATAATCTACTGCGATTTCTGACAGACCGGCGCTAAACTCTTTCAACCACTGCTCATTCGCTTTTTTATGAGGTAGCGTCAAGGCTAACATGAACCATCGAGGAGTGGCCCCCATAGCCGCCATATCACTTAGATTAACGCAAAGAGTTCGCTGAGCAATTTGATAAGCACTTGCGTCGCTAGGAAAGTGCACCTCTTCCACTAAAGTGTCGCTGGCTACCGCCAACTGAATATCCGAATGAAGGGGTAGATTTATAATCGCGGCATCATCGCCTATACCTAAAGCAACCCCATCTTGACCTGTCAGATCTTTAAAATAGTCTGCGATAATGTCAAATTCGCTAAGTCGGAAAGATGTTTTTTGAGTCAGAGTTTTCCGCTCCATCGCCAGTATTTATACGGCTTTATTTGCTATAACTTCAATGGAACGGCGGTCTATAGCGACACGATCAAGAACACCATTTATAAATTTAAACGCGTCCGTGGGGCCAAAGGTTTTTGCAAGATTAACACCTTCGTTGATCACTACCTTATAAGGCACTTCGATGGTATAGAGCATTTCATAGGTCGATAAACGCAAAACAGCGCGAGAAATTGGATCCAGTTGCTTATTTTCACGGTCAAGATGCGGCTCAAATGCGCTGTCAACCTCAGCTAAGTTCTTGGGGACGCCAAATAATATATTATGAAATAGTTTACTATCGACTTTAGTCATGTTGTGATCAGTATGAAATTCAGCCTCTATCGTCTCCAAGTCAGTGCCACTCATTTCCCATGAGTAGAGTGCCTGAACAACCATTCTTCGTGCTTTCTGTCGCTCTCTAGATTTAGACATCTACGCGTCACCGTCCATCTGTTTAAACATTGCTAACATCTCAAGAACGGTCAAAGCAGCCTCTTCACCTTTATTCTCAGCATTATTTCCCGAGCGCTCTAACGACTGCTCTAAAGTGTCAGTGGTCAGCAGTCCAAAGGCAACTGGTAAGTTCTCTCTTAACCCAACTTCTCCAATCCCTCGGGTTGTCTCTGAGCAAACATAATCAAAGTGGGGAGTGTCGCCACGGATGACACAACCCAAAGCTATCACTCCATCAAAACGCCCTGTTTGGGCCGCTCTCTGACTTGCTAAGGGCAATTCAAAAGCACCTGGCACTCGATATACCTCCAGAGTATCATTACTGATTCCATGACGGCTCAGAGCGCGAACTGCACCCGCCAATAACCCATCAGTCACCTCTGAGTTCCAACGCGCTGCAACAACTGCTATGCGCACTGCGCCAACATTGAAATTGCCTTCTTCTGGTCTGTATTCACCCATTTATAATTCCTACTCTTTTAAATTAACGCTATTAATAGTGCTGAAGGCATTAATCGCAATCAACGTATTCCACTACCTCAAGGTCAAAACCAGAGATTGCGCTAAACTTAAATGGCGCACTCATTAGACGCATTTTATGTACGCCCAAATCCATCAAAATTTGCGACCCCGTGCCCACCTGCTGATAAACGACATCACTTGCTGATTGAGCACCACCAATACTGGGGTTAACAATCATATCGATACTGTTATCAATATCCTCTGCAGTTTCAGGATAGTAGACCAATACCACTGCACCACGCCCTTCCTTAGCAACACGCTCTAGAGCGCTATGGAAAGACCAGGATTTGAATTTTCCGTCCGACTCCAGTGCCAATATATCTCTTGCAGAACGATTAATGTGAACCCGCACTAGAGATGGCTCATCTGTACTTACATCACCCATCACCAACGCAAAATGTTTTTCATTGCGAGCATTGTCCAAATAAGTCTTTAAAAGAAATTCGCCATAGTGAGTGGTCACAATGCGTTCATTAATACATTGGGTCGTTTTCTCTGTCACCAGACGATAATGAATTAGGTCTGCAATAGTGCCAATTTTAAGCTCATGCTTCTCGGCAAATTTCTCAAGGTCATCGCGCCGAGCCATGGTGCCATCTTCGTTCATGACCTCCACAATCACGGCGGCGGACTCAAAACCCGCAATTCTGGCCAAATCACAACCCGCTTCAGTATGACCAGCTCGACTCAATACCCCACCTGGCTGGGCTTTAAGGGGAAAAATATGTCCAGGCTGAACAATATCATTTGGCTTGGCATTACTCGCTACCGCCGCCTGTACCGTTCGCGCCCGGTCGGCTGCAGATATCCCTGTGGTTACCCCCTCTGCCGCCTCAATAGAAAGCGTAAAGGGTGTTCCATGACTTGAAGCGTTGCTGTCGTCATTAACCATCATCGCTAAATCAAGCTGTTTGCAGCGTTGGTCATTCAGAGTCAGACAAATCAGTCCACGAGCATAGGTCGCCATGAAGTTAATATCTTGCGGGCGCACCATCGGTGCAGCCATAACCAAGTCACCCTCATTCTCTCGGTCTTCGTCATCCATTAAAATAACCATCTTGCCTTGACGGATATCTTCGAGTAACTCTTCTACTGTGTTTAACACCATGTCGTTTGTCTCTTCCAGTTTATGTACCATCACTCTTTAGTCAGCTGCTTTATCGCCAAGCAATAACCGCTCTAAATACCGAGCCACCAAATCAATCTCAAGATTCACCTGAGTACCAACATCGTACTGTCCAATCACAGTATGAATCAGTGTTTGCGGAATAATATTTAACTCAAATTCCGCACCTTCAACATTATTGACCGTCAAGCTTGTGCCATCAACGGTAATTGAGCCTTTTTGGGCAATGTATTTAGCAAGCTCACGCGGAGCGAGAATCCTTAGCCTCCAAGAGCGTGCATCCTCATAAAAAGCGGTCACCTCTCCAAGCCCATCAACATGGCCCGACACGATATGGCCGCCAAATCGATCACTCGCGAGCATGGCCTTTTCAAGGTTGACTCGAGTACCGACGCCCCAACCACCAATTGTGGTCAAACTTAATGTCTCAACAGACACGTCAGCGATAAACCCTTCGCCGGTTAACTCGACAGCCGTCAGACATGCACCGCTGCAAGCGATGCTATCGCCCAAACCGACATCACCCAAGCTCAAATCACCCGTGTTAATAGTCAATCGAACATCGCCACCTCGAGGCTCCAAATTAGTGACTCCACCAACAGCCGTAATAATTCCTGTAAACATAACTTTTCGTCCTAACTATAAATTTTAAATTTCATCATGCCACCCTACGCACAATCAGTATTAATAATCTTTATCTGGATACAAAGTAATACGGAGGTCCTCTCCAATTTGTCTAATGTCTTTTATAGACAATGCAAGATGAGCATCGATCGTATTAATCGCCAAATCAAACATAGGTCGTGCGTCGCTGCCAAATAATTTAGGTGCCCAGTAGCACACTAATTCGTCCAATAACCCCTCAGCCACAAAAGCACCCGCTAAGCCAGCGCCAGCCTCCACCATGACTCGATTACAGTTGCGGGAGGCTAGCTCAATTAGCAGCGCCTGCAGATCAATATGATTTCCATTGGCCGGCAAAAATACAACCTCTGCCCCAGTATCAATAAGTGCCTGAGCCTTTTTCCGTTGACCGTTATCATCCAAGGTGGCAATCAGCGTGTTGCCAGGCTGGGCGAGCATTCTAGCACTAGGTTGCATCTGAAGTTGACTATCAACAACAACTCGTAAGGGTTGAATTAGCGGGTCATGCACACCCAGCTCTTCTCTCGTTATCCGCACTGTTAGTGAGGGGTCGTCCATTAACTGCGTACCGATGCCTGTAATGATTGCGCAACTTGCGGCACGCAATCGTTGCACGTCTTGCCGAGATGCCGGTGTAGTCACCCACTGGCTTTGGCCGCTCGCCATTGCCGTGCGGCCATCCATGCTTGCTGCCATCTTAACCAATACCCAAGGCAACCCATGCTCATGGCGCTTAAAAAAACCTTTATTTACCTCTCGGGCCTGATCTTCAAGTAATCCGCACTCAACCTCTATGCCTGCTTCTTGCAGCAATTTGATACCTGAACCAGCCACAACAGGATTAGGGTCTTCGCAGGCTATAACAACTCTTGCTACTCGCGCTTCGATCAATGCTAGGGCGCAGGGCCCAGTCTTCCCTTGATGACTACAAGGCTCCAGCGTCACATAAACGCAGCTATTGGCCGCATCAGACACCTGATTAAGCGCTTCAATCTCCGCATGATTGCCGCCAGATGGCCGCGTCGAGCCCTCGCCTACAATCTGATCACCGATAGAGATCACACATCCAATAGTTGGATTAGGAGACGAGGTATAGCGCCCTTTGGCCGCCAACACCAAGGCTCTAGACATCATTTCGCGATCAACTATAGAGAAACTCACTGCCCTTCTTCCAGAGAAGGTTTTTTATCTTTTAATCGATTGAGTTCATCTTGAAATTCACTTAAGTCCTGAAAACTTCGATACACCGAGGCAAATCGGATATAAGCAACTTCATCCAATTCATGAAGCTGGGCCATAACTTCTTCACCAATAATGCGAGAGTTAATTTCTCGCTCACCCGTGACCTGGAGGAAATGTTTTATTTGAGAAAGAGAAATTTCAATTTGCTCAATAGAAACAGGTCGCTTTTCCAAAGCACGCTGCAATCCAGCCCGGAGCTTTTCTTCATTAAATGGCTCACGAGTGCCATCGCTTTTAATTACTCGGGGCATCACCAATTCGGCAAGCTCATAGGTAGTAAACCGCTCACTGCAATCTACGCACTCGCGACGGCGGCGAACTTGACCGCCCTCAGCAACCAATCGCGAATCGACGACTTTGGTGTCATCTGCATTACAAAACGGACAATACATAACTAAGCTCGTAAAAGTGAAGCTCAAAAAATGGAGCGTTATTCTAGCACAACAACTACTGTTATTAGCCTAGTCTGGACTTAAGGCTGATCCATTGGCATAAGGCCAACGTCATCACCCGAATGATCATAAAGCATACCCCTGCTGGTGAATACTGTTCGATGTCGCGGCCCTGGCAAAGCTGGATTGATCGAAGCATAACCCGCATCCCCAGGATACAGACAAACTATCTCATCTTGGAATTGGCATATCCTTGGCGTTACTTCGTGCGGCTTGCGTACCGCTAGTGCGCTACAGGCTGATTCGGAGGTCTCGTAATGCGTCAAAAGACTTAGCGAAAGGTATGTAGGCGGCATAAGCGTTAACCCGCCTTGGTGATGCAGGGTAATGGCGTCTTCAGGACTGATCCATTGGAATTCGTGAATCTCACCGTCATCAATAATAACTTTTCCCGAGTCACCATCGACATTGCCGACAAAAAACCAAGTGGCGAAACGCCGCTTTTCCCCCGCAGGGGTAGTCCAATTACAAAAATGGATCAAGTCTTGACAGGGTACATTAAGGCCACATTCCTCGCTAATCTCTCGCACTGCTGCTGTCACAGCGGCCTCTTGCTCGGTAGCCGCAGCCTCTAACTCATCAATGTTAATTGCACCGCCAGGAAACACCCAGACACCACCAGCGAACGCTAGTTTGGCGTTACGTCTTAACAACAGCGTTTCTATGCCCTTATCTGAGTTTCGCAACAAAACCGCAGTAGCCGCTAAGCGGAGTGGCACAGATTGGTCAGACATAGATGTCACCTAGTTATTAAGGCAGGTTGTTCTAACACGACAGCTTAGTCCCAAGAAAATCAGCCATAAACTGGGAAGCGCTGGCATATTTTTAGAACCTTCAGCTTAGTCTCAGCAATTACCGTTTCCGAAGTGCCATTTCCAAGGCTATCGAGAATGTCACACATCCAATTCGTCAGCTCAACCGTTTCATCTAAACCGAAGCCGCGAGTTGTGATCGCTGGCGTGCCAACACGCAACCCTGAGGTGACAAACGGAGACCGAGGATCGTTAGGAACAGCATTTTTATTGACAGTAATAAACGCCTCCCCCATAGCACGGTCAGCATCAGTTCCGGTGTACTCTTTACCAATCAAGCTGACCAACATGAGATGATTTTCAGTACCATTAGAGACGATACTGATACCACGCTCCATAAATGTTGCGGCCATCGCCTTAGCGTTTGCAACAACCTGTTTTTGATAAATCACGAACTCTTCGCTCGCGGCTTCTTTGAAAGCAATAGCCTTAGCTGCAATCACATGACAGAGCGGACCGCCTTGGCTACCGGGGAAAACGGCAGAGTTACATTTCTTTGCAATCTCAGCATCATTAGTCAAAATAATTCCGCCACGAGGACCACGTAATGTCTTGTGCGTCGTAGATGTCACAACATGAGCATACGGTATTGGACTTGGATAAACACCTGCAGCAACCAAGCCTGAGACATGCGCCATATCTACAAGTAAGTAAGCGCCCACTTTGTCTGCAATCTCTCTAAACTTGGCCCAATCCATAATTCCCGAGTAGGCTGAAAAGCCCGCAATAATCATAGCCGGCTTATGCTCAATAGCCAGTGACTCAACTTGCTCATAGTCGATCAAGCCTGTATCGGCATTTAGCCCGTACTGAATTGGATTGTAGAGCTTCCCAGAAAAATTGGGCTTGGCCCCATGCGTAAGATGGCCGCCATCCGCCAAACTCATTCCCAGCACAGTATCACCACCTTTGATCAGCGCTAAAAATACAGCGCTGTTAGCCTGAGAGCCTGAGTGCGGCTGCACGTTGGCATATTCAGCCTCATAGAGGCTTTTTAATCGATCAATAGCCAGTTGCTCGGCAACATCAACATATTCACAGCCGCCGTAATAGCGCTTGCCGGGATAACCTTCTGCATATTTGTTAGTCATCTTGCCGCCCTGAGCCTCCATGACCGCAAGACTGGTGTAGTTCTCTGAGGCGATTAGCTCAATATGCTGCTCTTGACGCTGGTCTTCAAGTTGAATGGCCTGCCATAGTTCAGGGTCAATATTTTCAATGGTATGATCTTTATCAAACATGATTCAAAGGTTTCCTAAGGAGTTAAATCGAGTTACAAGGTGAGAACAGAGTTTACCTTAAATGGCCAAGCCCTTACAGCCTGATGGCCAACTTCCGGCTTCAAAGAAAACAAAAATATTATTTATTTCTCGAACAATGCTATTGCTTCCACATGGGCGGTATGAGGGAACATATCTAGCACCCCAAGATCTTTTATCTTATAGCCGGCGTCTAAGAGATGCTTTGCGTCTCTGACCATTGTCGACGGATGGCAGGAAATATAAATCACCTGTTTGGCTCCTGACTTAGCGACCCAATGCATGATATCTATGGCGCCACTACGTGGCGGATCAAGCACTACTAAGTCTAGCGATTTTGGGATTTCCTTTATTTTATTTAGACTGTTCTTCTGAGTAAGATCGGCTGTAAAAAATTGTGCAGTCGTGATCTCGTTTTCGATAGCATTTTGTGCGGCGCCGGCCACCAAACTATTCAATCCTTCAACACCAATCACTTGATCAAACTGCTTTGTTAAGTGCAATGAAAGGTTACCAGCTCCGCAGAATAAGTCGACCGCAACACCCGAACTGCTAGGAGAGACTAGCCGGAGCATTTGATCCACCATTTTGGTATTAATCTCGCCATTCACTTGAATGAACTGTCCTGGCTTAAAACGGAACTTAAGGTCTCCCGGCACATTAAGATACAGCTCGTCAGCGCCCTCGTCTAACCGACGAAACTGGCCATTCTTACCCACCTTCCACCAACACTGGATAGGGGGCTCTCCAAGAGCCTGGAGGCTTTCTCTTATATCCTTGAGCTCATCTTCTTTAAGTCGACGACTCGCTTCCAGCGCAATTGCGATGGCATTATCAGCACGGACCAACTCTACCTCATAAAGGGTAATATCTGTGGGTAATAATTGTAGCCACTGCGGCAATACGACTAAGAGTGCCGCTAAAGAATCATCCAACACGAGGCACTCGGTAATAGGCTCTATTCGCCGACTGCCTGCATTACGAAAGCCAACAATAAACTGACCATCCTTAGCTCTTTGCGCTGCAAGTCGGGCACGACGTCGATAACCCCATTGAGAACCATTGATCGGTGTTAGTAATGACTCAGTCATTACATTTTCCCGCTCGAAACTATTCAACACCTGAGTTTTTTTAAATTCAATTTGTTGCTGGTGATCAAGGTGCTGCAAGCTGCAACCACCACAACGAGAAAAGTGCTTACAGCCGGGTTCTACTCGATGTTCTGAGGTTATACTAAGACTGCGTATACGCCCTTCACCGTAATTACGCTTTTCATTGGTAACTTGAAACTCAACCGACTCACCTGGCAGTGCGCCCTCGACAAAATAGGCTTTACCGTTAATTCGACCTACACCTCGGCCATCATGAAGAAGATCCACGATATCGCAATTGAGAAGCCGCTGTTTAACCATAGGATGCCTAGATGGGATTATCAGAAATAGCGTTTATATTTAGCAAAGAGTCACCAATAAAACCCGTTTGGGTCGCTAGTTTACACTCTGGACTATGGAGCCGCTAAAAAAAGATTTATATCGAACCTAAAATAGGCAATCTAATTAGACCTTAAGGCCGTAATCCAAAGGCAATAAGGTAAATAAATTATCCTAATCAATTAAAACTATTAGACCAAGTGCAAAGATTAGGATTACACTGGAATCGAGGCTTTTAAGTTAGCTCTCACAAAAATATAACCTCACAACTGTAGAGGTCTTTTAACGCAGATATGAATCACTTATGTTTATATCTGATATACGAGGTATAACTATGTCATTACAAGGTTCAAAAACCGAAGAAAGCTTAAAAGCCGCATTTGCTGGTGAATCTCAAGCCAACCGTCGTTACCTATATTTCGCCGCCAAAGCTGACGTTGAGGGCTACAACGATGTAGCTGCAGTGTTTCGCTCGACCGCAGAAGGTGAGACTGGTCATGCGCACGGTCATCTTGAATATCTCGAGGAAACCGGCGATCCAGCGACTGGGATGCCATTTGGCGGTACTCAAGAGAATCTTGAAAGCGCTATTGCTGGTGAGACCCATGAGTACACTGACATGTATCCAGGTATGGCAAAAACTGCTCGTGACGAGGGTTTTGACGAGATAGCTGATTGGTTCGAAACGCTGGCGAAGGCAGAACGCAGCCACGCTAACCGATTCCAAAAAGCGCTCGATCAGCTGGACGATTAAACGGCTCTATAACCAGTTTTATCGCTAGTGCTGGGGCATTGAATATGGCTCCAGCATTTCTGTGGCCCCCTGTTAATGCTTTAGGAGATAATAAGTGGCTCAACGTGAAGGTAATTTAGTCGCGCCAACGCGCCATCCTTTGGACTGGCAGTCAGACGCATTTTATGACCAAGAATCTCTCGATACAGAGCTAGAGCGTGTATTTGATATCTGCCACGGCTGTCGAAGATGCGTCAATCTCTGCGACTCATTTCCAACACTGTTTGATCTTGTCGACGAATCAGAGACTTTTGAAGTAGACGGCGTTGATAAGACTGATTTCAGTAAAGTAAGCGACCAGTGCTACCTCTGTGACCTATGCTATATGACCAAATGCCCTTACACTCCTCCTCACGAGTGGGCTGTGGATTTTCCTCACCTTATGCTAAGAGCTAAGGCGGTAAAGTTTGAACAACAAGGTGCAAAACTGCGCGATAAAGTCCTCACCAATACCGACACCGTGGGCAAGCTTGCCTCCATTCCTTTGGTTGATATCACCGTCAACGCGTTAAATAAAAACACCCTATTCCGCAAGGCTCTGGACAATGGCTTTGGAGTTCACCATGAAGCGCCAGTACCTGAATATCACAGCAACACCCTGCGCAAGCGTATGGCGTCAGTCATTAAAGATGATGTGCCGGTTGAAGTAGCATCCGTTGGTAAGACCACCGGCAAAATTGCCCTTTATGTGACCTGCTATGGCAACTACAACAGTCCAACTCTAGGGGAGGACTTCTACCAGGTGTTTCGCCACAACGGCATCCAAATGGATCTTGTCTCAAAAGAACGATGCTGCGGCATGCCTAAACTAGAATTAGGCGACCTCAAGGCGGTGGAAAAACTGAAAAACGCCAATATCCCAGTGTTGGCAAAACTGGTTGACGAGGGCTATGACCTGACCGCTCCAATTCCGTCCTGCGTGTTAATGTACAAGCAAGAACTGCCGCTTATATTCCCCGGGGACCCAGACGTTATAAAGGTCCAAAAAGCGTTTTTTGACCCCTTTGAATACCTCTTTTTACGTCACAAAGAAGGTGCATTAAACACCGACTTCGCCAATCCTTTAGGGGGTATTAGCTACCAAGTTGCCTGTCACCAAAGAGTCCAGAATATTGGCCTCAAGACAAGGGATATTTTGAGCCTAATCCCTGATACCAAAGTGCACTCCATCGAAAGATGCTCAGGGCATGACGGCACCTACGCGGTAAAAACAGAAACCCGAGACAAATCAGTAAAAATTGCGCGGCCAGTGGTTCGTAAAGCCAATGACCAAAACGCAGACCACTTTACGAGTGACTGCCCCATGGCAGCTACCCACATTAGTAATCTTTCAAGCTCAGATAAAAAGCCAGAACACCCAATGACTTTGCTGAGAACATCTTACGGAATTTAAAGGCGATTTATGAACCAACTCACGCGACAAGACCTTTGGTCATTAGAACAATATTCAGAGCGACGGCAGTCATTTCGCGCTGAAGTAATGATGCATAAAAAAAACCGCCAGATCACACTAGGCACCCATGCTCGGTTTTGTTTTGAAGACCAACTCACAATGCGCTACCAAATCCAAGAAATGTTGCGCATCGAACGTATCTTTGAAGCCGGCGCTATTCAAGAAGAGCTCGATACATACAATCCCCTTGTTCCGGATGGCAGAAACCTCAAAGCAACCTTTATGCTTGAATATGACGACATCGACCAGCGTAAAGTTATGCTGCAAAAACTTAGAGGCGTCGAAAAGCAACTATGGCTTGAAGTAGAAGATATGCCGCGCATTACTCCTGTTGCTGACGAAGACCTAGAACGTGAAAACGATGAAAAAACATCAAGCGTGCACTTTCTGCGTTTTGAGTTTTCAATCGAACAAATTGCGGCGCTCAAACAGGGAGCTAAACTCAGTTTAGGGATAGACACCCCATTAATAGAGCCCAACGCAATGGTTGTGCTTGACCCCATAAGGTCTGCCCTGATTAATGATTTCGACCCTGCAGATTAAGTCTTCTACGAAAGTCACTGAAAAGAACAGTTAGGCTACCTCAAAATGTTCTTTCTGGTTAAATCAATCAACCCCTGAGCCAGATAATTCTGTTTTTTTTGTATCTCTAAGACCCTAAATAATTTGGGTTTTGTGGTCAGCCCAATACTTATCTCGGAGCAGGCGCTTATAAAGTTTACCAGTAGGATGCCGAGGCAATTCCTTGTCAAAATCAACAGATTTAGGACATTTTATTTTCGCCAAACTCTGCTGGCAAAATACCATTAGTTCTTGCTCTAAGTCTGGCCCTACATCAGCCCAGTCCATTGGTTGGACAACGGCTTTAACCTCTTCACCAAAATCTTCATTAGGTACACCAAATACAGCGACATCAGCGACCTGTGGATGCATGATCAATCGGTTTTCCGCTTCTTGTGGATAAATATTCACGCCACCTGATATGATCATAAAGGCCTTGCGATCGGTTAAATACAAAAACCCCTCTTCGTCTACACGCCCTACATCACCGAGCGTTGTCCAGCCTTTTGCATGCTTTGACTCTTTCGTTTTGTCTGGATCATTGTAATATTCGAACACAGGACCATCCGCGAAGTAAATGGTTCCTGCCTCTCCTACAGCAACCTCATTCCCATCATCATCACAAATATGCAAAACGCCAACCATTGCCTTACCGACACTTCCTTTATGAGCCAACCATTCATCGGAGTTAATCGCGCAAAAGCCATTACCTTCTGAGCCAGCATAATACTCAAAAATCACCGATCCCCACCAATCAATCATTTTTTCCTTGATCTCTATCGGGCAGGGCGCCGCCGCATGAATCGCAACCTGCAATGACGAAATATCATATTTAGTGCGGGTCTCTTCTGGCAATTTCAACATTTTTACAAACATAGTGGGCACCCACTGGCTGTGGGTGATCTGGTGTTTTTCAATCAAGCGTAACGCTTCTTCTTCATTAAAGTCTTCCATCACTACACTAGTGCCACCAAAGAGCAGCGTTACGAGGTTATAGCGCAGTGGAGCTGCATGATAGAGAGGCGCCGGAGATAAATAGACCGTTTCACTGCCAAAGCGGTAGAGCCCTTTTGACAACAGTACTAAATTAGCGGACTCATCTCCCACATTTGTATCTGGTAAAGGAATTTTAACGCCCTTGGGTTGCCCTGTAGTCCCCGAGGAGTAGAGCATATCAGTGCCGGCAGCTTCATCAACGATAGGGTATTGCGACATCTGGTCACGCAAGGCCTCGTAACTGTCATAGCCACTTACTGTGCCATTAACCATTAGTCTAGATTGAACGGCAGACATATCATCAAGCAATTCAGTCGCCAACGCACCTTTCTCAATAGAGCTGATAAAGAGCTTTGCGCCACAGTCGTTAATAATATAGGCGGCCTCGTCGGCTGTAAGTCGAGAGCTAATGGCGGTATAAAATAAGCCAGTCCGCGCAGCTGCCATACAAATTTCAAGAAATCGGGCGTTATTTTCCATTAAGAGCGCAATATGATCACCTGTTTGCAAACCCAGCGACCTAAATAATTGGGATGTCTGGCATGTTCGTTCGTTTAACTGTTTATAAGTGACTGTCTCGCCACTGCCCGCCATAATATAAGCCGCTTTGTTGGGTGTCTGTTTTGCAAGGTCGCCGATGTACACTCAAGATCTCCGTTGGATACTTTAATACAACTACTCGAATTACCACGGAAGTAAATCATTTTTTGCATCCGGACCGCAAGCAAGGTCGACATTGGAGGTCTTTTTCGCTACTGTCTAGGCCATTAATCTATTCATTTGGAGCTTCTATTGAGCCATATTATTACTGACGTTATTGCCGGCGTTGGACTTATTACCCTTGACCGCCCAGCGGCCCTAAATGCACTTAACCTGGACATGATTCGCGACCTAACCAAAACGCTAATCGACTGGCGTGACGACTCGGCTATTGAAGCGGTTGCGGTGCGCGGTTCTAACAAGCATGGCCCTTTTGGTGCGTTTTGTGCTGGCGGTGATATTCGCTTTTTCCACACTGCGGGCGTTGCTAATGATCCTGATTTGGAGGCTTTTTTTACCGAAGAATATCAATTAAATTATTTAATTTTTAACTACCCAAAACCCTATCTAGCCTTTATGGATGGTATTGTTATGGGCGGTGGTATGGGCATTTCCCAAGGCGCTGTACTTAGAATTGTCACCGAACGAACTAAAATGGCGATGCCTGAAACCAATATTGGATTATTCCCCGATGTTGGCGGGGGTTATTTTCTTAGCCGATGCCCTGGCAGTAGCGGCGAGTACCTCGCTCTAACTGGAAAATTATTAGTTGGCGCTGACGCATTAGATGTCGATTTAGCCGATGGCCTTGCAGATAGCGATGATATGGCTGATCTCTGGGACGGCCTCACCAATAACCCTATGATGTCTGTAACCGCGCGGATTGGCCGTTTGCAGAGTCGCCTCAAGCGGGGCACCTCATCAGACTGGCTAACACCCGATATTAACTCGATATTTTGCTTAGATAGCGTTAACGATATCATGCAAGCCTTGGCCGAGAGTGATTCACAATGGGCCGCAGACACCTTGGCAGTATTGCAAAAACGCTCACCTTTGATGCTCCATGTCACCTTTAAACAGCTTCGGCTTGGCCGCTCAATGTCGCTAGCAGATGATCTTAGGATGGAAAGAACACTGGTAAGGCACTGCTTTCAAACTGATCATTTACAACGCTCGGGAACAACTAGCGAAACCGTCGAGGGTATTCGCGCGCTGGCCATAGACAAAGATCATAGTCCAGCATGGAACCCAGCCCGTATCGAAGAGGTAACGTCTGCCATGGTTGATCCTTTTTTTGAAAGTCCGTGGTCCGCTGAACATCACCCCTTAAAAGACTTGGTTTAAGAGGCCCCAGAGATAGAGTCCTTTATGTCCTTTGAACTAATTGAAGAGTCCATAACCTGTCCCTTCTGCTGGGAGACTATTACGCTGCTAGTAGATCCATCAGAATCCCAAACCTACACCGAAGACTGTTTTGTTTGTTGTCGGCCGATTTTGGTGAACACTGATATACAAGGTGACCATGTTCAGGTGACTGTCACTCAGGAAGACCTAGGCTTTTAGCCTGAGGGCCTCTGGCTCGTAGATCAAGAGCATTGCGCCGCGGGGAGTCGAGTTAGATTAATAACTCAGCCCATGCCCAAACTTAAAGATTGGCGCGACTGAATCATCTGGCAGGTCTTCTTTTTGTGCCATCACTGCTGCCATAGAGGAAGGTATCTCGAAAGGTAACTTTCCTTGCGGGCTAAATTGACCAAAAATCATTTCAAATAATATGGATTCATAAACGCCGAATGTGCCGATAAGGCCGTCACTTATTTGATCCAGTTCGGTCAAAATGGCAGGTCGATTGAGGTCAACCACAGTGATTAAGGTAGCAGTCTCGCTGTAGGCTTTTGCTTTGTCTAAAACCGCGATGTTAAACGCTAGGTTATCGTCAGGTAAAATACTGCTCACCAGCTTGTCCATAAGTTCATCTGAACCTGGCGTTTGATTACCGTTGAAAATGCTCGGTAAGTAAAGAATGATGACATCTGCCTGATCGGCACTACTAACCATGGTCCCAAAGGATTTTGCCTGCTCTGGATCTAAACCATCAACAAATATTTTAGAGCCCTGCCTAACCGGTAGCACTGGTACATCAACCATTTTGTTATTGAGTAATACAATCGATTTACGCTGTGCTTCCAACCCAGCCGCAACGTATTCTGGCGTTTTAACGATTGAAGGAATGGCTTGCTCATCCACCAAGGCGGATTCAAATAAACCCAGTTCAAACTTGTTCAACAGAATGCGTCGCACTGACTGATTAATACGCGCTTCGCTAAGCTCCCCTGACCTCACCAGATCAATGATATGTTCGGGATCACTCTCACCACCATATTGATCAACACCAGCATTAATAGACTTTTTATAGCGCTCGCGAATCGATAAATTCTCGACACCCCACGCCCGACTCGAAACAATGCCCCAGTCTGTGCAAACCACACCGGTAAAGCCTAATTGATCACGCAAAAGATCGGTGAGAATCATTTTATTGAAGCCCATAGCGACGTTTTCATCGGTCTGATCAATGGGCACACCGTAGTACGGCATGATCACGCGAAGGCCATTATCAATAGCTTTCTTAAAGGGCTCCACGTGGTAATCAAAGTTGCCGCCCGGGTAAACTTGGCGCTTACCGCTGGGTAGGTGTGGGTCAAATCCAAACTCTTGAGGCCCGCCGCCGGGGAAGTGTTTAACCATCGTCATGACACTGTCCGATGTCAGAGAGGCACCCTGAAAGCCAAGCATATAGGCATTGGTCAGCTGACTAGACAATTCAGCGTCAGAGCCAAAGGTGCCAAAATTACGCGACCAACGCGGTTCAGTGGCCAAGTCTGCCATAGGGTGCAAAGCCGTGCGCAAACCAACAGCGCGATACTCTGCTGCTGCAATTTCACCAAAGCGTTTAACAAGATCAACATCGCGTGTCGCGGCAAAACCAAGCTGCGATGGCCAACCGGAAAAACCTTTTACAGAGAACGCGGCAATGCCGCCACTGGCTGCCTCATGCAGTGGATCTGAACTAATCGTCAGCGGAATACCCAGTCTAGTTCTTGCCGCTATTTTTTGTAGCCCATTAAGTTTCTCAGCAATCTCTAAAGGGGTTGGCGCACCATAGAAGTTAAAGTGGCTAATATGTTTGTCAAATATCTCTGCGGCGTCTATATCTACTCGCCCCATGGCGAAGTGAAAGGCCAGTAGCACAAAATCGGGCTTAATAGCGATTGCTGGATGCATCATCTGACCGACCTTTTCTTCTAAGGTCATTTGGCTAAGTAAGTCCTCTGCTCTCTCTGAGGCCGATGCTTGTGTATTCTCATAAATATCTAAACGTTGGTTTTTATTTAAATCACGGTAAGCCAAACCATCGCTCGTAAGCACTTCCACCTCAGGACCAAGGCTAAGGTAAATACGAAGTTTATCGTAGGGCTGTAGTAGTAAATTAGCGGCAAAAACTGTGGCGACCAGTATTAACGACAGCGCACCATAGCCAAAATATTTAAAGATCTTTTTCATGTTAGTCCCTTTTAGAAAGATCAAAGTGTAAACGTAACCTTTTTGGTTTGCACGCCTCGCTCTGCGATTGCATGTCAGCCACAAAATGCAGCTTAGCTACTGTATCTTTTGGCTATTGAAAAAAATATAGACGTCTTTTAAGATTAGCCGCTAAGTCGGGACCCAGCTTTGCAGTTTTTGCGGTTCGCCAACAAGTCATAAAAATTAGACATGGGGCGTTATACTTTCGTAACCATCTTGCCCTTTACTTAATTCATTTAATAAAAATCGATTACTCATGGCTCTTAGTGCAACGATCTATAAAGCAGAACTCAATGTTGTTGATATGGATCGTCATTACTATGAACAGCACACCCTAACACTTGCACAACATCCCTCTGAAACGGCTGAGCGATTGATGCTGCGGCTTTTGGTATTTGCTCTTCATGCTAGTGATACTATGGCATTTACTAAAGGATTGAGTACCGATGATGAGCCAGACTTGTGGCAAAAAAGTCTCAGCGATGAAATTGAGCTTTGGATCGAACTTGGCCTTCCTAGTGAAAAACGTCTGAAAAAAGCCTGTGGCCGATCGCAGCAAGTGATTGTTTATGCTTATGGTGCCGGATCTGCAAGCTTGTGGTGGAAACAAGTTCAGCCGCAGCTGACCCGTTTTAAAAATCTCACCGTAAAACACATTGATGCAAGATCTCTGGAACAACTAAAGAATTTTTTAAAGCGCACTATTGATCTTCAGGTAAGTATCCAAGATGATGAGATTAGTTGTCTGAGTGCTGATTCTGAGGTACTAGTGATGCCAGAGGTTTTTAAAGCTACTGAATAATAGTAGCGCTTGACCATAATGTTGGTGCGAGGTCTACACACGATTTTGAGTTTGGAACGATTAATTTTCTCTGGATCTTAAATAATCCATACTATTAAAATAATTAAAACTGGGAGCAACATGGCAATAGCAAAGATATCCGCCGTCCGTCTTTCTTTTATTACGATGCTTATTGTACTGTCGGGCTGCGCGCAAAAGTTTGTCGCTAGTGACTACCTCACTCTCGATGATAAGTATCAGGTGGTCATTGAGCGCGATCATCTTGGTGTGCCCCACATTCTTGGCGACCGCGATGTCGATGCTGCTTTTGGCTTTGCCTATGCACAAGCCGAAGATAACTGGCAAATTATTCATGACACTATTCCGTTTTATCGGGGTACCAATGCTTCGATCAATGGAAAAGATGCTGCGACCGCCGACTTTTTAGTTAAATGGTTGGGTATTTGGGAGACCATTGATCGCGACTATGAAACCCAATTAAAGCCTGAAACTCGCGCTTGGATTGGTGCCTTTGTTGACGGTATTAATTATTACGCCGCACTGCATCCTGAGCAGGCCAATCAATCAATTTTTCCGCTAACCGACAAAGATGTTATCGCCGGTTACATGCTGCGGCATCTGTTGTTTTACGGTTTTGACGCATCAATTACCGAGCTTTTTGAACCACAACGACAGCGTCCCGTCAGCCGTGGCCCCGCTGATGCAGATCACCAGGCTAGACCCATGGCTGAAGGGGTTACTATTAGTGGTCTTCCTATAGGGTCTAACGCTATTGCGGTGTCAGCGCCTTTTACCGTCGACGGTGCGACACGCTTAGCGATTAACTCTCACCAACCCACTACCGGCCCGGTAGCTTGGTATGAGGCCCATATCCAGAGCAAAGAAGGCCTCAATGTGATGGGCGGCCTGTTTCCGGGCAGTGCCACTATAGGCGTTGGCTTTACCGAAAATTTGGCATGGGGCGCGACCGTTAACAAACCCGATTTGGTTGATATCTATGTCTTAGAAATGGACCCCAATGACCCAATGCGCTACAACCTCGATGGTGCTTGGAAAACCTTGGAAGCAAAGAAAATCGATATTGATGTTAAGTTGTTTGGCTTCCTTCCTTGGACAGTGTCTGAGACAGGCTTAAAGTCTGTGCATGGCCCAGTGATTCAGAATGAACATGGCACCTATGCGGTGCGTTATGCGGGCATGGATGAGGTGCGACAGTTGGAACAATGGCTGGCGATGAGCAAATCGCAAAATTTTGATCAGTGGCGCGATGCGTTGCGTATGCAGGCCTTTGCCAGTTTTAATTTTGTCTATGCTGACCGCGAAAGCAATACTATGTTTGTGCACAATTCTCTAACGCCTAAAAGACTGCCTGGTTATGACTGGACACAGTATTTGCCGGGTGATGACAGTCGTCTTATATGGCAAGACTACATGGCCTTTGACGACCTGCCCCAAGTCATTAACCCAAAATCAGGTTATTTGCACAGTGCCAATCAGACACCTTTTCGCGTAAGCGCAGATGCTGATAATCCTAATAAAAGTGACTATGGCGTTGAAGATGGCTTCCCCACCAGGATGACCAATCGCGCCGATCGAGGGTTAGAGCTTCTGGCAGAACTTGATTCCATTTCAGAACAACAGTTTTATGATATCAAGCACGATAAGAAATACAGCGTTAACTCCCGTGCGTACGGTTATTTGCAACAGACAGCTGCCGCCGATCTTAGTGACATACAAACCGATACGGTACAAAACTACCAAGCGGCACAGAGCCTTATTGCCAACTGGGATCTGTCTACTGATGTCGATAATCGTGGTGCAGCCCTTAGCGCATGTGTGTTAGGTGGTGAATGGATTTCAGAGCAGAGAGGCCTTACTCCACCAACACCTATCGATGAACTCATTCGCTGTACTGATTTGTTAATAGATAAGAGTGGCCGAGTTGATCCACGCTGGGGTGATGTTAATCGACATATTCGTGGTGACATTAATATCCCCTTGGGTGGTGGACCAGATGTATTACGGGCAGTCTATGGAATGGGTATGGAGGATGACGGTTATCTGACCAATGTTGCGGGTGATGGACTTTACTATCAGGTTTCTTGGGATGCCCAAGGTGAGTTAAAAGTGCGCGGTGTTCACCAATATGGCTCAGCCACACTGGATAAAAGCTCTCCTCACTATGCTGACCAAGCCGAGGATTATGCCAACGAAATTCTTCATGACCCTCTGTTTGATTCATCCCTACGTAAATCAAAAATAGAACGCCGCTACAGGCCTGGTGAATAACCCTAAGCTTCGCTTTTTCTGAGCCCAAGGCATCTAATCTAACGTTTATTGGCGGGTAAGACTTGCTTTTGAAGGGTGACACCCCGAAAATACTCGTCTTCCAAGAGAATTCGCCGTCGATCAAAAGAGCTAAGCATGTCTATCCAGTGGTATCCCGGTCATATGCGCAAGGCCAGCAACGAGATGATCGAGGCTCTCCCTCTAGTCAATGTCGTCATTGAAGTTCTGGACGCTCGCATTCCGTTCAGTAGCTCGAATCCATTTATTCAAGAACTGAGTGCCGACAAGCCACACATTAAACTACTTAATAAAACTGACTTAGGTGATCCTAGTATTACCAAACAGTGGCAGGATTATTTTGAGCAGCAGGCGAACACCAAAACCTTGCTATTGGATTTAAAAAATCATGACCCAAGCCAGCAAATTATTGATCTGATTAACAAACTAAGACCACAAAAAGAAGGCCGCAACACCTTGGTTATGGTGACAGGCATTCCCAATGTTGGTAAGTCGTCGTTAATTAACTGTCTGGCAGGAAAGCATATTACCAAAACTGGTGATGAACCAGCGGTTACCAAAGGTCAGCAAAAGATTAATCTTCGCAACGGAATTATGCTGTTGGATACACCTGGTATTCTCTGGCCAAAGATAGAAAACCCCCAAGGCAGCTATCGCCTTGGCACGACGGGTGCTATTAAAGATACCGCGGTAAGCTATGAGGATTTGGCGTTTTTTGCTGCAGAGTTTCTGCTCGAGGCATACCCTCAGCGTCTGAAAGAACGATTTAATATCGAAGAATTACCCAGATCAGAAATAGCACTTCTGGAAATTATCGGCGCTCAACGCGGCTGTCTTAGAGCTGGCGGACGCGTCGATTTAGAACGTGTTTCAACCATCTTTATTAACGAATTACGCGCTGGTTTATTAGGGCCTTTGGGTTTTGAAACACCTGAAGTCATTGAGGCAGAAATGCAACAAGTAGTTATTTTGCAAGCAGAGAAAGCGGAACGTGAAAAGCTGCGTTTAGAGAAGGCGGCTGCGCGGCGTAGAAAAGCTAAGTCAAATCGCAAATAGCGTTATACGTAACACCCCGCGGCATAACCAGAGGCCCAGGCCCACTGAAAGTTATAACCACCTAGATGACCAGTAACATCAAGTACCTCGCCTACAAAGTAGAGGCCCGGTTGCGTTTTACATTCCATGGTTTTGGAAGAAATATGGTCCGTATTAACGCCACACAATGTTACCTCGGCGGTGCGATAACCTTCAGTGCCAGACGGCTTTAATTGCCAGTTGTTCAGTGTGTCGGCAATGTACTGAAGTACTCCGTTGGGTATTTCTGCAATAGCAGTATCCGCATAGGTCGCCCAATAAATACTTTCCAATGACTGAACGAGCCCCTTTGAGAGTAGAGGTGCCAGTAAAGTTCGTAACAGACTCTTTGGATTAGCCTTTTTGAACTCTAGCAATAACGCCTCAGTATTTTGGTCAGGTAATAGGTTCACGCTAATAAATTGTCCCGGCTTCCAATAACTAGACAACTGAAGGGCTGCAGGGCCACTTATACCGCGGTGTGTAAACAGTAAATTTTCTCGAAAACTCATGTCATTGACTGACATTTCAACATCGACGGACAATCCCGAATTAGTCTCACTGATATCTTTTACCCAATCACTAAAAGTAAAGGGTACCAATCCCGCGGTGCGTGGCAGTAAATTAAGGCCGAACTGTTCGGCAATGTCGTAGCCAAATCCCGAAGCTCCCAAAGACGGAATGGATAGGCCGCCTGAGGCGACGACTAAAGACCGACATTTAAAAGGATTTTCACCCACTGACAAGGTAAAACCACCCTCTTCACCAACCTCAATCTGATGAATTATCGACTTAGTTTCGATGACTACTCCGACGGCTGCGCACTCATCGAGCAACATCTTTAGGATATCTTTGGAGGAGTTGTCACAAAATAATTCGCCGTGACTTTTCTCATGGTAAGGAATCTCATGACGCTCAACCAGATCGATAAACTGCCATTGGTTGTATCGGTTTAGCGCTGAAATGCAAAAATGTGGGTTGTTAGAAAGGAAGTTTTCAGGGGTTGTATCCAAATTGGTGAAATTGCAGCGTCCGCCCCCAGACATCAGTATTTTCTTACCTACCTTGTTACTGCTGTCGAGTACTAATACTGATTGGCCCCGCTGACCTGCAGTAAAAGCACAAAATAACCCTGCGGCACCGCCACCAATAATAATCACATCGTAATCTTTCACTTAGCATTATCTCCCGCTATCTGATTCCAGCGCCGCTGAATTTCCTCTCGACCAATAGATTCTAAAGTACTGATGTTCTTTAACGGAATGGTCTGCGGATTAGGAAAACTACTTAAGGCGCTAGCCATCATGTCTTCCCGCAATAAATGAATTAAAGGATAGGGGGAGCGATTACTGAAATGGCTCGCTGACTCTTCAGGCTCTCCATCAAATTGATAAAGGGGATGGAAGCTAGCCAACTGAATAATACCCTCTAAGCCCGCCTCTATTAAAAGGGTTTCAGCAAGATCAATAACATCGAGATATTCTTCAAAATTACCCAAGGCGTTGGGAATGACCAACAAAGTGGTGGCAATATCCAGCTCGGACGTACTCTGAATAAGGTCTAACTCAGTCAGAAAGGTTTGCATGATCTGCTCTAGCTCAGTTGACTCGCATATTTTTATTCTTAGCCCATCCGAAGATACGACGGGTGACGCGAAAGGGCATAAGTTGAGGCCCACAACGAAGTGTTCGAGCCAAGCTCGAACCTGCTGTTCTATTAAGGACCAAACCACCGTGGCCATAGTAAATCCAAGTTGGATAATAATAGGCGCAGGATACCGATTACCAAGAACCGGAACAAGGAATGACTGAGAAGTAAGGCAGGGAATTTTTTCTAATCAGTGAGCTGTTCTATTTAAATAGGCTTTAATCGGTAGGACTAATTCATCGCTAACCCAGCCTTCCTGAAGGAGAAAATAGTGCTTTGAAATAACCATCTTTAAGAGTACATTGGCGGCGATATCAATTGAGCGCTTTTGTCATGCCTGTTCGTACCGTTGTTGCCATTTGGCCGCTTTTTGCAGGCCTGTCCCTTATTGGTCTTGCCGTTGGTGTGCAGGGCAGCTTATTGGGCGTACGTGCAGCTATAGAAGGCTTTGATGACCTTCTTATCGGGCTATTAATGTCCTGCTATTTTGCGGGGTTTTTAGCCGGCTCGCTACTGACGCCAAGAATGATTCAGCGGGTTGGTCATATTCGCATATTTGCCGCTTTATCGGCTGTGGCCTCGGTAACTATTTTGATCCATGCGTTGTTTGTTAATCCCTGGGTTTGGGCGTTGATGAGACTATTAACTGGTTTTGCATTTTCAACCATCTATGTGGTCTCAGAAAGCTGGCTTAATCAATCATCTAATAATGCCAATCGTGGCCAAATTTTATCTGTGTATACGACTATCTTGCTCGCCGGTATCTGCGCGGGTCAATTTATGCTGAATGTGGCTGATCCAACTGAATTCACATTATTTATTTTAATCTCCGTGATGGTCAGTGTCGCTGCCGTTCCGATTTTGTTGTCGATAGTACAGACGCCACCTATTGAAGAAACAGAGCGAGTAACCATTAGCCACCTGTGGTATCGCACACCCGTCGGCGTCATTGCGATCATAATGTCCCAATGGGTATCAAGCATACTATTTGGTATGGGTGCGGTGTATGCCACAAAATTGGGTTTTAGTGTATATCAGGTGGCGAACTTTATGGGTGCCATGATGGCCGGCGGAATGATTTTACAATGGCCTTTAGGTAAGCTATCAGACACTATTGATCGGCGCTGGGTAATTGGCGTTTCAAGTCTAGTTGCGGTGTTTGTCGCCATCATTATTAGCTTTATCGACAATGCATCTATATGGCTCTACTTCCTTATATTTTTATTTGGCGGTTTCTCGTTGTCGCTATATTCGATTGTTGTCGCCTTTACCAACGATCACTTGCGTCCTGCTGAAATTGTTCCGGCCAGCGGCACTATTGTCCTGATCAGCGGGCTAACCTCGATTACCGGACCAATTACCGCGGTCTTTTGGCTACAAATTTTTGGCTTGAAGAGCTTTTTTATACTGATTGCTGTGAGTCTGCTAGGCTTGGGAGCAATGAGTATTTGGCGTGTTCTTACTATTCCAGCGCTGCCTGCCGAATACAAGGTACAAAGCACTCTGCAGGCCGCGGCAGCACCTGTAGGTACTATTCTTCATGCGGAAGAAGATGTGGTTACAGCCCTTTAAGCTAGGTGGATTGTTAAGCCTTGGCTATTTCTGGCCCAACATGTACATTTCATACAATATTAGGCCTCAGCTCATAAATCCACACCCAAATACACTCAAATATCGACTCTTTAATCATAGCAGCGCAATCCACATCAGTGGCCGATCTAAAAGCTGATAATGATAATGATAATGATAATGATAATGATAATGACTTGTATTATCGCCTAATAAACGTAAAATGAAGGTCGCCCTGCAGCTTTGCCCCTGAGTGGGGTGGGTGGGCTGACCCTGATCACCGATTTAAAATGTACATTTAAGGATTATAATGTTTAAAACACTCAAGATAACACTGGCTCTTTTCTCTCTAGTCGCATTAACCATAGCTCCTTTGGTCTATGCCGACCACGCAGAAAAAGCGGCTTTTTTTGAAGAAATTACTATTGTTGGTAACAAGGATCGGGCTCGCATGATGCCAGGTTCAGCGCACTTTATTGCCGACGACGAGTTAGAGGTTTTTAGCTATGCCGACATCCAACAGATATTACGCCAAGTTCCTGGGGTCAATTTACAGCTAGAAGATGGCTATGGCTTGCGCCCTAACATTGGTATTCGGGGCGTTCAAACCGAACGTAGCGGCCGCATTATG
>Ga0233427_10000329_pt1 | contig 61306 bp, 59 predicted proteins | sample SI_118_April2016_5_FD_179885 | JGI IMG/M metagenome (GOLD analysis project Ga0233427, IMG submission 179885) | Seawater microbial communities from Saanich Inlet, British Columbia, Canada - SI_118_April2016_100_MG | ecosystem: Environmental > Aquatic > Marine > Inlet | place: Canada: British...
TCGGCGAGGCCGATCTTGACGTCGGCGCTGCGGCTTTTCAGATACATGCCGACACCGGCAAGGGTGCCGCCGGTCCCGACCGCACAGACGAAGCCGTCGAGCGTGCCGTCGGTCTGATCCCAGATTTCCGGACCCGTGGTGTCGAAATGGCCCTGCCGGTTTGCGACATTGTCGAACTGGTTGGCCCAGATCGCGCCGTTGTCTTCCTTGGCCGCGAGTTCATCGGCCAGCCGGCCGGACTGCTTGATGTAGTTGTTGGGGTCCCTGTAGGGGACCGCGGGTACCTCAATGAGTTCGGCGCCGGCCTGGCGGAGCGCGTCCTTCTTTTCCTGAGTCTGGGTCTCGGGAATGACGATGACCGTCCGGTAGCCGCGGGCGTTGGCCACATGCGCCAGCCCGATCCCGGTGTTGCCGGCCGTGCCTTCGACGATGACACCGCCCGGTTTCAGCAGACCCTTTGCCTCGGCATCCTTGACGATTGCCAGGGCGGCGCGGTCCTTGACGGACCCGGCGGGATTGAGAAACTCAGCCTTTCCCAGGATGGTGCATCCGGTCTCTTCCGAGGCCCGACGTAACTTGATCAGCGGCGTATTGCCGACCGCTTCGATGAAACCGTCGCGAACGTTCATTTCACTGCCTTTTTGTGTGATTCCAGGGAAAGTACGCTTGGCGGGAATGTAGCTCCCGGCCCGTGGCCCTGCAAGCGCACGGGCGTCTATTCGGCCCGTTTTCGGACAATTTAACGGGCTTGATTGTTGCCGCGCGCCAGCGAATAACAGTGCCGGTCTTGGCGCGGGTGTTGTTCTGGTGCGAATAGGCCAACGGTTGATCATGGGGGATGCAATGGAACTGGGACTTTCGGGAAAACGCGCGCTGGTATCGGGATCGACCCTGGGGATCGGCCGCGCGATCGCAGAATCCCTCGCCAAAGAGGGCGCGTCCGTCATTGTGAATGGTCGCGATGCGACCCGCGTCGAGCAGGCGGTGGCGGAAATATCCAATGTCGGTACGGTCGCAGGGTTCGCCGCCGATCTCTCGACGGCGCAGGGTGCCACCGATCTGACAGCCTTTGCGACACAGGAAGGCCCGGTCGACATCCTGGTCAACAATGCCGGAATGTTCACCGTGAGCGAGTTCTTCGACATCGAAGACGCCGACTGGCAGGCGATGTTCGATCTCAATGTGATGAGCGCGGTGCGTCTCTCACGCGCGTTGATGCCGGCGATGCTGGAACGGGGATGGGGACGGTTGTTGTTCATCGGTTCGGATCAGAGTTCCAAGCCCAATCCTTCGATGGCCCACTACGCCATGACCAAGACCGCGCTGGTTTCGATCGCGCGGAGCCTGGCCGAACGAACCCGCGAGACCGGCGTGACGGTGAATACCTTGCAGGTCGCTCCAACATGGACCGACGGCGTGGACGCTTTCATGCGGCAGATGGCGGAAATCGAAGGCACGACGCCGGAAGAGATGAGCAAGGGTTACTTCGCCGAAGGGGAAGGGCGCACGTCGCTGCTGCAGCGCTGGGCACAACCCGAAGAGATCGCGGCGGTCGCGACATTCCTGTGTTCGCCCCAGGCATCCGCGATCAACGGCAGCGCGCCGCGTGCGGATGGCGGCATGGTCCGGTCGCTGTTCTAGGCGTCCGCGTCGTCTTTTCCGGGTCCGTCCAGGACGGCCTTCGCGTCCGGTGACACCGAGCGGAGATGCAGGTCGCGTTGCGGGAAGGGAATTTCGATTCCGTTTTCGTGGAACAGGTCCCACACCCGAAGCAGGACCGCGCTCTTGATGTTCGACACGCCCCCCTGCGGATCGCTGATCCAGAAGCGGATTTCCATGTCGACCGAACTGTCGCCAAACCCCTTGAGCAGGCACACCGGCTTGGGATCGCTGACAATCCGGTCCAGACCCTCGGTTGCTTCGATGCACAGGGCGATCGCCTGGTGCACGTCGGTGCCATATGAGACGCCGACCGGGATTTTTAACCGGACGCGCTTTCCGCTGAACGACCAGTTCTCGACGCGCGTGACGATCAGCTCTTCATTCGGAATCAGGTGCTCGATGCCGTCGCGGGTGACGACGGACACGTAGCGCGCGCCCAGCGACTGGATCCAGCCATAGGTGCCGGCCACGCCGATCGTGTCGCCCGGCTTGATGGAGCGGTCCATCAACAAAATGATTCCGCTGATGAAGTTGCTGACGATCTTCTGCAGGCCGAAGCCAATGCCGACGCCCAGCGCGCCGCCGAACACCGCCAGGGCGGTGAGATCGATCCCGACGCTGTTGATCGCGACGAACACGGCGAAGATGACCAGCAAAATCTTCAGCAGCTTCGAGAACAGGACCTGCATCGAGGGTGTCAGGTTCGGCAGCTTGTTGATGCGCCGCTCGAGCAGGTTCGCGGCGATGTTGGCCAGCCAGAGCAGCAAGACGAGATAGAACAGCCCCTCGATGACCCCGAGTGCGGTGACGCGGACCTGGCCGACCTTGAGCGCGATTCCGTCGAGGAGATCGAGTGCCGGTCGAAGGAAACCGAGGATATTCAACGCGGCGATGACCCAGACCACGACGGCAATGAAACGCGCCCAGACCTCTTCGCGGACGAATTGGGTGATCAGCCGGATGACGATCCAGGCGTTGACCAGACTGACGACGACCGACATCAGCTTGTCGCGCAATTCGAGCTGGTCGGCGGCGGCCACTGCGATCCAGAGCAGGATGACCCAGATGATCGGCGTGATCAGCGTCAGAAATGTGCGCCAGACCACAGAAAGTTTGGCGTCGTGGCGCGAGTTTTCGAGTTTCGCTTCGAGCCACTTCCGGAAGGGAATGGCAACGACCCGGGCGAGCAGCAGGGTCGTGACGATGGCGCCGAGCTCCCAAAGAGCGGCCAAGGTCAGGATTTCTGCTTCGACCCATATCTGCGCGTCGGCCAGAAGGGCCAACCACAATTCACGATCCAGAAGCCTGTCCATCGATGCCGTCAGTCTCGCCCAAAATGCCGTCAGACGGGCTGGTCAAACCAGATGCTCCCGCCCGTTCTACGGCTTACGGTATCAGCATATAGGCGAGGCATGGAGATTCGCGGATAGGTCCGGTTGGCCGTTGGTTCTATTCCTGCGGATAGAATGCGGCGCGTAGGCCCTCGGCCGCGAAATCGAGCGCCTCGAAGGCGGCGTCGACATAGCCGCCCATGCTTGGAAACAGGTGCGGGTAGCCCTCCCAATTGCGATGGCGAACCGGGACGTTCGCTGCGGCGAGACGTTCGGCATAGGCGATGCCCTCGTCGCGCAGCGGATCGTGGCTTGCCGTGATCACCGTGGCCGGAGGGAGTCCCGTAAAGTCATTGGCCTGGAGTGGCGAGACACGCGGGTCATGGCGCAGGGCCTCATCATCGAGATAATTCTCCACCCAGCGTTCCTGCATGCGGCGGGTGAGGATGGGGCCGTCGGCATTCTCCACATAAGAGGGGGTGTCGAAGATCAGGTTGGTGATCGGGCAAATCAGGACCTGTGCGGCGAGGGGCGGGCCGGAATCGCGAAGCTGCTGGGCGGTGACCGCCGTGAGGTTGCCGCCGGCGCTGTCGCCGGCGACGGCGATGCGCGTGGGATCGGCGCCGATTTCATCGGCGTGTTCATGCACCCAGCGCACGGCCCATTGGCAATCGTCGAAGGCAGCGGGGAATTTATGTTCGGGCGCCAGCCGGTATTCGACGGATACGAAGATGGCGCGCGCGGCGTTGGCCATGTAGCGGCATTGCGGCTCCACCGTATCGTGGCTACCGATGGTCCAGCCGCCGCCGTGGAAGTAAACGACCACCGGCAGGGGTTGGTCGTCGGGTGCGGTCACGGGAACATAAATGCGCAGCGGCACCGGTCCGCCCGGGCCCGCCGGATACAGGTCCATCACCCGGCGCAGCGGCACAGGGGCCTGGTTCAGGAGGGCAACCCGCTCGCGCAGTGTCGCGCGTGCCTCGCCCGGGGAGAGGTCCGGGAAGCTCACGCCCGCCATCATGGCGACGGCCTTGCGGATCTGGGGGTGAAGTTCCATGGCACATCATCCTTTAGGAAGTGGGACAGTTGGCGGCGGGCCGAATGTTGCTCGGTCTGTTGATCGCCCAGGATCTGTCCACATATAGCATTCCAGCGCAATGCTGAACCGACCCAGGCCAGTTCCGAAGTCTGAAGGCGGCGGACAACCGTAGGAGATATTGATGCGTACAGAGAAATTCGAGTTTCCGGGGCATTCAGGCGAGATGCTGGCCGCGCGGCTGGACGCGCCGGACCAGGCGCCGCGGGCCTACGCGTTGTTTGCCCACTGCTTCACCTGCACCAAGGATATCTATGCTGCGTCGCGGATCGCCCGTGCGCTAACGGAAACGGGCATCGCGGTGGTGCGCTTCGATTTTACCGGCCTCGGGCATTCCGACGGGGAATTCGCCAACACCAATTTCTCGTCCAACGTCGAAGACCTGGTGGCGGCAGCAGACCATATGCGTGACGCGCTGGCCGCGCCGCATCTGATCATCGGCCATAGCCTGGGCGGGGCGGCGGTGCTCGCAGCGGCTGGCCAAATCGACGAGGTGAAGGCCGTGGTGACCATCGGCGCGCCGGCCGAACCGGCGCATCTGGCGCACATGTTCCAGGATTCAGCCGAGGAGATCGAGACGGCGGGCCAGGCCAATGTCCTGCTGGCTGGCCGCGAATTCACGATCAAGAAGCAGTTCCTCGACGACATCGAGGGGCAAACTCTGACCGCATGCCTCGCGAAGCTGGGCCGGGCCCTGCTGGTGATGCACAGCCCGATCGACAACACCGTGGGTATCGAGAACGCCGCGGCGATCTTCGCGGCCGCCAAACACCCCAAGAGCTTCATCTCCCTGGACGATGCCGATCATCTGGTCTCGCGCAAGGAAGACGCCGAATACGCCGCGACCGTGCTGGCGGCCTGGGCGAGCCGCTATATCCCGGTGGGGGAAACGTCGGACGCGGCGGGTGAAAAGGCGGCAGAAGGCGAGGTCGTTGTGTCGGAGACCGGCGAGAACCCGTTTGCCCAGGCGATCAGCGCCGGCGTGCACAGCCTGCGCGCGGATGAACCGTTGAAGATCGGCGGCGGGAACACCGGCCCCACGCCCTATGATCTGCTGCTGTCGGGCCTGGGCGCCTGCACCTCGATGACCATCCGGATGTATGCGAACCGCAAGAAGTGGCCGCTGGAGAAGGCGACGGTGCGCCTGACCCATGACAAGATCCACGCCGAGGATTGCGCCGATTGCGAGACCAAGGACGGGCGGATCGACCGCATCGCGCGGACCATCGAGCTCACCGGTGACCTGGACGATGAACAACGCGCGCGGCTGCTCGAGATCGCCGACAAATGCCCGGTCCACCGCACACTCGAGAGCGAGGTGAAGGTGGAGACCCGTCTGGCGGACTGAAGGCCCAAAGACCCAGCTTCACGGGCTATTGCCCGGCTGTCATTTGCCGTTGCCGCGGGAAGCGTGGATACTCGTGGCAACAGGTGACAGGAGCAAGGTTTTGAAAATACTCAAATATTTGATCGCCGCGGGGTTTTTCGCAGCAACGTCGGCACTGGTGACAGCGCCCGCCGCAGCACAGAGCCATGACTGCGGCAGCGTCACGCTCGCGGACATGAACTGGAGTTCGGCGACCTTCATCGCCAACCTGGACCGGTTCGTCCTCGAACATGCCTATGGTTGCGACGCCGAGCTGATCCCCGGCGACACCGTGCCGACCGGCACGTCGATGATCGAGAAGGGCAAGCCTGACATCGCGTCCGAACTCTGGACCAACTCCTTCCGCGATGCCCTCGATGCGGGGGTGAAGGAGGGGCGCCTGGTGATCGCCGGAAAATCCCTGTCCGATGGTGGGCAGGAGGCATTCTGGGTGCCGCGCTATCTGGTCGAGAAGCATCCGGAGCTCGCCACGATTCAGGGCGTGATCAAGAACGCCGGTCTGTTCCGCAATCCCGAGGACCCGACCCAGTCCGTGCTGATGGGTTGCCCGTCCGGCTGGGCCTGCCAGATCTCGGTGGAGAATATGGCGAAGGCGATGAACCTCGGCGATGCAGGTTTCATCGTCCGCGATCCGGGCTCGAGCGCGGGCCTGTCGGGTTCCCTGACGCGCGCGTATGAGCGCGAGAAGCCCTGGCTCGGCTACTACTGGGCGCCGACGGCACTGCTCGGCAAGTTTGATATGGTTGCGGTCGATTTCGGCAGCGGCATCGACCTTGAGGGCTACGTCAACTGCATCACCCAGGTGGATTGCGAAAATCCGCAGCCGACGATGTTTCCCCCGGCACCCGTGCTGACCGTCGCCGTCTCGGATCTGGCCAAACGCGCGCCGGACGCCGTCGACTATCTCTCCAAACGCGCGTTCACCAACGCGTTCCTGAACGGCCTGCTCGCCTGGATGGAAGAGAATCAGGCCGATGGCGAGATCGCGGCGGTCCATTTCCTGAACGAGAATGAGGCTGTCTGGCGCCCCTGGGTGTCGGACGCGGCTGCCGCCCGGATAAAATCCGCGCTCGCCAGCCTCTAGCGACTATCATTTCATCCCGGCGGCCCATCGGTCGCCGGGATTTTCATTAGCCGGGCCGCAATCGCATCGGAGATTTGGACCATGGCCGACACATCATGGTGGGTGACGTTCCCCCAAATGGAGCGCGAGACGCTGGTCGGGTTCCGCAAGGCGCTGGATGGAGCTTATCGCGATTTCTCGCGCAGCTACGGGGATGCCATTGAGGCGTTCTTCGAGCCGCTGCTGTTCTTCCTGGTCTGGTTCGAGAGATTGCTGATCAACGCGCCCTGGTGGGCGGTGCTGGTCGTCGTGTGTGCGCTGGTCTTCCTCGTCGGCAGGTCATGGAAGATCGTCGCGGGAACGGCCGTGGCGTTTCTGCTGATCGGTTACTTCGGCATGTGGAAAGACACGATGAGCACCATGAGCATCATCACGGTCTGCACCCTGATCGCGATCGCCCTGGGCGTGCCGATCGGGATCGTGATGGCGCGCTCGGACAGGGCCCGGACGATCGTCACACCGATTCTCGACGTGATGCAGACCATGCCGGCCTTCGTCTATCTGATCCCCGTGGTGATGCTCCTGGGCATCGGCAAGGTGCCGGGGGTGATTGCGGTCGTGATCTATGCGATCCCGCCGGTCATTCGCCTGACCAACCTGGGTATACGCCTGGTCGACAGGGACGTGCTGGAAGCCGCCGATGCGTTCGGCGCGAGCGGCTGGCAGCGCCTCGTTGGCGTGCAGATTCCGCTGGCATTGCCGACGATCATGGCGGGCATCAACCAGACCATCATGATGGCATTGGCCATGGTGGTGATCGCCTCGATGATCGGCGTGCAGGGGCTGGGCCAGCCGGTGCTGCGCTCGATCACCAACCAGTATTTCACCCTCGGCCTCCTCAACGGGCTTGCGATCGTGGCGCTGGCCATCGTCTTCGATCGGGTGTCCCAGGCCTACGGCCGGCGGATGCAGCTGCAGTATGAGCGCATCAGCAATGTCTGAGCCGATGATCGACATCCGGGGGCTCTACAAGGTCTTCGGCGGCGCGGCCGAGACCGTGATGCCCCTCGTGCGCGAAGGGATCGGCAAGCAGGAACTGCTCGACCGGCACAATTGCGTGCTCGCCCTGCGGGACATCAACCTGGCAATCCCGGCGGAGAGCATCCAGGTGGTCATGGGGCTTTCGGGTTCGGGCAAGTCGACCCTGATCCGGCATATCAACCGGCTGATCGAGCCCACATACGGCGACATCATCGTCGATGGGCAAAGCGTGTCGGGCATGGACGCGAGCGCGCTGAGGGCGTTTCGGCGCAACACCGCATCGATGGTCTTTCAGGGGTTCGCCCTGATGCCTCATCGCACGGTGCGCGAGAATATCGGCTACGGCCTGAAGGTCCGGGGGCTGGACCGCGACGAGATCGATACGCGCGTGTCCCACTGGATCGACCGGATCGGGCTCGACGGTTTCGCGGACCGTTTTCCCACCGAACTGTCGGGCGGCATGCAGCAGCGCGTTGGCCTGGGACGCGCGCTCGCGACCGACCCGGATATTCTGCTGATGGATGAAGCTTTCAGCGCACTGGACCCGGTGATCCGCGTCGAAATGCAAAATATTCTGCTGGAGCTTCAGGCGGAGCTGCGGAAGACGATCATGTTCATCACCCATGATCTGGATGAGGCGCTGCGGATCGGCGACGACATCGCGATCCTGCGGGATGGTGAAATCGTCCAGCAGGGTGCGCCCCAGGATATCGTGTTGGCACCCGCCGACGACTACATCGCCGAGTTCGTGAAGGACATCAATCGAGGCCGGGTGATCCAGGTGGGGCGAGTCATGGCGCCGATTACGAATGGGACCACCGGCCCGGCGATTTCACACGACAGTTTGCTTGAGGCCGCAGCGATCGCCCTGGCGGAGGCGGGCGCCGACGCGGGGATTGTCACGGCCGCCGACGGCCGCCCTGTGGGTGCAATCTCGCGGGGTGATCTGATGGCGGCGATGGTCGCGCGGGCAACAGCTGGGAACTAGTCAGACCCACCAGCGGCCGCTGGCGCCGATCACCACGACGATCAGGCCGAGCGGCAGGTTCACCGCGATAATCTTGCGGATCCGGTCCAGGTCCTTGCCCGCCTGCGGCCAGTTCTCGCCGTCGACCGCCTCGCGGAAGTCCGGCCAGGCCCCCCAGTAGAGCCAGGCGAAGAGCAGGACCATGACCCAGGCGATACCTTGCATGATGTGCACATGCGCACCGGCAAACGCGAACCCGCCCTGGACCGTGAACAGCACCCAGTAGCCGGATGCGAACAGCAGGATGATCGACAGCCAGACCCAGGGGAAAAACTTCTGGAAGGTCACGCGTATGAGCGTCAGCCGGTCGGCCGGTTGTGATAGCGATGCAAGGGCGGGACGCATGCACACATAGATGGTGAACATGCCGCCGACCCAGATGACGGCGCCGAGAATGTGCAGGGAAAGCGCGATGGTGGTCATGGGGAGGCTCCGGCGGAAAGGGATGCGACGAGGAGGACTGCGGCGGGCATTGTACCCGTCGCGCTGCGTCGCATTCAGTGAAAATTTCGCGACTTGATCGCGATGTGGGTGTTGCGCGGGTGACGCCAGAGCGAGGGCTTCGCGAGCCTGGAGCCGCCGGCCTCTGACTGGCGGGGGTCGGGCGACACGCCGTACTTGATCTCGTCGGTGCTGCTGTCGTTCGTGCTGCCATCACCAAGCGCGTCGAGCCGGTGCGACAGGTCGACGATGTCCTCGGCGATCAGGTGGGTGACGATGCCCTGGCGCTGCAGCCTGCCGGTGATCTGCACCAGCCGCGACGACAGCACCACCTTGCGCAGGCGCTCGAAGACATCGGGCCAGATGATGACATTGGCGACCCCGGTCTCGTCCTCCAGGGTCAGGAAGATCACGCCGTTGGCCGTCCCGGGGCGCTGGCGGACCAGAATCAATCCGACCGTGGTCAGGCGCTGGTTGTTGGGGCGTTCGCGCAACTCGCGGGCGGGCACGGCGTTCATCGATGCCAGTTCGTCGCGGAGCAGCCCCACCGGGTGATGATTGAGGGACATGCGGATCGCGGCGTAATCATTGGCGACGACCTCGCCGGGTGTCTCGTCGGGCAAGGCTATCTGAGTCTCCGGAGAGACTTCGGGGGCGACGTCGCGGGCATCGGCCACGGCGAACAGGGGCAGGGCTGCGGACGTCTCGCGGCCGTTGTGCCCGAGTGCCCTGATCGCCCACAGGGCCTCGCGCCGCTCAAGCCCGAGGGAGCCGAATGCGCCGGCCTCGGCAAGCGCCACCAGTGCGGCGGTGTTCACATTGGTGCGGCGCCAGACATCCTCGACCGAGAGGTAACCCGCATCCGGGAGCGCCGCCGCGACGGCCTCGGCGGCCTCCCGGTTCAGGGACTTGATCTGCCGGTAACCGAGGCGCAGCGCGTGGCCGCCGTCCTTGCTGTCTGGCAGCGGCTCCAGCCGGTTGTCCCACAGGGAATGGTTCACATCGGGGCCACGCACCTCGACGTCATGCTCGCGGGCATCGCGGACGATCTGCGCGGGCGCGTAGAAGCCCATGGGCTGGCTGTTGAGCAGGGCCGCGGCGAACACGTCGGGGTGGTGGCATTTGAGCCAGGAGGAGACATAGACCAGCAGGGCAAACGACGCCGCGTGGCTCTCGGGGAAGCCATATTCGCCGAAGCCCTCGATCTGGCGGAAACAGCGCTCGGCGAAGTCGCGGTCATAGCCGCGCGCGGCCATGCCCTCGACCATCTTGGCGTGGAAGGTGTGGATGGTGCCGGTCTTGCGGAACGTCGCCATGGCGCGGCGCAGCTGGTCGGCCTCGCCGGGGGTGAAGCCGGCGGCGACGATGGCGATCTTCATCGCCTGTTCCTGAAACAGGGGCACGCCGAGGGTCTTGCCGAGGACGTCTTCGAGCTCCTTTGAGGGGAATTCCACCGTCTCCAGCCCGTCGCGCCGACGGATATAGGGGTGCACCATGTCGCCCTGGATCGGGCCGGGGCGGATGATCGCGACCTCGATCACCAGATCGTAGAAGTTGCGCGGCTTCATGCGCGGCAGGAAGGCCATCTGGGCCCGGCTCTCGACCTGGAACACGCCCAGGGAATCCGCCTGGCCGAGCATGTCGTAGACCGCCGGGTCCTCGGGCGGCACGGTCGCCAGCTCCAGGGGGCGGTCATAATGGTCGGCCAGCAGCGCGAAGGCCTTGCGGATGCAGGTCAGCATGCCGAGCGCGAGCACGTCGATCTTGAGGATGCCCAGGGCATCGAGATCGTCCTTGTCCCACTCGATGACCGTGCGGTTGTCCATCGCGGCGTTTTCGATGGGCACGAGTGCGTCCAGCCGGTCGCGGGTGATCACGAACCCGCCGACATGCTGGGACAGGTGGCGGGGAAAGCCGATCAGCTCGCGGGTCAGGCGCAGGGCGAGGCTCAACCGGTTGTCATCGGGGTCCAGGCCAAGGGAGCGGACCACCTCGTCGGGCACGCCGTCATTGGACCAGCCCCAGACCTGGCCAGACAGGGCGGCGACCGTGTCCCCGGTCAGGCCCAGCGCCTTGCCGACCTCGCGCAGGGCCGAGCGCGAGCGGTAGCTGATCACCGTGGCGGCCAGCCCGGCGCGTTCGCGGCCGTATTTCGCGTAGATGTACTGGATCACCTCTTCGCGGCGCTCATGCTCGAAATCCACGTCGATATCGGGCGGCTCGTCGCGCTCGGCCGAGATGAACCGCTCGAACAGCAGATCCAGACGGTTCGGGTCCACCGCGGTGATGCCGAGGCAGAAGCAAACCGCGGAATTCGCCGCCGATCCGCGTCCCTGGCACAGGATGTCCCGGGAGCGGGCGAAGCGGACGATGTCGTCGACCGTCAGGAAGTAGGCGGCATAACGCAGTTCGGCGATCAAAGTGAGCTCATGCTCAAGCTGGGCACGGACTTTGGCGGGGATGCCGTCCGGATACTTTTTGGCGGGATAACGCGTCGCCGCGCCGCGCCATGTCAGCCGCGCGAGTTCGGCATCGGGGGTGCGCCCGGCGGCGCCCGGCTCGGCGGGGTATTCGTAGCGCAGTTCATCGAGGGAAAAGCGGCATCTGGCGGCGATTTCGGCCGTCCGGGCGATCGCGTCGGGGTAATCGCGGAACAGCCGCGCCATCTCGGTGGCCGGTTTCAGGTGTCGCTCGGCGTTGACCGCCAGGCGGCGGCCCGCATTGTCGATGGTGCAATGCGCGCGGATGCAGGTGACGACGTCGGCCAGGGCGCGCCGTTCGACCGCGTGATAACGCACATCGTTGGTGGCCACGAGGGGTGTGGCGCATTCCTCGGCGATGGCGGCCAGCCGGGCGAGCCGCCGGGTGTCGTCGCCCCGGTAGAGATGGCTGGCGGCGAGATAAGTTTCTGATTCAAGTTCATCGGATAGGCGATTCAAAAAGCTGGATAAAATGCCTTCCGGGTTTTCCGTCAAATCATCAGGCGGCAGGATGATCAGGATTTGATCCAGGCCACGCTGGAAGTTCCCGTCCGGGTCGGTCAGGTCGGCGATCGTCAGGTGGCACTGGGCCTTTTCCGCGCGGCGTTTGCCCAGGGTCAGGAGCTGGGACAGGCGGCTGTAGGCGACTTTATCGGTTGGCAGGCAGAGCAGGGATGGGCTCGAATCCATGAAGTCCAGCCGGACGCCAACGATCACCCGGATTTCGGCCTGTTTGGCCCCCAGATGTCCGCGCACCACGCCGGCCAGCGTGTTGCGGTCGGTGATGGCGACGGCCTGATGGCCCAGTTCGGCGGCCCGCGCGGCGAGTTCCTCGGGATGCGCCGCGCCCTCGAGGAACGAGAAATTGCTGGTCACCTGCAGTTCGACATATTCGGGGACGGCGATCATCGCTCCGGTTTCCGGGCGGGTTGGAAACCCGCCCCTACAATTCTGTCGTCCCCGGTAGGGGCGGGTCTGTGACCCGCCCGCATGACAGACGGGTTCTCCCGGTCCATAGACCAGCGCGCCGGGTTCGTTTCGATGTATTGCCGAATATTGCTCAGGCTTTCATCGCTGCGAACCACATGCTCATGGAAACCTCTTTGCCAGACGGGCTGGCCGGAGACATTGCGCGCCTGATTGATTTGCCGCGCGGAGAAGGTTTTGAAGCCTCGGATGATCTCGGACAGCGGGTGACGAGGAGATGCCTCGGTGAGGAATATCAGTCCGTGGATGTGGTTGGGCATGAGGACGAAACTGTCGAGCGCCAGATTTGAATAATGATCTGGCAGTTCAGCCCAACTGTTGGCGGCGATTGTGCCTAAGCTATTGGGATAAAACGTTGTATTCAGAATCGATCCGAAGATGCATTTGCGCCGATGTGTGCAGATGGTGACGAAATAGGCGCCCGGGTCGCGGTAATCATGATGCCGTAAACGCAGGGTGCGGCGTTGCGGCCATTTTTGTTTTTCCATCGACATTAGATATCTCCGTCCGGTTTCCGGGCGGGTTGGAAACCCGCCCCTACGGGCCTGTGATTCTGGGTAGGGGCACTCATCCGAAGAGCCCGTGGAGGAACCAGCGCGGGGGCGTGTCGGCGGAATGACGGTCATACAGCCCCTCGCGATAGAGCCAGAAGCGGCGGCCATCCTCGTCTTCGACCCGGTAATAGTCGCGGGTGTCGGCGTCGAGGGCGGTTGTGTTGTTCCCGGTCTCGGGCTGGCGCCACCATTCGGGCTCGATCCGTTCGGGCCCCTCGGCGCGGGCGATCCGGTGGGTGCGGCCGCGCCAGCGGAACAGCACCGGCGGGTCGTCGGGCACGGGTGCGATGGCCTCGACCGGTTCGGGGCGGGCCAGAAGCCGCGGCGGCCGGGGCTGGGGTGGTTGCCAGGTGGACGTGGCGGCTGAACCGGCCAGCGCGGGCGCGCCTTCCTGTACCCGCTCGGGCAGATGGGTGTCGCGGGCCCTAAAGCGCATCACATTGTCGGAGCCGAGACGCCCGGCCAGCCGGTCCACCAGGCGTTCCAGGGCTGCGGGATCATCGTCATGTCCACCGGTGAGCCGGGTCTGGACAGCGCGCAGGGGCTCGGTGACCACCGCGGCGAGGGTCAGGGTCTCGACCATGGCCTCGGCGGCCGCACTGAGCGGGTCGGGCGCGGATGTGGGCGGCTCGGGCAGGCGCTCGAGCTGTTCGGCGAGCAGGCGCATCAGGTGATCGGGGTCGTGGCTCGCCCGGCTGGTGCCGGCCATCATCGTGTCCACCCGCCCGCCGACCCGGTAGAGGCACAGTTCCAGGCGCCGGACACCGCGCTCGGCCCGGGCGAGGCGGTTGCACAGGGCTTCGAGCAGGTTGCGGGCGGCGGCGGCGATATGCTCCTCGCGGCCGAGCGCCTCGGCGAAGGCGGTACGCAGCCGCCAGACGGGCGCGGGTGCGCGGGGTGAGATCGGCTCGTCGACCCGCCCCAGGGCCTGATCCAGGCGGCGGGACGGCAACTCCCCGAACCGGCGCGCCAGCCCGGCGCGGGGCAGGGCCGCCAGATCGCCGACGTTGCGCAGGCCCAGCCGTTCGAGGCCGTCGAGGATATCGGCGGACAGGCGCAGGGCCTCGTTGGGGAAGGGCGCGAGCCGGGCGGCGTGTTCCCCGGGGGCAAAGATCACACAGCGGGCCCGGCCGGGTTTGCCGAACCGGGCCGCCGCCCAGGCCGCGCCCGCCGTGTCGGCGAGGCCGGCCCGGGCGGTGTAGCCGATGGCGGCCAGCCGCGTGGTCATGTCGTCGAGCATCGGGGCCTCACCGCCGAACAGATGCGCGCAGCCGGATACATCCAGCCAGAGCCCCGCCGCACCGCCGGTCTCCAGGCCTGAAGGCGCGGTCCACGGCGTGTAGCGCCCGCACCAGCCGGCGATCCGCTCCAGGGTCGTTGCGTCGCCGGACGGGTCTGCGTCATGGACCGCGACATCGGGGGTCAACGCGCGGGCATCGGCCAGCGTCTGGCCCGGGGAGAGCCCGGCCTTCTGGGCCGCCAGGGTCACCGCGCTCAGGCGGATCGCCCCGCCCTCGGGCATGGCCATGACCAGCGCCGGCTCGAAAAGCGTCTCGAAGGCGGCCTCAGGCGATGCGGCGTTGCCCGGGAACCGGGGTTGCCGTTTCAGTTGGCCCTTGAGAGTCCGCTGGCAGCGATCGGTTGCGAAGCGGGGAAACCAGAGCGAAACCACCCGTCGTTTGGGATTTATCCTGTCCGTCATCGCTCCATTCCAGTTGCCAGCTTCGGGGGCGGCCGCCGCGGGCGCGCAAGAGTTCGGCCTGCCAGCGGGTGGCCCCGGGCAGGTTTGCGTATTCGGGTGGCCCGCCCGGCAACGCGGCGATCCGCCAGCGGCTGATGCTCGCGGTCGGGGGCAGGGCGGCCCCCGAAGCATTGCCCGTGTCCCGGCGTAACAGCAGGCCGAGCCCGCCACCGGTTTCCGCCGCAAGTTGCAGGCGGCGGCTGGCGGTGAGGCTCATGTCCTCGATTTCCGCACAGACCAACCCGACCGTGGGCGCGCGCAGCGCTTCCTCCATGGCCCAGAGCGCGGTCGCGGCGAAGTCACCGCCCCCTTGCGGAGATGTGGGAATGCGCACCGCGATCAGGTCGGTGGGATCGAGGCCGAACCCGGCGAGCCCCGGGGCGTAGAGGCTTTCGCGGGGGCCGGTGCGTGGCGCGATCCAGACGATCGGGCGGGCGCGGGCGCGTTGGGCTTTGCCGGCCAGTGCTGCGGCGAAGGCCGTGACGGCGCCGTTCAGCGCGCCGCCGATTTTGGTGGTGCTGTTCGAGGTGGGGCCGTCGCCGTCGAGGATTTCATGGACCGCACCCGCCGCCAGCCCGCCCCAGGGCAGATGTTCGTCGATCTCGGACACGCCCAGGGGCAGGCAGTCATCGCCGTGCGGAGTCCCGCTGCCGCCGCGCTCGATGGCAGCGATGCGGCTGCGCAGCCGCTGGAGGAGTTGGGGATCCGCCGGCACCGTTGATGTGTTCCGTTCTCGCTAATGTTCTTATTTTGTTCTAGATTTGGAGAAGGAACGAGTCAAACGCAGGCGCAGGCGTGTACCGGGGCCTTCCAAGCACGCCATTGTGACTGTGGAACGCGCGGATTACCGCGCATTATGGGAGCCACAACGGGTTCGGGCGCTTCATGAACAAAATTCAAAAATACGCAGCTGTGCTGCTGGCTGCAGTGTTGCTGCTGGCCGGTGAAACAGCACAGGCGCAATCGTTCGAATGGGTGCGGATCGGCGATGCCGACGGGTTCGGCTTCACCGAGACCCGGTCCCTTGGCCGTCCGGTCCAGGGGGTCGGGCCGGGCCCCGCCGACACCAACGGCAACGGGGTGCTGGAGCCCGACGAATACCTGCCCGACCTGAACCGGGACGGGGGCGTGTGGTATCGCGGCGAGGACAATTTCGACAACCGCTCGGACGCAGAACGCACCGACGCGGGCCATGGCTGCCGGGGTTGCCTCGAGATCGGCGACAAGACCCGCGGCTCCAACTGGACCGACCTGTCCCTGTCGCCGACGGCCCCGGCCGATGACTGGCCCGACCTGAACGGCCCGGCGACGCCGAACAGCGCCGCCTTCGTGTTCGACTTCACGGTCCATGCCGACGCCATCGTCCAGGGCACCCGGATGTTCTTCAACCTGGTGTTCGGCGACTACGACATCGACCCGGCGGTGGTCTTCGTGCGGTTCAAGAGCGCGCCAGCGCGAATATTGCGTATCCCCAACCAGCGGTTCCGCAACGTCGACGGGCTGATCCAGGCGCGCACGTCGCAGCTGCCCTTCAACGATGTCTTCACCCGCGATGGGGACGGCAACTGGCACGGCTTCCTGACGGTGATCTTCGATGCGCCGATCGATCCCTTCACGGCCTTCGATTATGTGGAGCTGAGCCTCGACGCCGGCGTTTCGGCGCAGTTGATCCGCCCGGGGCGTCTTCGCGGCTGATCACGCAGCAACTATCGTCATGCCCGGACTTGATCCGGGCATCTCTGTCTGTGAACGTGCAGGAGATGCGCGGGTCGAGCCCGCGCATGACGATTGTTATTTGGGGAAGACCAATGCTCTTTTTCGTCTATCGGGTCGACAAGCCCGGCACCCTTGATCTGCGGATGCAGACCCGTCCGGCCCATATGGAATATGCCGAGGAAATCGGCGACAAGCTGTTCTTCGCCGGCCCGACGATGGATGATGACGGGAACATGTGCGGGAGTGTCTGGATCGTCGATGCGGCCGACAAGGCTGAGGCCGCGGCGATCACCGCGGCGGATCCGTATGAGAAGGTCGATCTGTTCGAGAGCAAGATCATCCGCCAGTTCGTGCGGACCGCCGGGACCCATTGAACGCCAACAAAACCATCGTCATGCCCGGACTTGATCCGGGCATCTCTGTCCGCGAATGTGCATGAGATGCGCGGGTCAAGCCCGCGCATGACGTAAAGCTGAGGGAGGAAGTCCATGTTCGTTGCCACCAAGGACAAGGTGCTGCAGACCACGACGACCGGCGCGCTGCCGCGGCCGTCCTGGTACACGGAAAATCTGCGCGGGGCGCCGCTGTCGACGGGCTTCGCCCATCGCGCCTACCGCGAACAGCATCTCGATTGCCTGGCCTGCCACACCGCGGCCCAGAACCGCGCCGGGATTGATATTCTGGTGGATGGCGACACGCGGCTGGATGACGACGTCGCCGGGCGCAGCTGGGTCAGCTACGCCTACGAGCGGATCGAGGGCTTCGGCCCGCCGGGGGTCGCCGTGCAGCCCTATGCCGCGATGGCCGACAAGGGGCCGGGGGACCTGATCTGGGAAGTGATCGAGACCCGCCTGACACCCCATGTCACCGGGCCGGTCGGCAAGACCGACCTGCAGCTCGACCGGGCCTACAAGGCGATGGCGGGGATGACCGACAAGCCGGTGAAGATCGGCTCGATCTCGGCCCAGGTGATCAGCCATATGTGCATCAACGATCACTATGCCGACACCAACGAGCTGCTGATGGCGCTGTCGGACGCCTTCAACGCGGAGTATCACGCACTCGCCGACGCCGGCGCACCGCTGCTCCAGGTCGAGGAGCCCTCGATCCATCAGTCGATGCAGGTGCCGGGGCAGGAGGTCTCGGCCGAGCAGTATGTCGAGGCCTTCAACCGCGAGGTCGCGGGCCTGCGGGACAAGACCGAAGTGTGGTGCCACACCTGCTGGGGCTCGCCCGCCGCCCAGAAGATGTTCGCCGAGCATGCGTCGTATGAGCATGCGTTGCCGTATCTCGATCAGCTCGACGTGGACGTGATCACCGTGGAGGGTGCCACCAACAACGGCATGGATCTGGAGCATTTCGGCAAGCTGATCTCGAAGGACAAGAAGATCGCGCTCGGTGTGATCAGTCACCGCACATTGCAGGTCGAGCGGCCCGAGGACGTGGCCGACCTGATCCGCCGCGCGCTCAAGCATATCGAGCCCGAACGCCTGATCCTGTCGAGCGATTGCGGCTTCGGACGGGGCGCGGCGAGCCGGATGCACGCCTTCTACAAGATGGTCTCGCTGGTGCGCGGCGCCAACATGGTGCGCAAGGAGCTCGGCCTCGACGAGGTCTATATACCGGCCACCGACCCGCAGATATCGATGGTGCCGATGGCGGAGTAGGCGGCGATGGGGGCGGGTTTGAAACCCGCCCCTACAATGACGTGGTTTCCCGTAGGGGCAGGTTTCAAACCTGCCCGGCAGTCTGCCAACCGCGCCGTCATACGCGGGCTTGACCCGCGTATCTCGCCTCGGTGTCAAATGGTGCATGAGATGCCCGGATCAAGTCCGGGCATGACGGTTTGAGGTAATGAAGGCCGTCACGGCCTACGGTTGAGCGATGGCTCGAGGAATCGTAGGCTCACACCCATGGCGAACACTTACTCCAACAGCCCGGGCACACGGCCCGAGGGCAATGTCGGCACCAAGCGCGAGCATGTGCGCGAACGGCGCAACTACCGGCACATCGAGGTCCGGCCCTATGCGCCCAATCTGGGGGCAGAGGTGCGGGGGCTCGATCTCGCCGACGGGCTGACCGCAGATCAGTTCGCCGAAGTACATCAGGCCCATCTCGACCATCAGGTGCTGTTCTTCAAGGCGCAGTCGCCGATCGCGCCGGCCACCCAGATCGACATCGGGCGAATGTTCGGGGAGTTGCACTTCCACCCCGCCGCACCGGGGATGGACGGCTTTCCCGAGGTGTTCGAGATCCACGCCCATGCCGGGTCCAAGATCGCCAATGGCGAGTTCTGGCACTCGGACGTGTCGTGCGACGAAATTCCGCCGCTCGGCACCATGCTGCAGATCCATATCCTGCCCGAGAGCGGTGGCGACACGATGTTCGCCGACAGCTACGCGGCGTGGGACGCGCTCTCGGAACCGTTGAAAACCATGCTCGACGGGCTGCACGGGATACATGAGAGCGAGCATATCTATCGCGGGCGCTACGCCGATCGCGGGATGGAAGACGCGGGCAAGGTCTACCCGTCGGCCCTGCATCCGATCGCGCGGACCCATCCCGAGACCGGCCGCAAGGCGCTGTACATCAATCGCGGGTTCACGACGGGGATCGACGGCCTGGCGCCCGATGAGAGCGATGCGCTCCTCGGCTTCCTGCTCGAACACGCCGAGAAGGTGGAATTCCAGATTCGCTATCGCTGGGAGCAGAACGACATGGCGTTCTGGGACAATCGCTGCGTGATGCACCGGGCGCTGTGGGACTACTGGCCCGCCGAGCGCAAGGGCAACCGGGTGACGATCAAGGGCGACCGCCCGGTTTAGGGCGAAACACTCGCGACAACTCGCAACGTCATGGCCGGACTTGATCCGGCCATCTCTGTCAAAAATTTAGCTGGGTGCGCGAGTTGGATGCCCGGATCAAGTCCGGGCATGACGGCTAGAGGTTCCGTGCGTAGAGCGCCAACAGGCGCTCCCAGTGGCGTTCCGCGGCCGGTTTGTCGTAGATCTTGCGGCCGGGGAAGGCGAAGCCGTGGTGGACGCCGGGGTGGATTTCCAGCTCGCCGCGGGTGCCCGCCGCATCGAACAGTTCCTGCAGTTCCGCGACCATGGGCAGCGGTGCGAGATCGTCGATCTCTGCACATGAGATGTAGGCCTCGCCCTTGATCTTCGCGAGGTTGAGATGCGGGCTTTCCTCGGCATCGCTGACGATCCAGGTGCCGTAGAACGACGCCGCGGCCGCGACCCGATCGGGATAACGCGCGGCGGCGGCCAGCGCATAGGGGCCGGCCATGCAGTAGCCGTGGACGCCGACACTTCCGGGGCGCGCCATCTCGGGATGGGCATCGAGGAAGGCGAACATCGCCGCGATATCGTCCATCACCGGCGGAATGGTCATCCTGGTGCGGATTTCGCGCATCCGGGTCCAGTCTGCGCTTTCCTTGACCAGCACGTCCGGTCCGAACTTGGTGTCGCGTCCGGCGCGGTAATAGAGATTGGGCAGCAGGACGCAGTAACCCGCCGTTGCGAGACGGCGCGCCATGTCGTGCAACTCCTCGCGAATGCCGGGCGCGTCCATCAGGAACAGGATCGGCGGGCAGGGAGCGCCGCGCTCGGGCCGGCAGATGAAGGTCTCCATCGCGCCGTCAGCCGTCGTGATGTCGAGTGTTTCCTCGATCATGTTCAGATTCTCCGTCGTGCAGGCGTGATTTGTGGGCGGCTAGAGGAGGTTGCGCACGCCGCTGGAGGCGGGAATCTCGCTGCCGGTGACATAGGCCTCGTGGTTCGTCTCGATCTTCGCCTTGTCGTACAGGTAGTTGACCATCATCCCGGCCGATTGCTGCATGCCGCGGGCCGCGGTGTCCGCGAGCCAGTTGATCCGCTCCACGCGCGCACCGTTGCTGAGATGGAAATGGGCCACCGAATCCAGCGCCGTGCCCGTGGATTCCCGGCGCTGATAGAGCAGGTAACCCGCCGCCAGATGCATCAGAACCGGGTTGAGCGCGCCGGCGATGTCCTCATCCTGGTGCCAATCGGGCTGGTCGAGCAGATGGGGCAGGGCATCTGTGTCGTCTGGAAGCTCACCGGCGACGGCGGCGAGCGCGTCTTCCTGCTCGTGATTGAGCAGTTCCGCGCCGTCCGCCATGCGCCGGTCGAGCCAGCGCCGGAAGCCGGGTATGGGCGACAGGGTCGCGAAGGTCTTGAGGTTGGGCAGCTCATGGGACAGATGGTCGACCACTTTCTTGATCAGGAAGTCCCCGAAACTCACGCCCGACAGGCCCGGCTGGGCGTTCGAGATCGAGTAGAAAATGGCCGTATCCGCGTCTTCCGCATTGGCGATCGGCTGGGTCTCATCCAGAAGCGTCTGGACGTTGTCGGCGATGCCCTTTACCAGCGCGACTTCCACGAAGATCAGCGGCTCATTATGCATCGAGGGATGAAAGAACGCGTAGAACCGCCGGTCGGATTCGAGCCGGTTCTTCAGGTCGGTCCAGGACTGGATCTCGTGCACCGCCTCATATTCGATCAGCTTCTCGAGCAGATCGGCTGGTGCGCCCCATGTGATGCGGCGCAATTCCAGGAAGCCGGCATCGAACCAGCCCGACAGGAGATACTTCAGTTCGGCGTCGAGGGGGGCGAGTTCCGGATGGTCGCGGAGCAGGCTGCGCAGGTCTGAACGCATGTCGACCAGAAATTTAACGCCATACTCCAGGCCATTGAACTGACGCAGTAATTTCATGCGCGGAGACGACAGGTCGTCGCGCAGTTTCGACAAGGCGAGCGCGTAGGACTTCGGATCCTCCGTCGCGGCACGGACCGCATCCATGGCGTCGTTCAGATGGGACGGCTCGATCCCGTATTCATCCGTCAGCAGTGTCAGGAAACGCAAACGACCGGTGTCGTTGAGTTCCAGGTAGCAGTGGCCGAGATCGGCGGCGTTGGTGCGCGCGGACGCTTCGCCGCCGCGGCCCGACAGGCTGGCATCGATCTGCTGCTGCAGGCGGGCAAGGTCATCATCGGGCAAGTCGGGTTTCACGTTCAGGCCCGACCGGCTGGTCAGGCTGCTCGCACCCTCGACGACATCGCGCAGGGCGCGCCGCAGGAGACCGCGGGTGCGGCCGAGAATTCCGGAGGAAACTGTGGTATCGGACATGATGCTTGGAATTTGGCGCTCGAATGGTGGTTAAGCAAGTCGCGTTGTACGAATATTTCGTGACGCAGGCGTGAATTCTCGAAATAGCGGACCATATTCGAACGGATCGATGAACGGTCTCGATGGAGGCCCACAGGGGAGTGGATTTGATGGCTGACAAGGAAGTGGCGCTGATTGTGGGTGCCGGTGAAGGTTTGAGCGCGTCTTTGGCGCGGCTTTGCGCATCTCAGGGCATGGATGTGGCGCTTGCCGCACGAAACCCGGGCAAACTCGATGATCTCTGCAAGGAAACCGGCGCGAGCGCCTACGAATGCAATGTGATCGATGGCCCGTCGGTCGATGCGCTGTTCGACGCCGTGGTGGCAGAAAAGGGCGTGCCGAACCTGGTTGTCTACAACCCGAGTGCGCGCGCGCGTGGCCCGATCACGGAGATTGACCGGGAAGAGGTCAAGAATGCCGTCCTGATCACCTGCTACGGCGGTTTCGTGGTGGCCCAGAAGGCCGCCGAACTCATGCTCGAACGCGGCAACGGCTCGATCCTGTTCACCGGCGCGTCGGCCAGCGTGAAGGGCTATCCCAACTCCTCGTCCTTCGCGATCGGCAAATTCGGCCTGCGTGGCTTGGCCCAGTCCATGGCCCGCGAGCTGCATCCCCAGAACATTCACATCGGGCATTTCGTGATCGACGGCGGGATCGTCAAGAAATCCGGCGATGACCGGGCTGCGGGGCGGGGCGATGACGGCATGCTCGACCCCGATGCGATCGCCGAGAGCTATCTTCAGTTCCATCGCCAGCACCGCAGCGCCTGGGCGTGGGAGCTTGAGGTGCGGCCCTGGGTCGAGAAGTTCTAGAGACGATGCGGATTTCGCTGTTGCGGGCGTTGCGGGCCATTGTCATGGCCGGCTTCGCCCTCACGGCTGCGGCCTTCGTGGGCTTGAGCATCTATGCGGTGCTGCAGTTCGGACTCTGGTGGCCCGGGCTTGCGGGCATCGAGGGCAGCACCAGGCTGCTTCTGGCCGCCGTGACCATGCTGCCGTTCCTGCTGCTATTCACGAAGTTGAACTGGTCGCGGCCGCTTGGCTGGTTATCCGGACAATTCAATCGGATGGTGGAACCAATCGACCGGGCGATAGAGCTGAAGGATCGATAGACGCGTCATACCCGGGCTTGACCCGGGTATCTTTTCGCACGGGCCAGAGATGCGCGGATCAAGTCCGCGCATGACGGGCAATGCATCAAATATGCGCAATTGTGCCGACCGCGAAGGCGGTCTTGAAGGTATCGCACCACACGACGACGCTGCCCCAGGCGGCCAGATCCACGTCGACCGGAATGGCGTAGGACTGATCGCCGGTCAGGCTCTTGAGTTTCCCGAGAGAAAGGAACTTTACCTCGACGTCCTCGGGGAATAGCGGGTCTTCGTTCTCGACGAGATACACGAACAGGTTGGGCCCAGGCACGATCTGCATGCCGAGAAGCTCGACGCTTCGCGCGCCGCTGTCCGCGCGGGAGATACGCAGGTTGCCGGAACCGCGGTGAACCGGGTCACCATCGCGGAAAACACCGGTGCCCAGGACCGACAGGTCAGCTGCGGCACGGATCGAAAAGAACAGGGCGCCGAGGGTTCCTGCCGCTGCGGCCAGAAACACCCGCCGCCGCATCACGCGTCCGCGTTCGGCGTGAGCACGACCTTGCCGTTGCGTCCGCCCTGCATGGCGTGGGTCACCGCATCCTTGATCTGCTCGAGCGGGTAGGTGGCCTCGACCTGCGCACCCATGCGGCCCTCGGCGATGTATCCGACGAGTTCTCCATAGACAGCCTGGCGTTCGGCCAGCGTGGAGTCTCTGCGTATCCAGAGTGTGAGCCAGACCCCCACGAGATCGATCTCCCGAAAAATGATGTCGTCCGGCCATAACTGGCAGGGCTGCTTCGACAGGAGCCCGTAATTCGCGATCTTTCCGCCGTCGGCGAGACAATCGGCGAGATGCTGGGTCGCTTCCCCGGCCACCGCGTCGATCGCCAGCTTGATCGGTGCGCCGCCGGTCGCAGCCTTGACCCGTTCGCCAAGATCGGGGCCGTCGACCACGCAGATGTCGCCGCCCGCGCCGGTGATGAAATCTTCCATCCCCTCGCGCCGGACCACATTGACCGTCTTCAGGCCATAGATGCCCGCGAGCTGCATCACATACTGGCCGACCGCGGAGTTGGCCGCGTTCTGGATGACCCAGTCACCGGGTTCCAGGTCGACGACCGTCTTGAGCAGCAGCCATGCCGTCGGCGGATTGGCCATTAGCATGGCCATCTGGATAGGATCGCCGGTTGCGGGCAGGGGGATATGAATAGCCTCGGCCTTGACCACCACCTGTTGCCGCCAGGTGCCGGAATAGGGCGGGATCATCACCCGGTCGCCAATTTTCACATTGGTGACATCAACGCCGACCTCGCGGATGATCCCCGCACCCTCGGCCCCCGGAACTGCGGGCAGCTCGGGCTGCACGCCGTAGGAGCCCGAGAGCGTAAGAAGATGCGACGGGTTGATCGCCGCCGCCTCGACATCGATCAACGCCTCGTCGGGCCCGACGTCCGGCGTCTGCATATCGATCAGCTCGACGACGTCAGGCGGGTTGCCGGTCACAGAGAACTGGACCGCTTTTTTCATGTCACCCAAAGCAAAAATTCCTTCCCGGTCAGGCCGCCGTCTTGATCTGGCCTTGTTCGTTATCGACGATCACCGGCGTTTCGAAGATGGTGACGTCAGGGTCGACGCCATAAAGATTGCGGATCGCCTCACGCCAGGGGCCACCTTCTGCGTAGACCCTTTCGGCCGCTTCGCGGCTTTCCCAGGTGTAGACGCCGCCACCGACGCCGCGCTCGCCGTCAAAGATGAAGTTCTTGCGGATCAGGCCCGCCATGCCCTCGAACTTGGGGGCCACATTCTTCATATTGGTGAACACCTCATCGCGTGTGGTGCCGTCTTTCACTTTGAACTGGACAAGTGCCGTGATCATCGGTGTTGTCTCCTCGAATTAGCATTAACCGTTGCATGGCATTTTGCGGCATTCCCCGCAGGCGTACAACCGACGCCCTTGCCGGAGTTCACTCGTGTTCCGAAAACAAAGCGTGCGGCCAGTCTGGCTGACTGGAAATCTGCAGGGAATGTTGTGGATGCTTTTGACGGCCGCGCTGATCGTGATCATGCACACGATGATCCGGTATCTCGCGCAGGACGGAATGCACTCGTTCGTGATCGGATTTTTCCGGACGTTTTTCGGGTTCCCCGTCGTCGCGGTTCTGTTCTGGAAATATGGTTTTGGCATCCTGCGTACCGATCAGATCAAGGTGCATGGCATACGTTCCTTCGGCCATGTGGTCGCGATGATGATGTTTTTCACCGGGCTGACAATGACCCCGCTGGCGATGGCTAATGCCCTGGCATTTACCGCACCGCTGTTTGCCGCGGTGCTGGCCGTCGTGATTCTCGGGGAAGTGTTTCGTTGGCAACGCTGGGCTGCGTTGTTGTTCGGGTTTGCGGGCGCGCTGGCGATTGTCCGCCCCGGTTTTGTCGAAGTGGACACGGGTCCGATCATCATCCTCGCCGCATCGGGCATCTGGGGCATGATCCTGATCGTCATCAAGACCCTGGGGCGCCGCGACGCGACACCCACCATCGTGGTCTACATGGTCATGTTCATGTCGCCGATTGCCCTGATCCCCGCGTTGTTTGTCTGGGAATGGCCGACGCTGGAACAGTTGGGCGTCTTGCTGGTCATGGGGACGATGGGCACCGTCGGGCATCTCACGCTCACCCAGGCCCTGCGGGTCGGTGAGGCGGCGGTCGTCATGCCCATGGATTTCTCCAAGCTGGTCTGGGCCGCGGCGCTGGGTTTCCTGCTCTTCAACGAGTTGCCGGACGTATACACTTGGATTGGCGGCCTCATGATCTTTGTCAGCGCAACCTATCTCGCGCTTCGTGAGCGCGCGGAAACGAAACCTCGAGGAACATGATGAACCCACGCGCCCATATTGCCGCGGTTGCGACAGCCGTGCCCGAGCATGTGCTCGATCAGAACGAGGTGGTCGAACGCTCGCGCGAGATATTTGCGCCGGACGTTCCCGGCTTCGAGCGCTTCACGGACGCCTATCGAAACGCGGCGATCGAGACGCGGCATTCTTGCGTGCCGATCGATTGGTACGCGCATGCGCATCCGTTTTCGGAACGGAATGATCTGTATATCGAACACGCCATCGATCTCCTGAGCCGGGTCAGCCAGGACCTGTTCGATCAGGCCGGGATCACTGCGGCGGATGTGGACGCGATCGTGGTGGCCTCGACGACCGGCGTGGCGACGCCCAGCCTGGATGCGTTGCTGCTGGAGCGCCTGCCGTTTCGCCGCGACGTGCAGCGCCTGCCGGTGTTCGGGCTTGGCTGTGCCGGCGGCGTGAGTGGCCTGGCGCGCGCTGCACAGATGGCAATGAGCCGGCCGGACAGCTGCGTCCTGTATCTGGTGGTTGAACTCTGCGGCCTGACGTTTCGGGTCAACGACACATCGAAGAGCAACATCATCGCCACAGCCCTGTTCGGGGACGGGGCCGCAGGCGCACTCCTCGGTTGCAATCTTTCCGGGCCGAAACTTGTTGGCTGGGGCGAACACACTTGGGAAGACTCCCTCGATGTCATGGGCTGGGACGTCGGCGATGACGGTCTCGGCGTGCTGTTCTCACGCGATATTCCGCACCTGGTGCGCACCCGTCTGCGCGAACCCGCATACGCGTTTCTCGAAGGCCACGGCCTGGGGCCGCAGGACATCGCCCGACACGCCTGCCATCCCGGCGGCGCGAAGGTCCTCGATGCCCTCGAGGAGGTCTATGGGCTGCCGCCTGGTGCGCTCGTGACGGCACGCGATGTTCTGCGCCGTTACGGGAACATGTCGGCGGCGACGGCCATGTTTGTCCTGGCAGAGACCATGCGCGAAGGCACCCCGGGCAACTGGTTGATGTCGGCCATGGGGCCGGGCTTTACGGCGTCGTTCGCGCTGCTGGAGGCATCGTGATTACCTGGTATCTGCTGATCGCGCTGATCGTGATCCAAAGGCTTGTCGAGTTGGCGATTGCGCGGATCAACACGCGGCGCCTGCTTGCCGAGGGCGCGGTAGAGGTCGGGGCGGGTCACTATCCGCTCATCGTCCTGCTGCACGCTGCCTGGTTTGTAAGCCTGGCTGTCTTCGTGCCGGGTGACAGCTTCATCGACCCGATCCTTCTGGGTGTGTTCGTTTTGCTGCAGCTCGGGCGGGTCTGGGTGCTGACCAGCCTTGGACGATACTGGACCACCCGTATCATCACGGTGCCGGGCGCGCCGCTGGTGCGGCGGGGACCGTTCCGGTTCGTCCGGCACCCCAACTATCTCATCGTCGAGGCCGAAATTATCGTCGTGCCGATGATCGCCGGCGCGTGGGAGCTGGCGGTGATCTTCGGGATCGCCAATGCCCTGGTCCTGGCGTTGCGCATTCGGGTCGAGGAGCGGGCACTCGCAGTGCGCCGCGCATAGAAACGACTAGAGATAGGGGTCGGGGCGCACGCGAATAAGCTGACGCCCCATGTTTTTGCCCTCGTAAAGCCCGGCCAGTGCCGCGCCGGCATTTTCGAGGCCGTCGACAATATCTTCGCGGTACTGAAGCTTCCCGTCGCGGACCCATTCGCTGAGATCAGTATGGGCCTCGCCATAGCGATGGGCGTAGTCGAAGGTCAGAAACCCTTCCATGCGGATGCGGTTGACCAAGAGGTTTCGCTCGGGCCGCAGGCCCGTGGGCTGGGGAATCCATGCATCGGTTGAGGCCGTACCGCAGATCACGACGCGGCCGTGCAGATTGACCTGGCCGAGGACGATGTCGAGGGTCTCGCCGCCCACATTGTCGTAATAGACATCGATGCCATCGGGACAGGCCTGCCGGATCGCGGCGTCGAGGTCATCGACCGCCTTGTAGTCGATGGCTTCATCGAAGCCAAAAACGTCCGTGCACAATGCGGTTTTGTCGGCGCCGCCTGCGATTCCAATCGTTCGGCAGCCCTTGATCTTGGCGATCTGACCCACGGCGCTGCCGACAGCGCCGGCGGCGGTCGAGACCAGAACCGTATCCCCGGCCTTGGGCTGGCCGACGGCGAGCAATCCGAAATATGCGGTGAAACCGTTGATCCCCAGAATACCCAGCGCGGTGGAGAGCGGCGCGCCGTTCGGATCGAGCTTCCGGAACGTCGGGAGGCCCGGGTCGGCGACCGCGTATTCGGCCCAGCCTGTGTTGGCTGTGACGACGTCGCCCTCGTTGATTTCGGGATTGTTGGATTCCACGACGATGCCGACACTGAACGAGTGCATCGTTGTGCCGGTTTCGACGCTGGCATAGTTGCACGCCTTGCTGATCCAACCCTTCATGCCCGGGTCGGCCGTGACGTAAATGTTGTTGATCAAGACTTCGCCGTCACCCGGGACGGGGGCGTCGCCTTCAGCCATTTCAAACAAATCGGGTTGCGGAAGGCCGGTCGCCCTTTCCTTGAGGATGACGTGACGGTTTCTGTGCTGAGACATGATCAAGGCTTCTTGTTGACGATCGAGGGGTGGCAATCTATGCGGTCGGTGTGGGGCTATACTGCCGCCACGACGTGCCATTGGGCAAACGATCCGTTGGCCTGACGATGAAGGAAGCGCAATCACATGCGTGCGACGCTGCCTGGTCCACTTTCCAAACGCGCTCAGGGGTTAGACCGAGTTCTGGGATTGGTGCTCGTGGCCACCCTCGGGGCGTTGGTTGCAGGGCTTTTGTTGCCGGCGATCACGGTCCGATCCCTGTTCATCTCCCAGGAATTCTCGCTGGTCGAGAGTGTTTGGGCGTTCCTCGATCAGGGGGACTGGTTCCTGTTCATCATCACCTTCCTGTTCTCGGTCTTGTTTCCGGTGGTGAAGCTCGTGACCGGGATCGCGTTGTGGTTCTTTCTCGACGCGACAAGCGGCTATGCCCGACCGGTCCTGGGCTGGCTGGCGACATTCTCCAAATGGTCGATGCTCGATGTGTTCATCATCGCGTTGATCGTGCTTGTCGCGGACGGCCGCCTGCTGACGAGCGCGGATATCCAGATCGGCGCGATCGTCTTCTCCGTGGCGGTTCTGGTTTCGACCTGGGCGACGCGGCGCCTGAGCACACTCGCAGGCAACTAACGCCTAGCGCGCAGGCGTGGCCTGAACGGGTGCGCCGGCCCCGGCGGCGGGAGGGGCACCCGACTGGCGTGGTGCGACCGTGATGGTCGTGGTGCTGCCGCCCAGTGTGCGGCTTTCGATCTGAACCGTCGCCGCGCGCTCCCCTCGAGTAAATGACAGCACGCTGATACCGGCTTGTACGCTCATGATCGGATCCCAGCCGAAGTTGGGCATCTGTGTCTGGTAGAGCGCGAAGGTCGGCGTGGCACCCTGTCCCACATTCAGGACGATCCGGCCGGTCCAGCGGTCGAGGTCACCGAGGATCAGCGAGCGATCCACATCGAGTGTGGAATCGGGAGGGATCGGTATGTCTGTCAGCAGTGAGAAATTCTGCGCGATTCCGGATTGCCCACCGGCACTGCCGGTAGAAGTCGGCTGGAGCTTTGTGCCCTGGGTGCACGCCGCCAACGTAAACAGCGCAGCGAACAGGATCGCATATGGTCTGAGAGTTCGGAGCCCGGAAATCATGTGAAATCCGTATCAACGCACCGTGAGTCGCACCAATCGATGCTTGGCGCACGCATGACGGCGCATCCCATCATTTGCTGAACGCGTCAAAGGCGGCGAGCGCATCCGCGCCGTAAACCGTCGCCGGACCGCCACCCATCTCGATGGCCACGGCAATCGTATCGCAAATTTCCTCGCGGCTGGCCCCGTGCGTCACGGATTGCTTGGTGTGGTAGACGACGCAACCCTCGCATCGCTGCACGATTGCGATCGCCAGGGCCATCATCTCCGTTGTTTTTACGTCCAGCGCGGCAGGGGACTGGGCTGCCTGGGTGACGTTGCGATGCCCGCGCATGATATCGGGTGCGGCGCGGAACAGTTCGGTCGCGCGAGCATCCTGTGCATCGGATATGGCGTGATAATCTTTGGTCATGTCGGGTTCCCGTTGTCTTGAGGCTTTTATGGGCTGGCTTGTGCTATTCGTAGGGTGCTCTTTTTTCCGGAGCCATGCCCAATTATTGATCTCCAGACCGGCCACCAGATCACATGTCAACAATGACAGAACGCCCGACTGACGCGCCATTTCGCGGTGTCCTGATGATGTGCTTCGCGGTGCTCTGCTTCGCGACCATGAACGGTTTCGTCAAGGAGTTGCGGGTCCAGGAACTGCCGCTGGTGGAGATCATCTGGGGTCGCTACTTTTTCCATACGCTTTTCGTTCTGGCGATCTTCCCGCGTAAAATTCCCACGCTCCTGTCCGGGGCCGACAGGCGCCTGCAGGTGGCCCGGTCGATCCTGGTGTTGCTCGCCACTGCGTGCATGTTTACGGCCGTCGGATTGATGCCGTTGGCCGATGCTGTGGCGATCACCTTCATTGCGCCGTTGCTGATCACGGCATTGTCCGTGCCCCTGCTCAAGGAGCGGGTCGGTCTGCGCCGCTGGATCGCCGTGTTCATTGGCTTTATCGGCATGGTCGTCATCATTCGGCCCGGGGGCGGCCTGTTTGAGCTCGCCGCATTGCTGCCGATCAGCGTCACAGTATTTTATGCCCTCTACCAGATCATCACCCGGATGATCAGCCACCGGACCGACCCGGTTATTTCCCTGTTCTACACGGCGATCGTGGGCGGTGTGCTGATGAGCCTGATCGTGCCGTTTTTCTGGCAGACACCGACGCTCGGGCAATGGGGCCTGCTGGCCGTCATAGGTTTTCTGGGCGGGCTGGGACATTGGGCAATTATCGTCGCTTACCAGCGGGCAGAAGCGCCGCTCGTGGCGCCATTTGCCTATAGCGAGTTGATCTGGGCGATGCTTCTTGGCTTGTCGCTGTTTGGCGATTTCCCCGATCTTTGGACGCTCGTGGGAGCAGGGATCATCGCGCTCAGCGGTATCTACATATTGCAACGCGAACGCGAGAAACGGAGCTCGTAGTTCTCCGTTGTGAATCGCTGTCAGTCTTTCCGGAAATGCTCGACGAAAACCAGCAGCATGTCGGGCGACGCTCCGTCGCTTGCCAACGGCAGAATGATATCTTCCGCGCGAACGTAATTCCGGTGCGGGCCGACATAGGGTGTGTCGCTGCGCAATGGTTTGCCCGAGGATGCCACCTCGACGCAGGAATTATAGATCCGGCTTGGTGGAGACATGTGTTCGATCTCGGACATCCAGGCGCCCGTCAAATCGCTGGCCAAATGATGGACGACGTTCGTTCCGATCAACCGGAACCTGAAGTCCCAGGGGTCGCGTCGCACATCCAGCAAGATAACCTGCGGCAACAACGCGGGAATATCGAGTGGATCGATGTCGGCACGGGCGGGAAGGTGGTCACCCTGTGCCTTCGATTGCCAATACGCTTCGCCCAGCTCGATCACGCGATCTCGAATTGACTGCGGTACACTCGCAGACAATGTGTTTTTTCTGGGGGGTATCTGTGGTTGCAGCGTCATTTCTATCCGAACGAAGTTCTACCAGAGCGTGTATTAGGAAATCAACGTACTGGCTCGTTGTGAATTTTGTAGCACACAATAAATCGAACGCAATAGTACCGAATGTTAGCGTGGCGGCGGGCCGCGCCGTGGTGGTGGTGGGCCTCGCCCGAAGGGTTCATCGCCCGGCCTCAAGCCTGTCGCGCCGGGGCCTCGACGTTGTGCGAAACTGCGGTCGGGCGCACCGCGAAAGCATCTGGGAATAAAGGGAAATTGCGCCGTCAGAAAGTAGGCGTAGGTACCCTGAGGGTAATCCGGGGAAACGGTATGGCGACCGTTACACTGGTCAAGATCGCCGGACCCGGTGACATACTCAAAATCTTCGACATACGTGCCGTCGAACTCGCCACCCGGACCACCGGGGCGGGTTCCTTTTCGGACGGCATAACTGGCGCGCATAGCGCTGACCGATGAGGTCGCATTTGCGGGATCGGACAGGCCATAAACCGCATAAATAGGAAAGCCGTCGGCGGCATAACCGACGATCGCGGAGTGTACGCTGCGGGACCAAGTTTCGATCAGGCCGACCGGTAGGCCGTGATAGTGATAGGCACCATTCGGCTGAACATGGGCGTTGTTGCTGTCGAGGCCGAGGTTGACGGCGCCGCCGATGGCCTCGTAGCGCCAGCCTGAGTTGCGGTCTCGATTCCAGAACTCGGCCGCGCCGGGGTCGAACGGTACGCCGTTCACGGCGACGCCGAATTTACCCAACTCAAGGATTTCGATCCGGTCTCGTTTCTCGGGTTTCGCGTCCACCCGGAACACGTAATTCTGCGCGCGGATGGCGTTGGGGTTGTTCCGGTTGGGGAAACGGCCGGTTTCATGGTTTGGGATCCCGTTCGCGCGGATGATCCGCGTGTCGCCCGATATGCTGATCTCGACCTGGTTCTTCAGAGACCAGGCCTGCGCGGACTGGATCTCGTTGACTTGCGTGAGCCCGATCAGCTGCAGGATAGGCACGGCGGCATGTGAGCGCTCGGACAAGGATGCATCATGCGCGGCGGCGATGCCCGGAATCGCAGGGATGAGCACCGTCAGCGCGGCAAGGCGCACCGCACCTGTGACGATATTTGAATGCATGGGTGTCATCAGCGCGCTCCATTCCATGTTGCACGCTAAACATATCGGGAATGCGGAGGCTGACAAACGTCTGCGAGGGTTTCGTTCGCCAGTGAAAACCCAAAGCAAAAGGACCAGCCCCGGGGGGCTGGTCCTTGGAATTGGCTCCGGCGGTAGGACTCGAACCTACGACCTAGCGGTTAACAGCCGCTTGCTCTACCAACTGAGCTACACCGGATCAAAGGCGCGCGGTTATAACAAACCCCGCGCGATACGCAAAAGGTGAATCGTCATTTCTTGTCGGGAACAATCCATGTGCCCGTCTCTCCGGCGATCGCGCGGCCAAGATTTTGCGGGTTGGTCACGATTCCAGCACCTCCACCGGCTTCGAGAAATTCGATAATGGCGTCGATTTTCGGCCCCATACTGCCCGCGGGAAACTGGCCGTCCGCCTGGTGGGCGCGGGCCTCGGCAACCGTCATGCGGTCGATCCAGCTTTCGTCGGGCTTGCCGAAATTCACGGCGACCTTTTCGACCTCCGTGGTGATCACGAGAAACTCCGCGTTCAGTTCATGGGCCAACAGGCTTGATGCGAGATCTTTATCGATGACCGCCTCGAGCCCCTGAAGGTCACCCTCGTCGTCGCGGTAAACCGGAATGCCGCCGCCGCCGCACGCGATCACGATGTGGTTCGCATCGATCAGGGTTTCGATGGCGCCTATATCGACGATCGATTGCGGGCGCGGTGAGGCCACGACCCGGCGCCAGCCGCGGTCGCCTTCCTCGCGCACCTGCCAGCCATGTTCCGCGGCGTGGGTTCTCGCGAATTCCTCCGTCATATGTGAGCCAATGGGCTTCGATGGATCGGCGAAGGCAGGGTCATCGCGGTCAATCAGCACCTGGGTGACGACGGCAACCGCGTGGCGATCGATGCCGCGTCGGCGCATCTCGTTCTGCATGGCGCGCTGAAACATGTAGCCGATCGCGCCCTGGGTATCTGCCCCGGCATAGTCCATGGGCACGGGCGGGACTTCGGCAATTGCGATCTCCGAACGGCGCAGGATAAATCCGACCTGCGGCCCGTTGCCATGGGTGATGACCACATCCCAGCCTTGTTCGATCATATCCGCGACATGGCCCACGGTGATGGCCGCGGCGGTGTACTGATCGGGGATCGACTTGTGATCGGCGTCGATGATCAGGGAATTTCCGCCGGCTGCTACGACGGCTGTCTTCTGGCGTGGCGGCATGATGTCGCCTCCTTCCGAAGCCTCAGATATCAGTCAACATAAGTCTCCGCGAGTGCGGCAACGGCCGCGGAAAAACACGCAAGCGGGGCGTGCGTGATTCCGGCACCGACCTGACCGATGCCGGCCTCCCGGTGTGCGATTCCCGTGTTGATCACGGGTGCGATACCGGTATCCACAACTTTGCGGATGTCGATGCCTGCCGGGGTCGCCATAAAATCCAGCGCCGGCAATGTGAAGGCCGTATTGCGGCCGAATGTGATGTGCCCCATGCGGCGCGTGTTTGAGAGGGCGTCAGAGGCTGTGCCGCCGACGAATTGCACGATGGCTGGCGATGCGGCCATGGCGAAGGCACCGATCCCGGCGCTTTCGGTGATGGAACTGTCGCCCAGGTCGGGATTTGCGTCTGCGGTGCTGTAGCCGGGGAAAAACAACCCGTCGATGATCGCTGCGGGCGCCTCGAACCAGTTGTCGCCCAACCCGCTGACCCGGATGCCGAAGTTGACTCCGTTGCGGGCCATGGCCGTCACCAGGCTCGATCCGGGCACACCGTGTGCTGCGTCGAGCATGGACTTGCACGCCGCCATCGACAGGTTGAGGAAGAAATGGTCGTTGCTGTTGATGAAGCTGACCACGTCGGACAGGGTTTTGGAATCCAGTCCGGCGTCCAGCGCCGCGGGTATCAGTCGTTTGATCAAGAGCGCAGACGCCGCGCCGTTTCGGTTGTGCACCTCGTCGCCCATGTGAAGCGCCTGGGCCATGATCGGCTTGAGTTCGAGGTCGCCCAGCCGGTCGAGCGTCTTCACCAGCGCCGGTGCCAGTACGTCACGCATCCATTCCAGGTGGGTGATCACGTCCGGCGCGTTGGCGCCGAAGCGCAGCACCTTGCCGAGGCCCTCGTTCAGGTTCGAGAAGGTCGTGTGGTCGTGAACCGGATCTTCGATGATCCAGAGGGGCATCGAGGGACTGATGATGCCGGCCATCGGGCCAACCGCACCGAAATGATGGCACGGCGCGAAGGATATTTCGCCTGAACCGGCGAGGATCTCCGCGTCTTCCGGCGTCTTCGCCCAACCCTCATAGACACAGGCGCCGGCGATCGCACCGCGAACGGGGGCACACATCTCGTCCCAACTGATGGGCGGGCCGGAATGCAGGATCATCCGTTCTCCCAGACCATCGAGCACGTCCCGCGCGACCCCGACGCCGCGCAGGGTCGGTTGTGCGGCGAGGTATCGGCCAAAGGCGGTCTGGTTTGCAGTCTCGATATCGGCCCGGTTGATGAGCCGGGCGAGGGCGCGTGCGATGCCCTCATCATGGGCCGGGGGGGCCCATTCGACTTCCGCGACATCTGCGCCGGCGGCACGGATCGGCCCGGCGAATTGTGCCAGCCCGACATTGATCACCGAAAGCGGTGCGCCAAAAAGATCACTCATTGTGCGTCCCCCAGGATCGCTGCGGCCGTGCGGACGGCCTGGGCATTGTTCTCGGCCAGGAGCACACCCAGGTCTGTCATTGCAGCACGCTGGCGGGCCAGGCCCTGCGGGTCGCCCTCGGTGCCGCAGACAAACCCGAGAAGAACCGGGCCGCCCGCGTCATGCGCAGGGATATCGGACAGTGCCGGCGCCATGGCGGCCATGGGGTCCTCGTGGGAACCATGACCGAGGACGACGTCGAACAGGATCACGCCGGTGCTGGGATCCTGGCCCTCGGCGATGATCCGTTCATTGCGCAATCGGTGGTCGATCATCGGATGGGGGCGGCCGCGGGTGAAGAGATCATCACCGAGATCCAACACAGTATTTGCCGCGCTTGTCCAGGGATCGTTGAGGGTCTGGGTGCTCGCACTGGAGGTGTTCGAGTGCACGCCATCGAGCGTCTCGCCCAGCATGGTGAGCGCCTCGTAGCAGAAGGTGCCGCCGCTATAGAGCGCCCGCAGGTAGCGCCGGTCGGCATCCAGGCCGGGCAGGGGGCCATCGATGAGCCCGCCCGGTGTGGCGGCCATGGTGCCACCGGCCGCAGTGACGGCCATGTGGGCGGCCTCCTCCAGGGTGCGTGCGTAGGAAACCCCGGGAAGGCCCGGTCCGTCGGGCACATGTCCGAGAAGACACGCGACGACGGGTTTGCCGGTCGCGACGGCGTGTTCGAGTACCGACGCTGCGACGTTAGGTGCCGGTGGCTTCGATATCAGCACGATGACGCCGGTGTCGGGATCGGCGCCGAGCGTCGTGATCGCCCGCTTTGTAGTGATGCCGCCGATCCGGCTGTCGAGATCGCGTCCGCCCGTGCCGATGGCCTGGGAAACGCCAGACCCGGCCGCATCGATCAGGCAGGAGACCTGCTGCAGTCCGGTGCCCGAGGCGGCGACGATTCCTATCGTTCCGCGGCGTACGACATTGGCAAACCCGAGCGGCGCGCCGTCGATGATCGCGGTGCCGCAATCGGGGCCCATGACCATCAGCCCGGCCTGATCGGCCTGGGCCTTGAGCGCGACTTCGTCTTCGATCGAGACGTTGTCGCTGAACATCATGACATTCAGCCCGAGTTGCACCGACTTGAATGCCTCGGCCGCGGCAAACGGCCCGGGCGTGGCAATCAGGGTGAAGTTCGCCGCCACGTTGGCATCGAGCGCCATCTCGATACTGCGCAGCGGTTCCGAGGCGACGCCGCCGCTTTCCACCACCACCGGATCGGCGCGCAGGGTCGCCTCGGCGGCGTCGAGGGCGGCAATCAGAGCGCTGTCCGTTTCTGCCTCCACCGCGATCAGCACCTCGTTCGGGCGTGCACCGGGATCATCGGTGATTAGCCCCGCCTCACGCAGGAGATCGAGGTTTGCCGGCGTCGCCATGATGCAGGAGGCCTGGCTGACGCCTTCGAGCAGGGTGATGGCCGACGAGATCTTCATCAGGGCCACAGAGTCCCTGTACATGTCGGCAATGATGCGTGTTCCCATATTCATCGGGTCGGTTTCTCATGCAGGTAAGTGATGTCGAGTGCGTCGATGACGCGCGTACGCAGTTCCGGTTCGGTGACGGCGAGCCCGCACAAGGTGCCGAATGCGGCGTCGCGTCCCGAGCTGTGCCCCATCGCCAGGGCATCCGCAAGACGTGCGGGAAGATTGTCGGCATGGGTGGCAATGCCTTCGACGAGCGTTGTCAGGGGGGTCGAGAAGCGGCCCGCCGCGGCATGTTCGAAACACGCGCGCGAAACATCGGTGCTGTCGTGTGCCTGCGCGAGCGTGGCCCGGGTCAGGTCGCGAAGGAATGTCTGTTGGCGAGGAGACCGCGCGCTGAACCCGAGGCCCAGGAAGAAACCGGTCGCGAAATCATCGCCTGACGGGGTGAGGCCCGGCCCGATTCCGAGCAGGCTGCGCAGGCTGCTCCAGCTGTCTGGAAAATTGGTGTCGGCGGCGGCGCGCATGAGGCGAGGGAGTGCAGTCCGAACCCGATGCGCAAGCGCGCGATCGAAACCACCAGACAATGCACCGTCCAGCAATGCCGCGGTAAACCCCGAGGTCTCGGCCGCATCGACAAACAGCAACCATGTCTCGATCCAACCGGCTTCAAGTGTGGACCGGTCCATCCTTGGCCATCTCGGCCCGTCGGACCATTTTGTGGATACGGCGTTGCGGAAATCGAATGTCAGATCAGCGCCCTGTACGCGCAATATGCCTGCCCGCATCGCCAGGCCTGCGCCGGGCCGGACAAGCCGGGAGAAATCCATCCCATCGGGCGCATTCAGTCGTGCTGTGCCGGGCGACAACGGCGCGCCGCGTCGCGCGTCGATGGTCACAACGGCCCCGGCGTTCGTATTCAGTGCGATGTTCATGACACGTGAATGCACGCTCATCGCGCGCCCGTTCGCGACGTGGGTGGGAAAACGCTCGGGTATGTCGGTCACCGTCAAACGCACGTGGAGTTCCTCGTTGCGATGCCCGACACGGGCCCGAAAAACAAAACGGCGGGCCACCGAATGGCAGCCCGCCGGATACTTGTTTGCCTACTAGTCGGCGGGTGCCTCGGCCTTCTCGAGACCGTTGCACCAGAACAGGATCGCGGCAACGGCCAGATATGCGATCGTGATCGTTGGCGATATGCCAAGCCCGGAACCAATTCCCACGGCGGGGCCGTGGATGAACCCGAAATAGCTCAACACGGCAGCCGTCAGTGCGAATGCAGCCGCAGGCTTATAGTTGCGGTCGATGATGAAGACAGCCATGGCACCGAAGATGAGCCCGACGAGGATCGCACCGCTGCCGAGGACTTCGAGCCCTCGATACAGAACGCCCTGATTGGCCAACTTGTCCAATCCAACCGCCCCGGCATTCGTGCCGGCCGCCCCGAGTGCGCCATCGATCAGGACCTTGCCCCAAGCCGCGAGGTTTGGAATGAGCGCAAAGATGATCGCCGGCGCGTGTTTGGAAGGCGTCGACTGGAACGCCTGCGCACCGATGAGCATGCCGATATAGAGCAGGATCGGGATGATCGCGACTTGTGGGATCACCGCGAGCAATAGCCCGACAATTCCAAGCCATGTCACCACGAGAACGAAGATGCCAGTGACGGCAGAGTAACCGATGCGGCCACCCATCTCCTTCCAACCGGGATGTCCGATGTAGACGGCGTTGGCAAACGGGCTGCCGAACAACGTTCCGATCAGGCTGATGATGCCTTCGGCACCGATGACCTGCTTCTCGCTGTATTCGTCCCCCGCGACGGCCGCGCTCTCGACATTGTCCATGGCTTCGATGAAGTCATAGACGCCGAACGGGATCGCGGTCACCAGGATGAAGGCCCAATACTGATTGAGGCCGTCAAACACCTGACCGAACGAGATGGCCGGCAATGCAAATCCGATGGCACCGATCGACTGGGTCACGCTGTCGACGCTCATCAGGCCAATCCCCAGATCGAACCAGGTGCTGAGCCAGGCCAGCAACGTGCCGACGCCGATGGCGATCAGACCAGCGGGAATTTTGCCGGGATAGCGGACGCCGCCGAACCAGCTGGCGAGGATGATGGCCAGTGAAACCAGACCTATCACCGGGCTCTCGAAAATTTCCATCGCCGGTCGCATCGAGATGAAAGTGATCGAAATTCCGGCCAGCGTGCCCAGCAGGGCCGCGCGTGGTGTCAGCCGTCGGACATGCGGTGCGACGAATGCGCCGGCGAACAGCACGATGCCTTCGATGAATACCCATGCAAGGCCTGCCTGCCAGGCCAGCAACGGATCACCGGTCTGGATTTTGATGGGCAACATGATCGCCAGCACGACGAAAAACATGTGCGGCACACTCGGGCCCGAGGGCAGGGCGGCAACATCGTTGCGGCCGGTCTTCTTGGCGAGTTTCTGCGCCAGATAGGCGTAGAACATGTTGCCGAGAAAGATCATCAGTCCGACGGCGGGAAGAATACGGCCGAAGATGACTTCGTCAGGTAACTGGATGACGAATTTCAGTAGGACCGTGAGGACCAGAAGATTGACCAGGACGTTTGTTCCGAGGCCAAAGAGCGCGTTCCAGTCGCCTGGAACCCACCATGAAACTTTCGTTGTACTCATTCGCTTATTCCCCCTATTGAATGTGTCTGTTTCGAAACGCCCTTGTCTCCGTAATCCTTGTTTTTCCCGCTAGCCCAGTGCCTGAACGGCACGCGCGGAATCACTCACCCATCCGAAAATTCCGCCCTGGGCCTTAATCATTTCAAGCCCGACCCGCTGGAATTCCGGGAAATATGATCCCACGCAATCGGCGAGCACCACGCATTCATAGCCGCGGTCATTTGCCTGGCGAACGGTCGTGTGGACGCAGACCTCTGTCGTCACCCCGCAGACGATCAGCGTCGATATTCCGCGGTTCTTGAGGATCAGATCCAGGTCGGTTTCGTAGAATGCACCTTTGCCGGGCTTGTCGATGACAGGCTCGTCGTCGGCCGGTGCGAGTTCCGGGATGATGTCATGACCTGGTTCGCCACGGACAAGAATGCGTCCCATGGGACCGGGATCGCCGATCCCGACATCGAGACCGCCCCGCGCCAGTTTCGAAGGCGGTGCATCCGTCAGGTCGGGACGATGGCCTTCGCGCGTATGAATAACTGTAAGGCCCGCGTCGCGTGCGGCCTTCAGGATGCGCGTGCAGGGCTCGATGGTGGTGCGAAGCAACGACACGTCATTTCCCAGCATCTCTCCGAAGCCGCCGGGTTCCAGGAAGTCGCGCTGCATATCGATGATCAGCAAGGCCGTCGCAGCCGGGTCGAATGCCAGTGCGTAGGGCTCAGCATCGAAATTGTGGCTCTTGCTCTCCAATTTGCTCCCCCACGGCGGCGCGATTTCTCTATAACGGATGCAGGAATTCCGCGCGTGACGTCCGTCTATACGAAAACGCTACACCGCACCGTTCCGCGTTGGAAAGGCCGGGCTGTGACCAATTTATAGGCAGGGTGCCTCGGTCGACATGGTCATGCTCGGGTGTGAAATTAGAAACAGTCTTTATCTGGTTGATAAATATGAACTTTGACACTCTTCGTGATCGATACCTTCAATCCCCGGGAGACGTGGATAAAGTCGCCCGCGAAACGCTCGCGCGCCTTCGGGAAAACGATGACGGCAACATCTGGATTGCCCGGGTGTCCGACGAAGCTGTGCTGGCTGATGCGAAGCGTCTTGCAACATTCGACCCCAAAGAGCTGCCGCTGTTCGGGATTCCGTTCGCCGTAAAGGACAATATCGATGTGGCCGGCATGCCGACGACAGCCGGTTGCCCGGAATTTGCCTACACGCCCGAGATATCCTCCCCGGTCGTCGACCGCCTGATTGCGGCGGGCGCGATCCTGATCGGAAAGACAAACCTGGATCAGTTCGCGGCCGGTCTGGTCGGCACACGATCGCCCTATGGCGCGTGCAGCAACGCATTCGATCCGGCCTATGTTTCCGGCGGATCAAGCGCGGGATCGGCCGTATCCGTGGCACGGGGGCTTGTGAGCTTTTCGCTTGGCACCGATACCGCCGGTTCCGGCCGGGTGCCTGCGGCGTTCAACAATATTGTTGGTCTCAAGCCATCACGTGGGCTGCTGAGTGCGCGCGGCGTGGTGCCGGCGTGCCGGACGCTCGATTGCATCTCGATCTTCGCCAATTGCGCGGCCGATGCACAAACGGTGCTCGATGTGGCCGCGGGATTCGATGCGGACGATCCTTATTCACGCGACGAGGCGGCGATTTCGGCCGGTGGGCCGATCCCGACTGATGGCGCGCGCGTGGGAGTGCCGAAGGCGGAGAACCTGGAGTTCTTCGGAGATGCGGCGGCTGAGAAACTGTTCGGCGATGCCGTTGCACGGGCCGAGAGCCTCGGCGCACGCGTCGTTGAAGTCGATCTGACACCGTTCCTCGAGGCGGCTCGGTTGCTCTACGAAGGCCCGTGGGTGGCCGAGCGCTACGTTGGAATCCGGGAGTTCTTCGACGCGCATCCCGACAAAGTGCACCCGGTGACGCGTGAAATCGTCGGCGGCGGGGCAACGCCCACCGCTGCGGAGGCCTTCGCGGCGGAGTACCGGATGCAGGCGCTGCGCCGGAAGGTCGAGCCGGTCTGGCAGGATATCGACGTCATGATGACGCCGACCGCGGGGACCATCTATACGATCGCCGAGCTCGAGGCCGATCCGATCCGGCTGAATTCGAACCTTGGCTACTACACCAACTATATGAATTTGCTGGATTTATGCGGCACTGCCGTGCCGGCGGGGTTCCTCGACAATGGCTTGCCGTTCGGCGTCACGCTCATCGCCCCCGCCTTCCGTGATCGGGCGATCTTGCCGTTGGCAGATGCGATGCATCGCGCGGCCGACACGGGCATGGGGGCCGCGCGTGCGCCGGTGCCTGACGCTGCGCCGGATGCCGGGGTACTGGGCGACGACATGATGCTCCTCGTCGCTTGCGGGGCGCATATGTCGGGATTGCCGCTGAACCATCAACTGACCGAACGCAGGGCCACTCTGGTACGCACAACCCGGTCAGCACCGAACTACCGCTTCTATGCGCTGGAGGCGTTCGAGCCGCCGCGGCCTGGAATGATCCGCACGGATACGGACGGTGTCGCCATCGATGTCGAGATCTGGGCTATTCCGCAGGCGCAGTTCGGGAGCTTCATGGCCGGGATTCCCGCGCCGCTGGGCATCGGCACCGTCGAACTGGAAGACGGGTCCCTCGTGAAGGGCTTCATCTGCGAGGCCTACGCTGCCGAAGGCGCCCTGGACATTTCCGAACTGGGAAGTTGGCGCGGCTATCTGGCTGCAAAGACCTAAGCTGCGCCGGGTGTCAGACCTTGTAACTGCGGACTCTCTCGACAGTGTTTGCAGCGGCGTTGATCAGGACGCTCATGTCTTGACCGGACAGCACGAAACGCACACCCATAGAGATGTACTTCTCCTGGAGATCCGGTGCCGGAACGCCGCCCATGCCCATCCATTTGCCGTGTTTCTCGCATGCCGCGGCGACAGTTTTGTAGTTCGCCTCAATTTTTTCGTGGCCCACCTGGCCCGGGATGCCGGAGGCTGCGGATAGATCATTGGTCCCGATGAGGACGACATCCACCCCTTCGACCGCGGCAATCTCATCAGCCTGCGCGATCGCATTGGGCGTCTCCAGCATGATAATCACCAGCATGGTGTCGTTCATCGCCTTCATCGCCGACGTCATGTCGGGGTTGGCGAAACCGAACTGGGGCAGGCCGCCGACGACACCGCGTGAGCCTTCGGGGGCGTAGTGCAACCGGTCGACAATCTCACGCGCTTCATCAGCGCTTTCGCACTGGGGCATGATGATGCCGAGTGCGCCGCCATCCAACGCGCGGGTTGCCATCGCCATCTCGCCGCGTGGAACGCGGACCAGTGTCGAGATTCCGGCGCTCAGGGCGGCACAGGAGATTTGCGCCGTCTGGTCGAGGGTGAGGGGTCCGTGTTCCAGATCGATGAACAGCCAGTCCATACCGGCGGTTTTCATCATGCTGGCGATGTCGGCGCTGCGCGCGAGACGGATGCCGATACCGACCGAGATTTCTCCCGCTTCGAGACGTTCGCGGGCGGGATTGCGTATCTCAACCATGATGGAATCCTTTCAAGACGTTCACTGTAAATTATTCAGCCGACGCGAAGCGTATCCGCACCGGCCAGGTAGGTCATGTTTCGCTGTCCGGGATTGCGATTGACCAGGGGGCGGGCATAGAGCGGATGGTGCAGGCTGCGCACCTCGTGCTCGATCTGGAACACGGGTTTGCCGTTGTCCGGATCGACGATCATCTCGAAACGATACTGATGCTGATCGCTTTCCTCTGTGATCAGGCCGCGTTCGAGCAGGCGCCGGTGGGGCCCGGAAAAATCGCCGAGATAGACCTGGATATGATGGCCGTCGAACGTGGCCTGCCGCCCTGCTTTTTCACGGAAGATCAATTCCTGATCCGGGCCGACGCACACAAATGCGGCGGGTGCGCCATCGAACGTGCCGGTACGTGCGGGTGCGTCGAAAATCTCGGCGTAGAACCGCTTGATGGGGTCGGCCGCGCCCTCGGGCACATCGAAGCAAACATACGGTATGCCGTGGCTCATCTTCCCGAACCGTTTGCCGGCGGGGTAGCAGCGATACTGGTTGCCCCAGGGGCAGGTGGCATCGATGCGGCCACGCTCGCGTTTGAAGGCGAACTTGGTGCCTTTCAGCTCCTTGCGAACATTCTCAAGACGGCCCGGCAGCTGCTCGAAGTCGTTGATCACCAGTGCCGTGTGCCCACGCAGCACCTGGGTGCCGCGGGTGGGCAGGTGGAACTGGTTGCGTCCGGCGTTGACCCACATGATGTCGGTGCCGGTCATCAGGTAGGGATCGCGGGTCAGGCCGAGACCGCTGATGTAGAAGAGCGTCGCGAGGCCCTGGTCCGGTACCAACAGATTGACATGCTCGAGGCTGACGATGTTGCCGACGTCCTCGGCCCCGCGATCGTAGGTCGGTTTTTTCGCCAATTCTCAGTCCTCGAAAATAGCCACGGCGCGGATCGGGCTGGCGGTACCGCCCTTGATCTTCAGCGGGAAGCCGGCAAAACGGAACCGGCCCTTGCCGATCAGCTGGTCCAGGTTCATCAGGCATTCCATGTGGGTGATGCCGCGTTCGGCACAGGCCAGATGGGCCAGATAGTTCGGTTCGCCCTCGGGTGCCGGGCTGACCGTCTCGACACCGAACATGGTGATCTTCTTGTCCGCCAGCCAATGCACGGCCTCGACAGACAGGCCGGGAAAGTCATGGACATACTCTGGCGTACCAAAGAGCCGGTTGTGGATGCCCATATGGATCATCACCGTGTCGCCGGGCTTGATCTCTTCGCCCGATGCCGCGAGGGCGGCCTCCATATCCTCGACCGTCGCCTCGTAGTTGTTTGGCACATCTCCAAAGTCGAGGCAGATAGCCTCGGTGTAGAAATTCTCCAGCGGGACTTCGTCGATCGACGGCGCACCCGGTGCGGGATTGAAATGTACCGGTGCGTCGACATGAGTGCAGGAATGGTCGCTCATGGTGATCGACAGGGATTTCGATGTGAATTCGGTGTTGCCGGCGCGCTTGACCTCTGAATGGTCGTTCCACACCGTGATAATCACGGGCGGATGAGACGGATGGGCCGGTGCGCGGTGATGAATTTCACGGCTCAGATCGATGATATGCATGCTTGGTTCCCCCTGACGAGACCGCCCAATCGCGGGCAATCATTCCTATTGCGAGATTATGCACACATCTGAGGCGTGTGCATAAAGTCGCGTGCCTAAACAGGGGCCGCGGGGAGGGGTGGTTTCCCGAGAATCATGTCGGCCGCCTTTTCCGCGATCATGATCGTCGCGGCATTGGTATTGGCCGAATGCGACGTCGGGATGACCGATGCGTCGATGACGCGCAGCCCGTCGATGCCATGCACCCTGAGTTCGTCGGAGACGACCGCGCCCGCGTCGGAAGCTGGCCCCATTTTGCACGTCCCCATCAGGTGGAAGATCGTCGTGCCGCGCCGCCGGGCGAAGTCGAGCAGTTCGTCGTCGCTCTGGGCCGCATCGCCGGGAGACGTCTCGTGCACGTACCAGTGCGCCAGCTCCGGGGAGCGAAGCATCCGTCGGGCCAGCCGGATGCCGTCGAGCAGGAGCCGTTGGTCCGCCTCGGCCTCGAGATAGTTCGGCTGAATGATTGGCTTGTCGTGGGTGTCGGCACTGCGTGCTCGCACATGTCCGCGGCTTTCCGGCCGCATCGGCCAGACCCCGGCGGTCATGCCGGGAAAATCATCCAGCTCGTAGACCGCTGTTTCCTTGTAGCTCGCCGGTGCGAAAATGACCTGCAGGTCGGGCTGTTCCAATGCGGGGCGTGATTTACATAGCGCGACGGCGATGCCGGGGGACTGGGCCAGGACTCCCTTGCGCGCGAGGCCGTATTTGATTGCCTCGATGGCGAGCGGGAGGCCGCGTGTACGTTCGTTGATCGTTTTTACTCCTTGGAGCTGCGCGGCGAGCCGGATGCCAAAGTGATCGGACAGGTTCTCGCCGACGCCGCCCAGCGCATGCACCGGGGTGACGCCGATATCCTGCAGAAGGCCGGAAGGCCCCACGCCGGAGACCTGGAGGATCTGCGGTGAGGCGATCGCACCGGCCGCGAGGAGAATTTCCCGGTTCGCACGAACCTCATGATCCTGGTCGCCCTGGCGGTACCGGACGGCCGTCGCACGGCGGCCCTCGAACAGGATCCTGGTCACATGCGTGTGGGTTAAAACCTTCAGGTTCGCGCGGCGTCGGGCGGGTTTCAGAAAGGCGCGCGCGGCGCTCACCCGGCGGCCCTTGTGGATCGTGCGCTGAAAGTAGCCCACGCCCTCCTGCACGGCGCCGTTGTAGTCGAGGCCGCGCGGGATGCCGAGATTCGCCACCCCGTTGATGAAGGCGTCCGACACCGGGTCGCGCCGGTCGACATCCGTCACCACGAGTTCGCCGTCGCGGCCGCGGTAGGTGTCGTCTCCGTCGCCGATTCGGCGCTCGCTGCGTTTGAAATAGGGCAGGACGTCGGCGAAGCTCCAGCCGCGATTTCCCATCTGCGCCCAAGTGTCGAAGTCCATCCGCTGGCCGCGGTTGTAGATGTGACCGTTGATCGAACTGGAGCCGCCAAGCGCCTTGCCGCGCGGCGTCACGATCGGCCGGCCGGCCGTGCCCGCGCTCGGCTGGGTTTCATAGAGCCAGTTCAGGCGCGGGTTCGACAGCGTCTTGATGAACCCGGCGGGCATATGAATGAAGGGATTGCGGTCCGGGCCGCCCGCCTCGAGCAGACAAATGCTGGCGCCGGATGCCGAGAGTCGGTTGGCGAGGACCGATCCCGCGGACCCTGCACCGATGATGACATAGTCGAAATCCTGAACCATCGGTCTGCGACCGGCCCCCGTCGCTGGTCGACTAGCTATCGGACTGGAGAAGTCGGTTCCAGGCCTCCAGGCGCTCGGTATCCGTCTCCCCCGACGCCGATGCCCGCGCCGCGACTTCGACCAGTTCGGTGAACAGCTGATCCGTCAGCGGGCCGTTGCGGAGCTTCAACTCCTTGCGGACCTGCTCCAGCACGAGGTTGGCGGTCGCGGTGTCGAGTTCCCCGAGCGACATGTCACTGGCCCGACGTTTGATCGCCATTGGGCCCGAGTAGTGGCACAGCGCGACCTTGTCCGTGTTCCCAAGCACCGAAGGTGCCCAGGCGTTGAAAGACCATTGATCATCGCTTGGCAGAACGTAATGCACTTCAGCAGCGTGGGAGAATGCGGTGCGGCCGTTTCCAGGCAAGTGCTCGGGAATAGGTTGATTCCAGACCTGCGCCACGAATTCCGACAGTTCCTGAAATCCGTCGAGGCGGATTCCTGTGTCGTAGCCGTAGAATATCTCGCAGATCGCCGCGAGTACGGCGATGTTCGGCACGCCCGCGCGCTCACCCAGTCCGTTGATACAGCCTTCCAGAATTTCTGCACCACCCTGGAGCGCGGACAATTGGGCGGCCGTGGCCAGATCGAAATCATCGTGGCTGTGAATGGCGAGTGGCACGTCACCGATCTTCGCCTTCACGGCTTTTGCGTGATGTTCGTAGACCGCCGGAATACAGGGGGCGCAAATGTCATCGATCCGAACGATGTCCGCGCCAGCCTCCACAAGGCGCCCAATGATTTCCAGCAGCCAATCCAGGTCGAGGCGCGTGAAGTCCATGGTGTTGACGTTGATCGTGGCGCCTTTTGATTTGCCATAGGCGACGGCTTCGCAGGCCTTGTCGACGGCTTCTTCGCGGCTGATCTTCAGGCCACCCATCGATTCAACGAGCCGGAAATTATAGTCGGAGACCGCAAACGCCAGACAAATGATGTCGGAGCCGACATCCAGACACAGATCGATTTCCTGCCGGCAAAGCTCCGGATTCAGGGCCGCAGTGGGGTGTACGAGCGCCTGAACCTTGAGGTCCAGACCCAGTTTTTTGACCTGTCGAATTTCCTCGGGATCATCGTGGTGCATCTCGATGATCGGAATGCCCACGGCGTCAATACGGCGCGCGAACTCAACCACCTCATCCAGACCAATTGAAACCCCGTCGACCTGGCGGCCTTCCCGCAGGGTCATGTCCATCAACTGGATCTTGTCGGGCAAGTTCATGCTGTCGCGAATGGCGGAATCGAAATTATACGGACTGACGGCCCACATGCCTTCGCGGTAACCCATGGATTGTGTCACGTGACCAGGACCTCTCGTTCAGTTTTCAGGCGAGGGGGATCAGAATCCTTGGACAGATCCCCACCATCGCGCCGGACATACGCATGGTGCCCGCGGTCGGCGACAACGCAAAGCCAAAACTGGAGGATTTACAGAGGGCTGATTTGGCACCGATGATCACATAATCTAAACCGCACTAGCTCGGCTCCAGTCCGAACAGCGAAACAGCATTGGTCCGGCCGATTGCCAACCGATCGGCATCGGAGAGTTCCGCTTGGTCGAACCAGGTGCTTCCTTGCTCCATTGATTCGTAGGGGTAGTCGATCGAGAACATCACCCTTTCCACACCCATCTCCCGGATGGCCAGATGAAGGGGCGGATCATGAAACTGGCCGCTCGTGGAAACATGGACATTGGTTTGCATGTAAGTCCGCAAGGTTTTCTTGGCCGGCATGCCTCTGGGGTTTTTCTGTAAAACATTATCGGCACGCCACAGGTCGAACGGGATGCGTTCGCCGAGATGCCCCAGCACCATCTGCAGGCGTGGATGGTCGTCGAACAGGCCGCCACACATCAGGCGTAACGCGTGCATGGCGGTCTCCAATGCGTATGCCCAGGAAGCGTAGGTCAGCCATGGGTGCTCATCGAAGAAGGGCATGTCATCGAAAAACGGGTTTCGCGGGTGCAGATAAAAGGGCACCTCCAATTTCTCGATCGCAGCCCAAAACGGACGATATTCGGGCCGGTCGTAGTACAGGTGGGTCGTCGGCCCAACCGTTTCACTGAACCCGTTTACGTTGGCGCCCAGCAGACCCAATTCACCAACTGCGCGCTCCAGTTCGCAGATCGCGGCCTCCGGGTCCTGCATGGGCAAGGCCGCAAAACCTCCCAGCCGACCCGGACTTTTCCCGATCTCCTCGGCCAGCAGATCGTTCGCCCGCCGCGCCATATCTATCGCCTCGGCAGTCTGGGTCTCGGCTTGTACGGCAGGCCCGTTGAGGGACAGGATCGCAAAGGCGACCCCGCAACGGTCCATCAGCTCGATGCGCTCGCCGTGAAAATCCTGCAGACGCCGATGCAGTTCCGAAGAGCCGGGACCGAGGGTCTCGGGCAGCGCAAAATGCTCCTCGATGGTCACCTTGCCGTCCATGCCGGGTCCTCCGCAGTATCCTCTATTCGATAGAGATCAATAGAAGCGATCGGACAACGGACATCAAGCGCCCGGGCGTTTGCGGCCTCACAGCGACAAAAACCGCCCGGTTAGAAAACTTCCGCCAGCTACAAAGAAACAGCAATTCTGCGCGTTTCGGTTCGATCCGGTCCGTCGTCGGAACAGCATGCGACGATTTATACCGGGTCGGTCAATCGACCCAGGTTGGCAAGCCAGAGCTTTGCGAAATTGGTGCAAAAGAAGAACGGATTGGCGAAGCGCAAAGACGCTGGCGAAACCGCTGACACAAACCGCATTGGGATCAGTGCGTTAGCTGCGAACAGCAAGGAATTGGAGGCCCGGGCCGGAATCGAACCGACGTACAAGGATTTGCAGTCCTCTGCATAGCCACTCTGCCACCGGGCCGGTACGAGTGCGCAATTCAGCGACGGCGCTTCATATCCCAGAATTGCGCTTGGATTGGAAGTCCCCAACCGCATATCAGTGATCGGCTTTGCACGATTGTTTTGCGGCGGGCCGAGTTTTATAAGTTCGAAGGCCTCCGACGAACGACGAGAACGGGTTTTCCGACGATGAGTGATTTCGAAAGCGCGCGGCGCAATATGGTGGACTGTCAGCTTCGGCCCACCAAGGTTACGGACATTCGTATTCTCGACGCGATGGGCACGCTGCCGCGTGAGATGTTCGTCGACAAGTCACGGCAGGGTATCGCCTATGTCGACGAGGATATCGAGATCGCGCCGGGACGCCACATGATGGAGCCGGTGGTCCTCGCTCGGCTGGTGCAGGCCCTCGATATCGGCGCGACCGATTCGGTGCTCGTGATCGGCGCGGGTACGGGATACGACGCGGCCGTGATCGGTACTTTGGCCGGCCCGGTGGTGGCCGTTGAAGCCGATCCGCAACTGGTCGAGACCGCTTCCATGCTGATCAACCATCTCGGGATCGACAATGTCGCCGTTGTCGAGGCACCCCTGGCGGACGGATATGCCGGACAGGCACCATATGATTTGGTCTTCGTTGGCGGCGCTGTGCCCGAGATTCCGGCTATTATCGCCGATCAGGTTGCGCCCGGCGGGCGCGTTGTTGCGGTTATCGGCGGTGCCGAAAACGGTGTCCTGGGTCGCGCATCTGTCATGACCAAAATCGAGCAGGGGCTTTCCGGCCGCCAGATCTTCGATGCAGGCACCCGGCCGCTGCCCGGGTTCGAGGCGGCAGCGGAGTTTGTATTCTGAGTTTGCATTTGGGCGGGCGCTCGGGCACCTTGCGAATGCACTTTTGGCAGGCGCGCCAGCATGTTGGCGGCGCTGAATTCTAACTTTTGAGAAGAGCTTTCGGGCATGAACCTAAGGTACGGATTGAGTGCAGTGGCGCTGTTGGCCTTTCTGGGCGTGAGCGCGACCACGGCCGATGCGGAGAGCCTCCGCGAGGCGTTGGCGCAGACCTATGAGACAAATCCTGAACTCGCCTCTGAGCGCGCCGGATTGCGCGCCACCGATGAAAGCGTGCCCCAGGCCCTGTCGAACTGGCGGCCAGAGGTGGAAATCGATTCGTCCTACGGCCTGCGCAAACGCGACCGCGATTTCAACACTTCGGCACCCGACATAAAGAACACCGATCAGCTCCAGACGATTTCTCTGAATGTTTCGCAAAATCTGTTTCGCGGATTCCGGACCCTTTCCGAAACTGATCGGGCTCAGAACCTTGTGGCAGCGGGCCGCGCCGATCTGATTACTACCGAGCAGTCGGTCCTTCTTCAGGCCGTCACGGCATATATCAACGTTGTGCGGGACCGGGTAATCCTGTCGCTTCGCGAGAACAATGTTCGCGTGCTCGAGCAGGAGCGGCAGGCAACGGCAGATCGCTTCGAAGTTGGTGAACTGACCCGAACGGATGTCGCGCAGGCCGACAGCCGACTGGCGCAGTCCGTTTCCGAGCGCACAGAAGCTCAGGGCAACCTCGATTCTTCCAGCGCCGACTATGTCGAAGTCATCGGAACGGCACCGGGTGTGCTCGAGCGCCCCACTTTGCCGGCGGGTTTGCCATCCACAGAAGAAGATGCGGTCAATCAGGCGAAGACGAACAATCCGGACGTTGTTTCGCAAGATTTCAGTGAACGCGCCGATCGCGACAATATTGACCTGATCGCGGGTGAATTGCTCCCGACGCTGTCGCTCGCTGGTGAACTCGAGAGGAACAAGGATGTACTCGGGGCGGATACCGTCACGACCGAGCAGTCGGTCACGTTGAACCTGACTGTGCCGCTTTATCAGGCCGGGGATGTTTACTCGCGTATTCGCGCGGCAAAACAGTCCGCAAATCAATCGCTCCTGTCGCTGGCCGAAGAAGAAAGACAGGCACAGGAATCTGCGCGCCAGAGTTGGGCGGACCTGAAGTCTGCATCGTCTCGTATCGTTTCCGGTGAGGCGGAAGTTTCCGCACAGGAGATCGCGTTCGAGGGTGTTCAGCAGGAAGCCCAGGTCGGTTCACGCACCGTCCTCGATGTGTTGGATGCGGAGCAGGAGCTTCTCGATGCCCGCGTCGATCTCGTCGTGGCGCAGCGCGATGAGATTGTTGCGGCCTACCAAGTGCTTCAGGCGATCGGTCGACTGACAGCCCAGGATCTGGATTTGCCGGTTGCAATCTATGACCCGACCCGAAATTTCCGGGACGTCGAGGACCGGCTCTTTGGCTCCGACATCGCGGACGAGAATTAAAAAGACCACCCACAACATGCAATAGAACCTCGCGGCGAGGTTTTAACTGGTCCGGACTCAATTGTGTTTCTAGTCTGTGTTCAGTTGTCATTAACCATTTTCTGCGATCACATTCGACCATGAGTGACACGAACGCCGATCAGCAAGAACCGTCGATGGAGGAGATCCTCGCGTCGATCCGTCGGATTATTTCCGAGGATGACGAAGGGGAATCCGACGACGAAGTCGTGGTCGCAGATTCCGACGACGACGCGCCTGCTGTCGAGGCAGTCGACGACGAACCCGATGCTGTCGAAGACGCGCCGGAAGATGAACTCGACGACGATATCCTCGTGCTGACCGATGTGATTGACGACGGGCAAGATTTGGAACCCGAGCCGGAACCCGAGCCAGAGCCGGAACCCGAGCCAGAGCCGGAACCCGAGCCAGAGCCGGAACCCGAGCCAGAGCCGGAACCCGAGCCAGAGTCGGAACCTGATCCTGTCGAAGATTTGATGGTGGTCGATGATGACAAGCTGATTTCCGAAGAGGTCGAGGAAGTCAGCGCCGCATCCATGTCGGGTTTGACCGCTGTGCTGGCAGCAAATGCAGCAGTCGGCGATGGCAACCAGACGCTCGAGCAGCTGGTTAAAGACGTCTTGCGGCCGGTTCTCAAGCAGTGGCTGGACGACAATTTGCCAGAGATTGTTGACGGCATCGTGCGCGAAGAAGTCGAACGTATCGCCAAGCGCGCCAAGTAAGCCTGCCTCCGTTCAGATCTGATTGGTTGTCGATGGCACCCCGTAGGGTCTAGCCGCGGCGCGCGTGCTTCGCTAAACAGCAGCGCGGTACGCAACCTTGCGACCGATGCTGCGACCACGCAAAGCCACGTGACCATGACGAACCTCGAAAAGACATACGCGCCCGCCGAAATCGAGACGCGCCTCTATGAACGTTGGGAATCCAGCGATGCGTTCGCATGCGGCCGCACGCAGAACGCGACCTACACCATCGTCATTCCGCCACCCAATGTGACCGGCAGCCTGCATATGGGGCATGCCCTCAACAACACGCTGCAGGATCTACTGGTCCGCTGGCGGCGCATGCAGGGTTACGACACGCTGTGGCAGCCGGGAACGGACCATGCGGGCATCGCCACGCAGATGGTTGTCGAACGGCAACTCGCCGAAGACGGTATCCGGCTCGATCGCGGGCGTGCGCTCGACGACGAGAACGAGAAGCTGATCGGGCGCGAGGATTTCCTCGAAAAGGTCTGGGCCTGGAAAGACGAATCCGGCGGCACGATCATCAATCAGCTCAAGCGGCTGGGCGCTTCGTGTGATTGGTCGCGCGAACGGTTCACGATGGACGAGGGGCTCTCGAAGGCCGTCCTCAAGGTCTTCGTCGAGCTGCATGGCCAGGGCCTCATCTTCAAGGACAAGCGCCTTGTGAACTGGGACCCCAAGCTCCACACCGCGATCTCCGATCTCGAAGTGGTGCAGAAGGAAGTGGACAGCCATCTCTGGTATTTCCGCTATCCCATCGAAGGCGAGACCGGCCGGTTCGTGACCGTCGCCACGACGCGCCCCGAGACCATGCTGGGCGACACCGGCGTCGCCGTGCATCCGGAAGACGAGCGCTTCCAGGACATCATCGGCAAGTTCGCGATCCTGCCGATCACCGGCCGCAAGATCAAAATCGTCGCCGACAGCTATGCGGACCCGGAGCAGGGTTCGGGCGCGGTGAAGATCACGCCGGCGCATGACTTCAACGATTTCGAGGTCGGGCGTCGCACCGGGCTCGGCATGATCAATGTCTTCGATGCCTCGGCCGTGGTCGACATCGACACCGAAGAATTCCGCGCCGACACGGAGGCCTCGGATTGGGGCGATCCCGATGCGGCGATCGCCGCCTATAACGGGCTCGACCGTTTTACGGCGCGCGAGAAGATCGTCGCCGAGATGGAAGCCCGCGGCCTGGTGGCCGAGATCGAGCCGAACCGTCACATGGTGCCGTTCGGTGACCGCTCCGACGTGGTGATCGAGCCCTGGCTGACCGACCAATGGTATGTCGACGCCGAGACTCTCGCGAAGCCGGCGATTGCCGCGGTGGAGAAGGGCGACACGAAATTCGTGCCGGAGAACTGGTCCAAGACCTATTTCGAGTGGCTGCGGAACATTCAGCCCTGGTGCATCTCGCGCCAGCTCTGGTGGGGACATCAGATTCCCGCCTGGTACGGGCCCGACGACGAGATTTTCGTGGCCGAGAGTGAAGAGGCCGCCCTGGCAGCCGCCGAGGCGCATTACGGCAAGCCGACCACGCTCACCCGCGATCCCGACGTGCTCGACACCTGGTTCTCCTCCGCACTCTGGCCGTTCTCGACGCTTGGCTGGCCGGAGGAGACGCCCGAGGTGGGGCGCTACTACCCGACGAGCGTCCTGATCACCGGCTTCGACATCATCTTCTTCTGGGTCGCCCGGATGATGATGATGGGGTTGCACTTCATGGACGAGATCCCGTTCCACGAGGTGTACATCCACGCCCTTGTCCGCGACGAGAAGGGTGCGAAGATGTCCAAGTCGAAGGGCAACGTCATGGATCCGCTCGAGGTGATCGACGAGTACGGCGCCGATGCCCTGCGCTTTACCCTGACCGCCATGGCGGCGATGGGCCGCGACATCAAGCTGGCGATGTCACGTGTGCAGGGTTACCGGAACTTCGGGACCAAGCTCTGGAACGCCGCGCGCTTCTGCCAGATGAACGAATGCGCGGCACCGGGCCCGGAATTCGATCCGGCGAAGGTCGAGCTCACACTCAACAAGTGGATTGTCGGCGGCGTGGCCGAGACGACGACTGCCGTGAGCCAGGCGCTCGAGGAGTACAGGTTCGACCAGGCGGCGGGTGCGATCTACCAGTTCACCTGGCACACCTTCTGCGACTGGTATGTCGAATTCGCCAAGCCCGTGTTCCAGGGCGACGACGAGGCGGCCAAGGCCGAGACCCGCGCCGTGGCCGGCTGGACCCTGCAGCAGATCCTGCGAATTCTGCACCCGTTCATGCCGTTCATCACCGAGGAGCTTTGGGAACATTTCGGCGATGATGAGGGCATGCTGATCCACGCCGCATGGCCGGCGAACGATATTGCGCCGGTCGATGCCGGTGCCAAGGCCGAGCTGGACTGGGTGGTCCAGTTCATCGGCGAGGTGCGCGCGGTGCGCAACGAAGTGAATGTGCCGGGCGGCGCGAAGATTCCCGCGATTCTGCGCGACGCCAGCGACGAGACCCAGGCGCGTCTGGGCCGCAACCGCGATCAGATCCTGCGGCTCGCGCGTCTCGAAGACGTCGCGGTCGGCGCGGAGCTGCCCGAGGGCGCGGTGCAGATCGTGCTCAACGAGGCGACCGTGGCGCTGCCGCTGGCCGACATCATCGACCTCGAAGCCGAGCGCGACCGCCTGGCGAAGGAGATCGCCAAGCAGGACAAGGAGATCTCCGGCATCGACAAGAAATTGGCGAACGAGAAGTTCCTCGCCAATGCGCCCGAAGCGGTGGTGGCCGAACAGCATGAACGGCGCGCCGATGCCGCCGACGCCAAGGCCAAGCTCCAGGGTGCCCTCGAACGATTGAGCGCTGCCTGATACGATCGGGTTTTGGTCACTTCACCGGAGCCTGATCGATGCCGCATATTCCCGCGCTCAAGCGCGAAGATTTGCCAGAGCTGGAAGAGTATTTCCTGCGCTCGGACGACCGCATGGGGTTTGTCACGAACGCGCAGCTGACGATGGCCCACCGGCCGCCGATCTTCAAAGCCTTCGTCGAGCTGGCCGCCGCAACATTCACCCAATACGGAAATGTGACGCCGGGCCTGAAGGCGTTGGTTGGAAACATCGCCAGCAAGACGGCGGGCTGCCAGTACTGTGTGTCTCACACGGCATCCAACGCGATGCGCCCCGGCTACGATACCGACGAGGCCAAGGTCGCGGCGGTCTGGGAGTATGAGACCAATCCGCTGTTCTCGGATGCCGAGAGGGCGGCGCTGGAATTCGCGCAATGCGCCGCATCGGTCCCCAACCTCGTGACGAAAGAGCATATCGCGCGCCTTCGGGAACACTTCACGGACGCCGAGATCGTCGAGATCAACGCGGTCGTTGCGTTCTACGGTTTCCTCAACCGCTGGAATGACAGCATGGCGACGGAACTCGAAGGCGATATGCGCGATATCGGCGAGCGATTGCTGGGCGACAAGGGCTGGACCGTCGGCAAACACGCGGCCGAGTAGGAGCTTACCGGAAGCCGTTCCAAAGTCATCGTTGGGCGTTGCCTCGTCAGCCCATTTCCGTCATGCCCGGGCTAGACCCGGGCATCTTGAGGTTCGTTTCACCTCGGGCGGCATGAGATGCGCGGATCAAGTCCGCGCATGACGGGTGTTTGAAGTCGACATCTGGCATCCACTCGCTACCGCGGTTATGCTCCGCGGCGAACACTCATTTATGGGCTGCGGCCCGCATCAGACGAAGGAAACAGGTCATGGACGGCAACACACCCGGCGGCGAATGGGACAAATCGAAACTGCCGAGCCGCCACGTCTCGGTCGGCAACACCAGCGCACCGCATCGCGCCTTCTATTACGCGATGGGCATGACGCCGGAAGAGATCGCCCAGCCCTTCGTCGGTGTCGTGACGACCTGGAACGAGGCCGCACCGTGCAACATCGCCCTGTCGCGCCAGGCCCAGGCGGCCAAGGCGGGCGTGCGCGAGGCGGGCGGCACGCCGCGCGAGTTCACGACCATCACCGTGACCGACGGCATCGCCATGGGCCATGACGGCATGCGCTCGTCGCTCGTCAGCCGCGAAGTCATCGCGGATTCGACCGAGCTGACCGTGCGCGGTCATTCCTATGATGCTCTGGTCGGCCTCGCGGGCTGCGACAAGTCGCTGCCGGGCCTGATGATGGCGATGATCCGCCTCAACGTCCCCTCCGTGTTCATGTATGGCGGCTCGATCCTGCCGGGCAAGTTCAAGGGCAAGGACGTCACCATCATCGACGTGTTCGAGGGTGTGGGCGCGAATGCCGCCGGCACCATGTCGGACGAAGACCTGCTCGAGCTCGAATGCGCGGCATGCCCGTCGGCCGGCGCGTGCGGCGGCCAGTTCACGGCCAACACCATGGCCTGCGTGTCGGAGGCCATCGGCCTGGCGCTGCCCCATTCGGCCGGTGCGCCGGCCCCCTATGAGACCCGCGACGCATATGCTGTCGCCAGCGGCAAGGCGGTGATGGAACTGATCAAGACCCAGCTGCGCCCGCGCGACATCGTCACCCGCAAGGCGTTCGAGAACGCCGCGGCCATCGTGGCGGCGACCGGCGGCTCGACCAATGCCGGCCTGCATCTACCGGCCATGGCGGCCGAGGCGGGGATCGACTTCGACCTGATGGATGTCTGCGAGATTTTCCGCAAGACGCCTTACATCGCCGACCTCAAGCCGGGCGGGAAGTATGTCGCCAAGGATATGTTCGACGTCGGCGGCGTCGGCCTGGTCATCAAGGAGCTGCTCGACGGCGGCTTCATGCATGGCGACTGCATCACGGTCACGGGCAAGACCCTGGCCGAGAACTACGCCGACGTGAAACTGCCCGAGGGGCAGGACGTGGTGCGGCCGATCACCAACCCGATCTCGACCACCGGCGGCGTCGTCGGCCTGATGGGCAACCTCGCCCCCCAGGGCGCGATCGTGAAGATCGCGGGGCTGGAGAAGATCCAGTTTACGGGGCCGGCGCGGGTGTACGAGCGCGAGGAAGACTGCCTGCAGGCGGTCCTCAATCGCGAATACGAAGAAGGCGACGTGCTGGTGATCCGCAACGAGGGGCCGAAGGGCGGCCCGGGCATGCGCGAGATGCTGTCCACGACCGGTGCGCTGTATGGTCAGGGCATGGGCGACAAGGTCGCGCTGATCACCGACGGGCGTTTCTCCGGCGGCACGCGGGGCTTTTGCATCGGCCATGTTGGCCCGGAGGCGGCCGTGGGCGGCCCGATCGGCCTGCTCAAGGATGGCGATATCATCACCATCGATGCCGACGCAGGAACCCTGAGTGTCGATCTGACCGACGCCGAGCTGGATGAGCGCCGCAAGGCCTGGACGCCGATCGAGACCAACTACCAGTCGGGCACGCTTTGGAAATACGCCCAGACAGTGGGTGACGCCCGGTATGGGGCGATCACGCATCCGGGAGCGAAGGCCGAAACCCACGTGTATGCGGATCTTTAAGTGCTAGGGTCGCGCTCGAAATAGCGGGAGGCTGACATGCTGCGCCGAGTGTTCGAAGGTTTGATCATGCTGGTCGTCATCTGGGCGGTCCTCAACAGGGTCGACTCCGGGCTGGTCTCGGTCGTCATCCTGATCGGCGCCGTGGTTGCGCTCACCGCCTGGCGGATCCACAAAGTCTGGCAGCGTTTCCAGATACAGCAGTTGATGCAGGCACGCCCGCGTAACGCGCCCATGGCGACCAATTCCGCCGTCGAGAACGAGATGCTCGCCCTGCGTGGCCAGCAGCACGGGCGAGGCGCCGAACTCACCTTCTGGACCGGCTTCATGCTCGGTGGCGCCATGGCCACCGACGCGCCGAACCCGGCCCATGCGGGTGATATGTCGGAACTTGGCGGGGCCGACGGCAGCGGTGATATCGGCGGTGGCCTTGGTGGTGGCCTCGGCGGAGACATGTAGCCGGGGCGACGGTGTTCAAACCAATTCGAAATATTCTGGCGATTGCCGCCTTCACCTGTTTCGGCGCAGCTGCCAGCCTGGCGCAATCACCGTTCCCGGCGCAATCGGGCCTGGTGGTCGATTCAGCCGGCCTGATCGCAGCTGACGATGAGACGCGCCTGGCGGCGCTCCTCGCACAGCATGAGAAAGACACCGGCGGCCGGGTGATCGTCGCGACCATCCCCGAGCTGGGTGGGCGGTCGATCGAAGCCTATGGCGCGGATCTCGCGCACCACTGGAACATCGCCAAATATCCCAACTCGGCGATCCTGATCGTCGCCGACGCCGAACGGCGTGTGCGCATGGAGTTCGGCCCGCCGGTGCGCGGCACGATGATCGACGTGCGCTCGAGCCAGATGGTCCAGCGGGTCATCCTGCCTGCGTTTCGGGCCGGGCAGTTCGACATCGGCCTCGAGACGGGCCTGCGCGAATTGTTTGTGATGCTGGAGGAGGGCGTCGATCAGGCGACCGACGAGACCCGTCACCTGTCTGATCTCATCATCGACAAGCGGGTTCTGCTCCCCGTCGTCGCGCTGGCGCTCCTTTTGTTGCTGCTGTGTGGTCGTGGACGAAAGCCCTGCGGGGGATTGCGGGCGCGCTAGCCCGGGGGGATATGGCAGATGATCTTTAAACTCGCGCTGGGCGCCACGTTCGCAACCTTGGCTCTTATTTCGATCTGGCTGGACGATTCATTCATTCTGCTCCAGATCGTTATCACAGCGGCCTTCTTTCTCTTTATCCTTTACCTCCAGGGCAAGGTGAGGTTCCCGAAGAAAGCGGAGCCGGATAACAGCGACGAGCCTGAGGACAGGTTGTAGTCACACAAAAACGGGTCGGTTTGAAACCGGCCCCTACGATCGTTGCGTATTTGTGTAGGGGCGGGCTTTAAACCCGCCCGGGCATGGCGCTGGCGTTTGGGGGTTACTGCACGTTGGATTTCTTGTTTGGCACGAGCCGCTGGACCCGGGTCTTCTTGCGGTCGACCAGCTTGTCGATTCTCGGAGCGAGTTCCTCGAGCCAGTAGGGGTCGCTGTAGACGGCTGCGCAGAGCCGCACGCGTTCCTTCTCCGAATTGAAGCGCCGCATCCAGATGAAGACACTCTCGTCGGTCTCACCGTGCCACAAGCCGCAGGGCACGATGCCTCGGGCAACTTCGAACGGCATCACTTCCTCGTCGAACATCTTCAGCCACGCGGTCTTCTTGCCGCGGCGGATCTTGTATTCACGGAGTTCGAAAAATGCCATTTGGATGCTCTTCCCGTGGATCAGTGGTCGGTAAACGGGCCGGTTTGAAACCGGCCCCTACGGTGGTCGCGAATGTGTGTAGGGGCGGGTTTCAAACCCGCCCGCCGGCAACGGGATTTGTGCAGGTTTACTGAACGTTCGATTTCTTGTTCGCCACGACCCGCTGGATTTTCATCTTCGTGGGATCGATCAGCTTGTAGGCCCGCGGCGCGATGTCGTCGGCCCAGCGGGGGTCGGCGTACACGGCATTGCAGATCCGCTCGCGTTCGGCCTCGGAGTTGAACCGGCGCATCCAGACGAAGACGGACGGGTCGGTCTCGCCGTGCCACATGCCGCAGACCACCATGCCCTTGGAGACCTGGAGCGGCATGATTTCCTCGTCGAACATCTTCAGCCACGCCTTCATCTTGCCGCGGCGGACCTTGTATTGACGGAGTTCGAAGAATGCCATTTTGGTGCCTCCTTGCGGGCAGAAGGGCCGGTTTCTAACTCAAAAAGAATGCCGTCATGCGCGGACTTGATCCGCGCATCTGTTCACCACGCAACGAGATGCCCGGGTCGAGCCCGGGCATGACGTTGGTGATTGAGCTGTACTACTGAACGCTCGATTTCTTGTTTGGCACGATCCGCTGGACGCTGATCTTTTCCCGGTCGATCAGCTTTCCCACGCGCGGGGAAATCTCGTTTTGCCAGTGCGCGTCCTCGTACACGGCCTTGTAGAGCCGCTCGCGTTCCTTCTCGGAGTTGAACCGGCGCATCCACACGAAGACGGAATCATCGGTCTCGCCGTGCCAGGAGCCACAGATCACCATGCCCTTGCCGATCTGGAAGGGGGCGATCTCTTCGTCGAAGATCTTCAGCCAATCCTTCATCTTGTTGCGGCGGATCTTGTATTGCCGGAGTTCGAAAAACGCCATTTGATTACTCTCCCTGGGGGTTTTGCCGCGGTTCAGGCCTTGTCTCAAACCGTGGCTTCGTTGTTGTCGCCGGCCTTGACCTTGCCGTAATGGGTGAAGGTGTTGGTCATGTACCAGTTGAAGAATTCCCAGTAGGTCTGGGTCGGGTATTTCGCCGGATTGTCGGCGTCTGTGCAAGTCGGAAGACATTCACCGATCGCCTCGAAACCCGGATTGACGAAACAGGCCAGCGAATAGCGTTCATTGTGCAGCGGCGGCACCACCCGGTGCGGGGTCGCGCGGAATCGCTTGTTCGACCAGCGCTCGAGAAACTGCCCCATGTTGACGATCAGCGCGTCGGCGGGAAGCTCGGGCCAGAACCAGGTGCCATCCCGATCGAGGATCTGCAGGCCGTCTTCGTCGGCCGGCGGCAGGAACGTCATGAAGCCCGTGTCGGTGTGTGCGGCCAATCCCATCTCGTCATCGTCGAGGTCGGGCTTGGGCGGATAATGCGCCATCCGGAAGTAGGTGTAGGCCGGGTCGAACTTGTCGGCGAAGAAATCGGCGTCGAGCTCCAGTGCGCGGGCCCAGACCGGGAGCAGGGATTTCCCGAGTGCGGTGATCGTCGCCATATATTCCTCGGCGACGGCGCGGAACCCGGGAAGGGCCTCCTCGGGCAACCAGGGCATGGGGCCGTAGAACTGCTTTCCGGCCGCGACATTCGGATTGTCTCGCGGATAATCCGTGGCGACCACCAGGCATTCGACGGTGTCGAGTTTCTTGCTCTCGTGGAACTCGGAATGGGTGGTGACGCCGTATCGCGCGGGGACGTAGCCCTTCTGGTCGCGGGTGACCGGGATCGACAATTTGGTCTCTTCCGGCAGGTCGTGGAACCGCTTGGCTTCCTCGGTCATCCGCCGGGTCAGTGTCCCGGGCACGCCGTGATTGATGATGCCCGTAAACCCGACACCCTCCCAGATGTCCCGCCACTCGGTCGCCAGTGCCTCGATCGCGTCGCGGTCACCGGTCAGCGCCGGGCCCACGTCGATCAGGGGGAGCGGCTTGCGCGGCAGGTCGCGCGCCTTTCGTCCGAAATCTGTTTCTGCTGCGAGGGTCATGTCAGACCTCTGATCTGCCGGGGAGGGTAGGAC
>Ga0233427_10000330_pt1 | contig 61156 bp, 86 predicted proteins | sample SI_118_April2016_5_FD_179885 | JGI IMG/M metagenome (GOLD analysis project Ga0233427, IMG submission 179885) | Seawater microbial communities from Saanich Inlet, British Columbia, Canada - SI_118_April2016_100_MG | ecosystem: Environmental > Aquatic > Marine > Inlet | place: Canada: British...
GTGCTGCGGAATCATCATTTAAGAAAATTACTTTTCCACCAAGGTCAACTGTTGCGACTCCTGGGATGTAGCATCCGTATTGTACTTCTTCACATCCAGGTGCGCCTGAACCTTGTGTTGGTACGATTGTTACTTCTGAGTGATCTGCGAAAGACTGGGGCATAACACCGCCAAGTCCAACTCCAATTGCAAGTAAAAGTAGCAATATGCTGCTCTTTGCATTAAGAGTGAGTGTTTTACTCATGATGTTTTTTTTCTGTTTCAGTGTTTATATGATTAGATGATTTCATGTACTTGTTCTAGAATTTTAGAATGATGTATTAGAATATTATTTTAAAATGATATAGTAAATTAAAAGCAAGAATAATTTTAGTTGATCACTATTGTTCGCAATAGTCTTCATTATGTATGAAGCATAATTGGTTTAGTTTTTACATCAATGATGTTTCTACATTAAAATTAATTTTATATTACAAAAGAATAGAATGATGAAACAAGTCATTAACAAATAAATTAAAAATTATTAGAATGGCATTAGACATAAAATTTCGCCAACGGTTACAAAACGAACTTGGGAAAACTCTAAGTATAATCACTAAAAATAAAAATTCAAAATCATCAAAAATATGGAAATGTAAGAATGATGATGATTTTCTGTATGGATGGCACTTAGGAAAAGTAGATGGTTTTTGTTTAAATCAATATTTTATTCATTACCATAAAACACCTACCAAAGAAGATTTAGATGAAATTCAAGGCATGTTATTTTTACATGCCAATGATTTTAGAAGAAAGTTGTATGAATAGTCAATAAAGATTTTCAATATCTCATTTTATCTTCTAGTAATTTAGCCTTGTATTTTTTATTTCTAGGTTTCATTCTTAATCGCATCCCACAACAAGGACAAAACAAACCGTTCCAATGCATAAAAATGTCACAAATTTGACATCTTTTCTGACCTATACCATATCTACTTTGATTTAACGGTCTAATTGCCTTGTGTTCAATGCAATTATTTCTACAATACATGATGTTCTCCATGAATGTGTGTTTGAATTTGATGAATGTTTTTACAACAATTACAAATTGTAGAAATCTTCAATTTACATGAAATACAGGTTTGGAATTCTTCTATTTCACATCCACAGATTCTACAAAGTTTGTTATTCATGATAAAAAAGAGGTAATGTACAAATCACTTTTGTGATAGTACGGAAAGAAGAGGCATCGCATCCCAAGAATACATAGAATAGTCTAGTAATCCAGAACATACTGAATCATATTTTTTGAAAAATTTATCAGCTTCTTGTTTTGTTCCTTCAAAAACGGCCATTCCTGTGAGATTGTCACTAAATGCACCAGACCACATTAGTTTGCCTTGTGATTGCCATTCATCAATTAGTGATTGAATTTGTGGTGCAATATTTTGTAAATCATTAGGATTCACATTTTCTTTGACTACAGTTATGATTACCCAAGGATTGGTTTCTTGTTGACTCATAAGACATCACTATTATTTTTCTAATTAAAAATTAGGATGATTGTATATTCATATTTTATATTCATAAAATAAAAACAGATTATGAAAATAGATTTTAAGATTTTAAAATATACAAATAGAATTTTGAATAAGTATAATTATTTTATAAAAAAATAAATCTTGTCTTGCATACTAATCTACCTGACCTTTACAAGTCTGCACAGACAAAAACCATTGGAATAGAGGAGGAATCAAAAATACGATAAATTCTAACAAGCCATGAATCTATTGTTATTGATAAAATTTGGATCATCAAACAGTTCCAATGGTTTTCTTTTTTATTAAAAAAATTAAATAGAATTTTACAATTCGACAATAATTGCTGTTTTTTCAGATTCGTCAAATTCTTGTTTTATTGCATCAATTATACTAGAATTTGAAGTCAAACTAGAATAATCCACTAATTTCAAATCAGTTAACAGATGAATTTGTGGTGCAATGTCATTGTGTCTTGATTCTAAAAAGTCATCAAGATCTTCAATGGAACTAATTTTTCCACCTTGGAACACTCTACCATTCTTTATGGAAAGTTTCATTCTACCAAATCTATCTAAAACCATAATATGGTGCCGATTTTTTTTGCTAAATAATTTTTTTTCCTCAACATGTCCTACAAAAACAAAGTAGTGATCTGTCTCGTAACTTAATTCAATTAATGATTCAGGTAATTGGATAATTTCAGAACATCTAGTTTTTGCCTCATCTAAAGTAAACACAGATTTTGATGTAGTAGAGCTGTCAAGTTCTACATTTCCAGTTGCAGTTACACGTAAAATTGATTTTTCAGAGACATATTCACTGTCAATCATTATAGATTCAGGAATTGCACCTCTGTCAGTTAAGATATTGTGGATTTTTTTACATGCAAGTGAAATCTTTTCAGGAGTAGGTTCCACCATACTAATTTCCATTTCTTCTTGTAGCATGGAAGATGCAACTCCAATTGAGGAAATGACTTCAGCATGTTGACATTTTGTGTACTTTATTCCCATTTGTTTTGCAACAAAAGGAACCAAAACAGATGCCCCACCTCCGCCTCCAACAATTTGTGTATTTTTAGGAGATAATTCAAATTCTTTTAGAATGTTATTGATTGTTTTAACGATAGTAAATGAAGATGTTTGTATGATAGAATTTGCAGCTTCAAAAAAAGTTACTCCCAAATATTTGGATAAAATTTCAAGTGCAATTCGTGCTGATTTTTGGTTTGCATATGCATAATCTTCTGAATCAATTGAATCCAATGCATTTGCAGCACAAGTATTAGTAATTGCAAATGTTTTTCCTTTGTTAGAGATTGCAACATATTCATCTTGGTCACTTTTTTTAGGTTTAATGAGAATTATTTTCCCACCTTCTAATTCCTCAGGTTCAACATAACAAGAATATTTCAAACCTGCAATATGGGCACTACGTGGCCCTACCTTGAAAATACGATTATCTTTAATTTGACACATACTTCCACCTGCAACACCTAAAATTCTAACATCCATAGAGCGAATACATGTAGGATGATCTTTGATTGTGACATAACGAATTTCAGGTTTACCATTTTTGATAATGCAAATATTGGTACTGGTGCCACCTACTTCAACAAATATTCCATTAGTAATTCTTTGATGAAGTAAAGCTCCTGAAACACTTGCAGCAGGTCCTGAAAGAATAGTCAAAATAGGTTTGGTTCTAAAAGTATCCATACCGGTAACACCACCATCACCTTTCATGATCATTAATGGTGCAGTAACTCCAAAATTCTTTATTGCGTCTTCTACATAATTTGCTACTTGAAATGTTTTTGGCAATACACTTGCATTAACTGCAGCAGTTAGAGTCCTAATTTCTAATCCATAGATACCAGATATTTCATGTGATGCAGTAGAAGGCAATCCCAATTTAGATGCAATATTCATTACAAATTGTTCATTTGATGGATCATCCACTCCAAAAGCTTCAGTTGCAACAATTACATCTACTTTATTATTTTTTAATTCTGTTACTGCTTGCTTTACTTCATCTTCAGTAATCAAATGAGATGTGTCTAAAAAGTAATGTGATGTTTTAAGATCATGTTCAGAATTAATGTTGTTATCAGATAGTTTTGTTCGTTTTATGACATCTTTTTTTTCAGGGGCCACACCCATTGCGATAATTCCAACTTTGAAAGTATCATTTTCTAATAAGGCATTAATTGCTTGAGTGGTACTATGAGAAATTAATTCGATTTGATCAAAGGTAATATTTGAAGAACCCATAATATTAGATAGTGTAGAAACTATACCTTCAGAAACTCCTTTTTCAGATGTATGAGTTGTAAGAACAGTGGATTTTCCTAAAATGTCACCAGTCTTCAAATCTAAAGCTACTGCTTTTGTAAATGTCCCACCAACATCTATGCCTACACGAATTCTATTTTTCTCATGCATCTCTTCTGGATTTTCTTAGTTGTGCTATTTGTTTTTCTCTCTTTGGTCTTAAAATTAGAACATATGATGCAGCTCCAAGATAAATGCCAAGAAGTATGATTTGTGCAACTATAGTTTCCAAAGTAGGGTAGATTCCAGTCATGGTTGCCAAATTGATATCTAATCTTGGAATAATACCAATTAATCCAGTATAAGGCATAATTTCTATCGTTTGTAATTCTCGAATAGCATTACCCAAAAATGCAATTGAAAGATATGCACCTACCCCCATAGTTAACCCAAATAATGCACGTAAAGGTAATTTTCGTCCTAATTTTCTCATGAGGTAAAATACACCAACTAAGGAAATCATTCCAGCAACAAATCCTAATCCAACATAAAGTTCCATGTATTTTGCAAATCCAGACATTGCCTGATAAAACAAAACTGTTTCAAATCCTTCACGATATACAGTGAAAAATGAAAGCATGACAAATACCATAACACTTCCAGTAGTTGTTGCCTGCCATACTTTGGCTTTAACAAATTCCATCCACTTTTTGTGTTCAATTTTATTCAAAACCCAAAAACTGACATAAAACAAAACAGCTGTTGCAGACAATGCTGCAATTGCTTCGATTAGTTCTCTATTTGCACCAGAAATTTCGATAACAAATGATGCAACTAACCAAGTTACAGCAGTTGCACCAAATGCAGCGATTACTCCATAGTACAGATATTTTTTGTATTTGGTATTCCTAGAAGCTTCAAGATAAGTGATAATGGCACCCAAAATTAATACAGATTCCAATCCTTCTCTAAAAATTATTGCAAATGATGAAGTAAACGCAATTGTAGGGGCCAGTGTGCCAGTTCCACTAACTACTCTTTCAGATTCATCAAGATTTCTCTTTATCTCAATGATAATTGCTTTAACTTTGTCTATGCTTGCTTCTTCTTTGATCAGATTACGTAATTCTGCAAATTGGTATTCAACTTCTAAAGTGAAATCAGGATCAATCGCTCTAAGTGGAATTTCTACAAATTCATAACTATCCAAATACGCAGTTCTAGCAGAAGTATATGCAGATTGGTAATCCCCTGCTTCATACTGAATTAATAATACTTGTAATGTGTCTCGAATAAAATCAATTTCACCACGTACTCCTGATTTTTCATCATCAGTGGCATCTCCCATTTCTTTTAGTTCTCGTTTAACTGCAGTATCTGCTAAAACTACATCGCCTAATGATTGTACTTTATTTTCAGCATTATTCAAATCAACAAGTATAGAATTTTCTAAAAATTCACGAATAGAATCATAACTGTCATGATTTTTTATCATGTGACGAAGTTCTTCACGCATATTGATTTCTAATGTGTATAATAATTCTGAATCAACCTTTTCAATATCAGCTTCCAAATATTCAAAATTATCAAGATATGCTTCAATTGCTAATTCTTCTGCAGTAGTGTAGTCGTCTTCATTAAGGGATACTAGTAATTTTTGATATAGTTCTCTAATTTTTTCATAAAGTTGTTGTTTGTCATAAACAACTGTTTGAGTATTTGTCAAATCCCTATTCATTGCAGTAATCAAAGTACCAACAGTTAGAAAACTATCTTTGTTTTTGATTTTTTCGTCTAATTCTATCAAAAAGGATTCCAATTCAACACTTTGTCGTTGATCAAAATTTGTGTATTCAAACAATTCAAGAGTTCTAGTTACAGAAATTAAAGAAAAATCATAAAGTGTGGAATTTTCTTCAGTGATTGCAATCTGATATTGTTCATCTACAATTACCAAAATTTGACTAATTACAAGTCCATAGTCAGGAGATTGAACAGAGTATTGTGTTAGTAAATTTTTTACAAGATTGACATTCTCAAGAATATGTCCAGTATTCTCATTAACAATTTCATCATGAATATCTAAAAGTAAAAGATGAATTTCATCAGTTACACCAGAGTTAGTTTGTCGTAAAGATTGTAAATGAATTGGAAAAATTTCAGAATTTAACTTTGAGAGAATTTTTGCATCATTGAAATTTCCATCTTGTACATTTTCAGAAATCAGATCAAGTGAAATTTCTAAAAATTCTGTTGTGAAAAGTACTGAAGAATCAGAAGGAGTAGATTGGGCAAAAATTTGGATGTTTGGCATCATTGAAAATACAAGTAAAAGCACAAAGAGTACTCTAAGAGAATTTTTAGATGAATGCAAACTGGTTTGAAAAAATTTTTAACTTTATTTAACGCTCATCTGATTCTATATCTTTGTAATAAGAACATAGAATTATGTATGATTTTAGCGTAATTCAGGCACAAAAAAATCTAAAAGTATTCATTCTAAGAAGTTAGAACAGACAAGTAAATTCAAGAATATGATTATAAGCAAACATTAGCTCAAACTAACTAGTCATCGGTCTTACAATTATTTTGATAATTGGGATGAAAGCTATTGGCATAGTTACACCAAGGGCCGATGACCTTTAATGATTAAAATCAAGTTAAATTATGAGCATTCAAAACATAATTTTTGATTCATGAAATTTCTTGAAATGATTTTTTTACAATTTTTACAAATAGAAATTACAGGCAATAACATAGAGTAATTTCACAGTGATTGATTAAAAACATAATTTTGATTTTGTGTGTTTGTTTTAAAGAATTGTTTTAAGAAAATGGAGTATGGTTAAAAATTCAAATTTATGAAGACTTTGGATTTGAAGTATTAGGGTACAATATCAAAACAGGTTCTAATGTATCTAAAGTGATTTCAACTTTACCAATTCTACTTCTATACTGTTTAATTTTTTTACCATCTTTTGAAATAATGAATTTATCGACTTCTGCAAGAGTAAGATCATCTAATGTAGATAGTGTTTTGTAAACAGTTGAAATTGAAATTTTTAACTCCTCTGCAATTTGTGTTGCATCTTTTGATTCTTCTTTAATTGAAAATAATACAGCCCTAGTACACACGCTACTTAGTGATTCTATAATTTTTTGTGTGACGTCAAACTCAGATAATTGAATAATTGTGGGTTTTGACATTATCATCACACGTTAGGAACTAAAATCAGTGAAGGTTCAGGCTTTTTTATAGATATGTCTGCAGTCTTTACACGACTCTTGTATACTTTGTATTTTCTACCTTTATCAGATAACATCCATTTTTCAATTTCTATCAAAGTTAGTTCTTCTAAATCAGCCAATTTTTTATACACAGAGCTAAGGGGGATTTTGAGTTTATCAGATAGTTCAGCTGCTGTTTTACCTTGTTTTATCATTGAGAATAATATTGCACGAGATTCTGAATCAGCAAGTGTTTCTATTACTTTTTGTGTAACATCATATTTTTTTAATTGAGGTAAAGTAAATCGTCTGGACATTAAACTGCATTTATTTATGAGGTATTTAAACAGGTAGATTTTATTCTCATTCTATAGACTTGGAACAATGTACTATTCTAGAAAATAAAAATAAGAAAAATAAAACAAATATGAAAATTATTTAAAAATTAAACTACTAATGACAAGGAAATCCTGCTGCATGACGCATGTCATGAGTTAGTTCATGGATGTACAAATCTGCATAAGCTTGCTCTCCAATGACTAGACTGAAGATGTGACCTTGATCATAACCAACAACAAATAGTCCGACTGCAAATACTATTGCTAATGCAATAATTGCAAGTGTTGGAACATCATTTTTTGATACACTGATTTGTCTTGATTGAGACATGTATCAATTCTCATCTGAATATATTTAAAGACTTGGATGGGTGTTTAGATCTCATTTTAAAATTACTGATATTCAAACAAATGGGACATAGAATTTCAATAACAGTATATTTGAAAATCAATTTTAAAAATAATTCAAAGTACAAAAAATGTCTCAGTGAATAGAATTTTTTACATCTGGTCTAAATTTCATCCACAAACTACCAAAAATAACAGCCAATGATGCCCAGAATATAGTAACTGCAACAACAGACATTGCTCTAAATCCATTTACCAGATCCATAGGTGCTGTAACTTCATCGGGATTTGGAGGCATCAACACAAAAAGTATTGAGATGAATAAACCATATCCAACAAATGCAAGAATTTTTTTTGATTGAAGTTTTTTGTAGATTTGAAAAAATCCAACTGCAGAGAATCCAGATATGGCAATAAATGATAAAAAGAGAATAGAACGAAGTACAACGGTTTCTCCATCACCAACAGTTGGAGGATTTGCAGGATATTTCAAAAATGGAATAATGTAGATAGTAATCCACATTACTGCTGCAAGTATAATTGATTTTTTCATGTCATTTCCAGGTAAAGTATTTCTAGATAATACATAGACAATGCCAAATAATCCACCCATACTAGTTCCTAAAATTGCACCTGCTATAACCTGCCCACTTTTTTGCCAATCTCTGTATGCATCATATTCAACCCAAAATGCAAGAGTATCTTCTTCCTCACCTGATGCAAACAGATTTTGATTCTCAATTCCAATTGCTTCATCCAAGTATGGTTCAACAATAACTAAATTAGTAACACCATGAATAGTACCCGCTAAAGCACCTGAAAACAAAACAATTGCTAAAAATAAAATGGTCTTCATATTATATCATCATCTCAATGACAAGGAAATCCTGCTGCATGACGCATGTCATGAGTTAGTTCATGGATGTACAAATCTGCGTAAGCTTGCTCTCCAATGACTAAACTGAAGATGTGTCCTTGATCATAACCAACAACAAATAGTCCGACTGCAAATACTATTGCTAATGCAATAATTGCAAAGATAGGAATTTCTGATTTACTCTTTGTGATTTGTGTTGGACTAGACATACAATTGCATCAAAATTATTTTAATTAATAAATTATTGGATGATTCATCCAATTTATATAAGAAATTATACTATTAGGCGTAAATGAAAAAAGAGATAAAAAAATTATTAGATATTGTAACAAGAAAAGGTTCTAGTAAAATTTTGAGTTTTAGTACACCGCATGTTTTCAAAGCATTACAAATTCTTGATGAACAAAAGTATGTGAATAGAATAACATTTTGTAATGAATTGCATATTGGAGAAGGTGCAGTTAGAACATTGATTTCACATTTGAAAGAAGATGAAATTGTAGATACAATCAAAGCTGGTACATTTCTAACAACAAAAGGTAAAAAATTCACAAAGAAATTTTCAGAGGTAATTGCAAAACAATGCACGATAAAATCATGTAATATTGCTAGAGAAAAATATAATCATGTATTTCTCTTAAAAAACTATTCAAAGATAATTTGTAATGGAATGGATCAAAGAGATTATGCAATTATGTATGGTGCAAAAAGTGCAACAACACTATCATTTGAGAATGGGAGATTTGTGTTTCCAAATGAAACTGATGATGCATTACTAGAAGATGTTAAAACAAAAAATATTTTGCTTAAAAAATTAAAACCTGAAGAACAAGATATCGTGATAATTGCCTCATCAGATGATTCTTTTGTATCAGAGATTTCTGCAATAAATTCAGTTCTAACAACTTTGGCTACAAATTAAGAAATCTATTTACTTGAAAAAATTTACAATTAATTCATGGCAGGAAAACAGGTTTTACTTGTTCCAATAATTGTAGGGATTATAGTTGGAATATTTTTAGTGTTTTTTCCTGTTTCTGAAAATGATTCTCAAGCACTTACAAAATCAGTATTAATCGAAGGTGGATCTCCAATTATGGGAAATCATAATGCACCAATTACAATCTTAGAATGGGGAGATTATCAATGCACATATTGTTACAAATTTCATCAAGATTCACTAAATATTATCAAGGAGGATTTTATTAAAACTGGAAAAGTAAAAATGGTTTTCAAAGATTATCCATTAAATGGTCCAGATTCAATCTTAGCTGCTGAGGCATCATATTGTGCACAAGACCAAGAAAAATACTGGCAATATCATGATGAATTATACAAAAACTGGGGAGGAGAGAGAACAGGATGGATTACAAGAGATTCTTTGAATGAATTTGCAGAGACAATAGGCTTGAATATTGAGAAATTCAATGACTGTCTAAATGATCACAAGTACAAAGACAAAGTAATTGCACTTTATGAATTTGGACAAGAATTAGGAATTGATGCTACACCATCATTTCTTGTATTCAATGATGAGAAAATTATCAAAATTCGAGGAAATCAACCATTAGAAGTATTTCTAAAAACGTTTGATGAATTGTAAATCAAATAATCAGAAGTGAATCAATTAATATTCGCATATTAGAAAGAGAACACAAATGAGGAAGAAAATTGATGTTGAAAAACAAGATTCCGTTAAACTCTATAAAATTAGAAAAACACTAGAAGAGTTATCTCGAAAATCAGGTAGAGGAACTGAACTCATTACAGTGTACATTCCAAAAGGTAAACAACTTCATGAAATTATCAGTTCACTACAACAAGAACAAGGAACAGCAGATAATATCAAATCAGATTTAACAAGATCACATGTGGTCGATTCACTAGGCAAAGTTGTTTCAAGATTAAAACTATACAAAAAAACGCCAGAACGTGGTTTAGTAATGTTTTGTGGGGCACTTCCACATGAAGAAGGAGGACCATTAGGAAGTGAGGTAGTTACAGTATGGGAGGTAGAACCTCCAAAAGACTTGAATCAATATTTGTACAGATGTGATGATCATTTCCATGTAGATATTCTAAAGGATATGTTAAAAGATGATAATCTAATTGGATTTTTGGCAATAGATGCAAAAGATGCAGGATGGGGATTATTACACGGCGATAAAATTGAGGTGTTATCACAGACAGGTTCTGGAGTAGCAGGAAAGCACAGACAAGGAGGACAGTCTGCAAAAAGATTCCAAAAGTTAAGAGAGATGGAATTGAGTTATTTTTACAACAGAGTTGCTCAAACTACAAGGGAATATTTTATTGATATCTATCCAGTAAAAGGATTAATCGTTTCAGGTCCAGGTCCTACAAAAGAGGATTTCATCAATGGAAATTATTTGGAGTATAGATTACAAAATAATATAATTTCAACAATTGATTCATCCTATTCTGGAGCTGAAGGAATTAGAGAAGCTTTTGCAAAGTCATCAGATATTTTAGGAAGTTTTAGAATGGTGGAAGAAAAGAAACTCATTGAAAATTTATTCAGAGAAATTAATACAAACACTGGAAAAGGGTCATACGGTTTACAAGAAGTTTTAGAATTTTTGAAAAACAATGTAGTTCAAACTTTGATAATAACAGATAACACAAATCTTTCCAGAGTAGAAGGACAATGCAAACGTTGTAAACATATTCAAGAAGACATCATAGAACGACCTCTAGTTATTCCAAAAAAGACAGAATACAAAAACAATCCATGTCCAGAATGTAAAGCCATGGAAGTGGAAGTAAATGAACAAGATATTGTAGATTATTTAGAATTACTTGCAGCAAAAACTGGAACAGAATTGGAAGTTATTTCAGGTAGTGCAGAACATGGGAATATGCTTGCAAGTCTTGGGAAAATAGGAGCAATTCTAAGATACAATCCAGGACATTCTAAGTAAGAATAGTTCGAATCTTTTTTGATAATTCTAAAAGGTCAGAGTCATCTGCAATTTCTCGTTTTGTCCAAATTGCTCCCTTTACAGCATATCTAGGAATTATGTGAATATGTACATGAGGAATAATCTGTTTTGCAGATTTTCCATTATTTTGGCTCAAAGTAAATGCATCAGCTCCTGTAGCATCCAAGATGGCTTTAGCTACTTTTGGAACAACTGAGAAGATGTTTCCTACATCAGTAATTTCCATATCTGTGATTTTTTCATGATGTTTTCTTGGAATTATCAAACTATGACCCACATCAACAGGGTATTTGTCTAAAAATGCAACATGTGATTCATCTTCATAGATAAAATATCCATCTCTTTTCCCATCTAAAATATCACAAAAAATACAAGTCATGAATAATTTGGAATTGGGATTTAATTTATTAGTTTTACAATTAGAATGTGTAAATTAGATTCAACTATACAACAAAAATCCAAGTATCCCATAAAATGCAATAATAGATACTACAATCACTATTCCACCCAGTATTGCTTTTCTCATATTATTTTTTGAAGAATTATCGATTTAAAGATTAAGAGAGTATTGAAAAAAGGAAGAAATTCTAAAAATTTTGAAAAATAATGTTTCATTACCAACGAATGGTTAATTAGGGTAAATTTTAGAATCAGGATTGACTCATGGGCAGAAAAGAACGACGAGAGCGTGAAGTGAAACGTGAAAACTATGCCACTAAACGTTCAGCAGCCAAAAGAAAAGAGACACTCATTGCAGTTGCTGTACTAGCAGTAATAGGAGTGATTGTAGGATATGCTGCATTTTTGTTTGTCAATATGACTGAAACTGCTCCAGGAGGTCCAGAAAATGCAGGTGCTTTAGGCAGTGAACATGCACATGCAGGAATTTTAGTTAAAATATTTGGAGACACATTTGACTTTTCAGCACCAGCTTATCAGATCAAATCAAGTTGGATACATTTTGAAGCAAGAGATGGAACTACTGTTCACAAACATGCAACAGGAGTAACCTTGGGATATCTCTTTGAGACATTATCTTTAGGTCTTGATGACAAATGCTTTGTATTCCAAGATGGCAGAAGTTTCTGTTCAGATGATGATTATACACTAAAGTTTTTCATCAATGATGACCAAGTATCGGATATTAGAAATTACAATTTCGCAGATGGTGACAGAATTTTGATTTCATATGGTGAGGAAACACCTGAAGAAATTGAATCACAATTACTTGAATTGAATAATCAAGAAATCCAAGAATAGGAAATTATTTGTCTTTGGTAGTAAAGGTAGCTGCATTATCAAAGAACATGTAATATCCACATTTCATGCATTTTAGAACAGTCAATGCAGTGGTTAGAAATTCTTTATCTTCAAAACGTCCACTAAGTTTCACATTTTCTCCTGCAATCTCGGCTTTGTTACTTTGACATACAGGACATGCAAGTTGCTTTTGCTCCATTTGTTCATCGGATTTAGGTTCGCTCATAGAATCATCAAAAAATAATTAGAATTAAAACTTAATGAAATTTCAGTCAGATTAAGAATCTTCAGAGATTAGAAAAACTACATGCGCAGACGTTGAGATTGTACTTTCTGAAGAGAAGATAGGTGTACCTCCAAACAGGGATTCATCAGCAAATGTAGTCCTCATCATAGGTGAAGGTGATGAAAAATCATCCAATGTAATTGATTGAACACCAATGATTTTTTGATTAAGAGGTAACAAAGCATTTTCTGCTTTAGATTTTGCATTTTCTATGGCATTAGCAATAAGACCATCTTTTAAAGTTGAATGAGATTGTGGAGAGATTGTAAAGTGAACAGAGTTTACTTTGTTTACACCTGAAGACACTACTGAATCAAGTATAATATCTGCTGAATCAAGTTTGTCTGTTTTCACTTGAAGAATATTTGTTACTTGATAACCAATTAATTCAGAAGTGTGTCTACCAGTATCTTTGTCTTGATAGTAATCATACAAAGGGGTAATTGAGAATCTTGATGTACTCAAATCATCATCAGACATACCCATAGATTTCAAAGCATTTACAGAGTTTGATAATAAAATAGAGTTAGAATCTAATGCTGATTTTGCAGTATCTCCGTTTGTTTCAACACCAAATTCAATAACAAGCAAATCAGGTTGTACATTTGTCTGAGCAGTTCCAGTAACAGAAATAGTATGTTCAGTTTGACTAAAAGATCCCATCATCGAATGATGTTTTGCTATTTCAGCATCATGATGTATTCCAGGACTTGTAGAATCAGAAATTTCAGATGAACTAATTTGTGTATCATCATTTTGAGATATTGCAGAATTTTCAGGTTGAATTAAAACCACAGCAAATGCCAAAACCAAGACTACTCCAACTATGGCTGCAATATTTAGTGGATTCAATAAAGATTTCAAGAAAATATAACATAAAAACTAGATGAATAATTTATCACAATTACTAATTAGAATATGGGGATGGAATACACAAAAGGAAAAAGTGTAATTTTAAAGGCAATATCTAAATTATAGCAATCAAAAATTGACATGTTATGGAAATTTCCAGTAAAAATGTAGTTGAAGGTACCAGTAGAGCTCCACAAAGAGCAATGTACAAAGCTATGGGATTAACAGATGAGGATTTATCAAAAAAATTCATAGGTGTTTGTCATACTGGAAATGAGGCAACACCATGTAACATTCACCTTCCCAGACTAGCCCTCAAAGCAAAAGAAGGAGTATCAGCTACTGGTGCAACACCTAGAGAATTTTCAACTATTGCAGTAAGTGATGGAATTGCAATGGGACATGAAGGAATGAAATCTTCTTTAATTTCCAGAGAAGTAATAGCAGATTCTATTGAATTAATGGTTAGAGCACATCAGTATGATGCACTGGTAGGAATTGCAGGGTGTGACAAAAGTTTACCTGGAACAATGATGGCAATGGCAAGATTGAACATTCCATCAGTGTTTGTGTATGGTGGAACAATAATGCCTGGAATGCTTGAAGGAAAAGAGCTTACAGTAGTTGATGTGTATGAAGCAGTTGGTGCATATGATGCAGGGAACTTGTCATTAGAAGGATTAAAAAATATTGAAAATACTGCATGTCCAAATGAAGGATCATGTGGGGGCATGTTTACTGCAAATACAATGGCATCAATTTCAGAAGCTATAGGATTAGCATTACCTGGAAGTGCCAGTCCACCTGCAGAAGATGATAGACGTGAAAAAATGGTTTATGATTCAGGAGTTGCATGTGCAAAATTATTAGAAAATAACATTAGACCAAAAGAAATTTTGACATTTGAAGCATTTGAAAATTCAATTGTAATGCTAAACTCCATTGGAGGTTCCACTAACGGAATTTTACATTTGTTAGCACTTGCAAGTGAAGTGAATATCAAATTAACATATGATGATTTTGAAAGAATTAGAAAAAAGACACCACACTTGGCAGATATGAAGCCAGGTGGAAACTATGTAATGAATTCATTAGATAAGATTGGCGGAATTCCATTTGTATTAAAAAAATTATTAGACAAAGGGTTACTACATGAAAATTGCATTACAGTTACTGGAAAAACAATCAAAGAGAATTTAGATTCAATGAGTTTTTCAGCACCTGATCAACATATTGTCAGACCAATTGAGAATCCACTTCATGAAGTTGGAACAGCAGTCGTTCTAAAAGGAACACTAGCCCCAGAAGGTGCAGTGATTAAAACTGCAGGAGTAGAGATGACCAAATTTACAGGAAAGGCTCGTGTGTATAACAGAGAAGAGCATGCATTTGATGCTGTTTCAAAAGGGGAGATTGATGAAGGAGATGTTGTAGTTATTAGATATGAAGGGCCAAAAGGTGGTCCAGGAATGAGAGAGATGTTAGCAACAACTGCAGCTCTTGTTGGTCAAGGACTAGGAAAAAAGGTAGCAATGGTTACTGATGGTAGATTCTCAGGAGGAACCAGAGGATTCATGGTAGGTCATGTTGCTCCTGAAGCATATGTTGGCGGTCCAATTGCATTAGTGAAAGATGGAGATAAAATTACAATTGATACTGAAACTAACATTATTGATTTGCATGTAACTTCTGAAGAGTTGACATCAAGAAAAAGTCAATGGAATCCACCAAAACCAAATTACACAACAGGAGCTTTAGCTAAATTTGCCACACTAGTAGGTTCAGCTGCTGAAGGTGCAATTACAAAACCTAATTTATAAAATTTCAGATATTTTTTCTAAATCTATTTTTTGTTGTTCTGTGACATAGATTTTGAGTAATATTTTCCAAGCTTTTTGAAAATCTGTTGAGAATTTTTTAAATCCAGAAACAGATGAAAGTGGTATAGTGGATTTTGGATTATACACCACATCGCTAATTGAAATACAATGTACTGTATCATTTCTAACTTCAAAGAGTCTAGACATGTCACGTGTAAATTCAGGAGAAAATACTTTCCAATCAAGAAATGTTCTAATCTTTCTATTAATTGGAACAAGATTTAGCAGGTATAGTAACTCGACACTATCTGAATCATTTGAGGATTGAACTATTCTTAATCTAATTATTTCATCAAACAAAAATGCCATTTTAGAAAATGCAGAAAGTACACTATCACGATTTTTTGCAATGGTCAGTTTTGAATTAAAACCATTTTTTAAAACACCATCATTTAAAAAATAATGTTTGTCTTTGTCAATTAGATATAATCGAATATTAGATGGTAGTTTTTTATTTTTTTTAATATTAGAGATTAATTTTGATACACTCATGTGGCAACAACAAAATAAGATGCAATTAAGGATTTTGGAGATTTTCAGGCATTATGATAATATTTGAAAAGATGTAAAAAATGAATTCTACAGATAGTCTAGTCCTAAAACATCATGATACGCCTTTGGAATCATTTGTTGTGCTTTGAAAAATACATTATTTGCAGCAGTATCCAAAACATAGGTTCTTGCCCAATCATCCTCACTCCTAATTGAGCGTCCAAATCCCTGTAAAAGCTTCGTTAAAGTTTGAGAAGTGTACCACAAAGGGAATTTATCCATTTTGGCCTTTGTTCTTTTTTCTTTGTAATTTGGGTATGGTACCTTTGCAATAATTTGGAACCTGGATAAATCATCTTTAAGATCAACTCCTTCCCAAAGAGAGGAAGAAAGTAAAACACCAATAGGATCAGATGCATGTTCGGATATCACTTCATCTTGAGTCTTACCGTCTTTGTTTTTACTGTGACATATTCGAATTCGTCTTGTATTTTTTGGTGAAAGGTATCTAAGGATTTTTTGACAACGAGGAATAGATGAAGTAAGGATTAATCCTCTCTCTTCAGAATGCTCATCTAAAATTCTATCAATAGTTTTAATCACTTCCAATTCATCATTTTCAGTTGAGCCATAACTTAGTCGTTTTATGTTTAACAAATCAATACCTCTATTCTTAATTGGAAATGGGGATGTCGGAGTATCAACAAAGGCAACATCATCTTTTTCAAAGCCCATATTTTCACAGAAACTTTGTTTGTCGATTGTAGCTGACATGAAAATTTGATATTCCGTTTCAAAAAATGTATTTGCAAATTTTGAAACGTCAATTGGTTTTACAGAAATGGTTCTAAAATTTCCGTTCAAATCTTTTAGAGGATCATTTACGACAAAATTGTCTTTATCAGTTGCAATGTCAATTTTAGCCTGAGCTGCTCTATCATAACGTCTTTCCAATCTTGTAATCAATTCAAAATCAGGATTATTTTGAAATGCGGCACTTTCTTTGATGTCTTTAATTTGTTTTGCATAAGAGTATGCAATATCATCAGTTAATTTTATCATAGAATCCAAATCAGTAAAATTGTATTTTTCAGTGTTCAAATTACATTCATCAACTTGTCCTGCAAAAATATCAAATCCGACAAATTGAATAATTTGATCTTCAATTTTATGTGCCTCATCAAAAACTGAAATCTTTCTATCTAAGTAATCCTCAAATAGTTTTTTGTTGAATTTCATGATTTGAAAAAATGCATGGTAATTCCACAAAGAATGTTTAGAGACCAAAGCATCGTATTTTTGAAGGTAATAATGACAAGACTCAGGGTCATGTGTGTTATCTTCAACCTTTTTTATCGTAGGCTTGAATTTACACACCTCAACTATTTCTTTTCCATTTTTACTAGTTCGTTCTTGACATTGGCCTTTATCGCAACTTAGTCCCCATCGCATTGCACGTCTAGTATTTTCTACTTTTTCAGTTTCCATCAATTTCAAACAAGGAAAATTTTGTTTGCCTTTAACGGGTTTTAGAAACGGAATATCCTTGATGTATTGATCTTGGAGATGTTTTGATGCAGTAACAGTAAATGAGCTATCAAAATATCTAGAAAGTGTAGCTCCGACAAGGGACTTTCCAACACCAGTGGGTGCACACAAAATTATTTTTTTATATCCTGAATCAAGTTTTTCTTCAATTTGTCCAATTATCTCTTTTTGAATTTCTCGAGGATGAAATTCTTGAGGAAACTTTTCTAAAAGAGACAGAGTTAATTCTATTTTTTATCAATATTAAAAGCATGAAGGTTCTTGTGATATCATATATCATAATTTAGTTTAATATCTAGTAGATCTATAGTGTAGTATGGAACTTCTAGAGGATAAAATGAGAGTTTGGTTAGAGAATGCAAAATTTGTAAAACCAGTTCCTGGAGTGTATGTCCTATACACTAGAAGTAAAGAACCGATCTATATCGGTCAATCAATGAATTTAGAGGAGACATTTTCAAAATATGTTGATCTTGATTTTGAGGAAAACGATTGCAAACAAAAAACTCAATTTTATCAAAGAGAATTTACAGACAATCCAAAAGAACGTCAAACAGAATTGATTGAAAAATTCAAAGAAGATACAGGTAATGTTCCTGTGTGTAATAGTGAGATCAAAGTAGAAGTGCATTAGTTAGTTCACTGCCTTGCAATGTAAACTGATTTTATTAATATGAAAAAAGCCGAATTTTCAACATGACTTCAAAAGCATTATTGTATGTAGGACTTGCAGTAGGCGTAGCTGCAATGGCAGGAGCCATTGCTTATGGTACTGCAAATCAAGCAAACTACATCCCAGAAGATGCAGTCTTATCTAAAGCCGCACAAGATGGTATATTACAAAAAACCGGAGGCATGGGCGCAGATCTTAACAAAGAACAATGGCACGAAGATCCCTATGCTGAAAAAGCAGCTGAAGTAAGAGCTCAATGGGAAAAGAACAACGGACAATAGTCTAAAAGATTATTTCCAATTTATTTTAATTATTTTTATTCTAAGGTTATAGAATAAAGAAGATTTGTCATTTATTTTATAAATTTGAAAATAAAGAGAAAATGATTAATTCAAGAATAAACAAAGTAAATCATGCATCAATGTTACTACTGTGAGCAATTATTTGATTCAAAAGAAGCACTATTTGATCATGTTGAAATTCACTCAGATATTGAAAGAAATAACGAAATCATGGAAAGAAAAAAACAAGGAAAAAAGTAGTCATTCCAGCCTAAATTAAAAAAAATAGAGTTAATGTCAAAATTTTTCAGATTCAGGAAGTGAAATAACAATTTAATGATTTTCATTTATGGATTGGGTTGAGAAACTATTGAAAAAATCATGTGATAAAACACTGACAAAAGGAGAAGTGTTACACAGTTTATTTCACATGATTGAGATTAATGAAAAAACAATGAACAATATTGAAAATGATAAAAATGATTTTGGGCCAGAACTTGAAGAATTAAAACAAACAGAAATCAGAGATTTAAATTTTCATTTAAAATATTATAGAGGGTTGGTAAATTATATCAATTCAATTCCAGAAGCAAAAATCATCAATAATAGAGTATAAAATTTTACTTTCTAAGACCATCAAATAACAAATCATATTCTAATTGTTTTTCATAATTTTGTCCCAAACTTGTTTCTTTATCATATTTTTCACGTCGTTCATGTAATTGTTCTTCAAGTTTTTCAATTTCAAGTTGAATCATTTTACCAGAGTCTACTTTTGCATATTGCTTTCTTTGGTCATCATTTTGTCCTCTAGTTGAAAATGTTTTGTTGTAAAAGGTGTTTTGTAATTCTGCTAAACATTCATTTTTGAAAAGTTCTGCTAAATCAAAATGGCCCTGTTCATGTTTTAATAAATTATCATTAATTTCCAAAGATCTAAATGAAGATAATAAAGGAAAAAATTCCACAAAAAGTTCTATATTTTTTATTGAAAATACAATGTCATTGTTTACTGTATCAGATGTTACAAGCCACATGAATCGAAATTTAATTTCACTATGAGCATCTTCAAAAATCGTAGGATTATGATCTGCTTTAAAATTACTCCAACCAAGGAAAAAGTCTTTGGACCAACTAATAGGTTCATTTTCATTCATGATAATTTATTTTTCTCAAAATTTTAGCTTAATTAATTTCTCTTTCCATCACGTCCACTGAATTTTCCCAAGGATTGATGTACATCAAATCCCAACCAAGAATAATTTTTAGATTCCAATAATTGGTGTTTATTTTGATGTTCAATTAAAGAGACATCACCCCATGTTCCGTCATAAAGAAAAGGGCATTTCTCAAAAACAGAATTTTTTTGGGCACCCTTACAAATGATAATCAAGTAACAATTATTGAAACAAATGATTGAAAAATTTTTTGAATTAAGAAATTTTGTTCATATTGTCAGATACGAATTTGGATTGTACAGGCTTGGAATCAAAATATATGAAATTCCAGGAAAAAATCAATGTAATTCAGGCACAGATTTGAAAAATTAAAAGATAGTTTTTTCAACCCATTTTGATTAAATTACAAGACACGTTTTATTTTAAGAATTTTTGAAAAAGTGAAAACAGAAAAATTGAAAGTAAGATGGTTGCTTGTTTGATACTGGTACGTAACTCCCAAAGAGTCGATGCAAAAAGGTATCAAACTTGCTTGCTTTCAAAATTCTAATTTCTAATAAAACAAGTGTGTTTCAATAATACAAAATAATGAAAATTTTATATTTTAAATTGACATAACAAAATTATGGCAACAATAGAAGATCTTAGAAATGATATTCTCAAAGCAGGGGATCAACAACAAAAATTAATGATTTTAAGAATGCCTTTACTTGGTTCTAAAAAAAATGAAGATCAAATGAATGCATTTCGTCTAACTACACAAATTATGAAGTATGAAGATTTCATTAGAGATACTGAAAAACAAATCAGAGTTATGAAATGAATTTAATTAAATCAAGTCACGCCAAATTCCAGAAAATTCATCGCTAGGTACAACTGTTATCACTTCAAGAATACCCAAAGGTTTTAGCCATTGTCTTTTATCAAAATATTTGTAGTTACCTTCTTTGTCAGGATAGATGATAAGGGTTTCTTGTTCTCCAGGTTCCAACAAATTAGTCTGTACATTTAATCCCTCAATGTATAATCTGTGATTAGTATCTCCGTTATTTATCACAGTTAAGAGATATGCAAAACTAGTTCGTGTGATCAGATGAGGGTTTGGATCCCCTGCAATTCCAGAAATACCTCTAAGTTGAACGGTTCCATCAATGTCTTCAAAAACAACAGTTTGCTCTACACGTTCTTGCCAAAAAATTGAAACATGTCTAATGTTTCCTTGACCAATAAAACCAATAATTCCAGATAAAGCTAATACACCCACTACAATTGCTACAATTATCAGGGTTCTATCTTTCAAGATTTTTTGTAGTAAAGATTACAAATATTTGTTCCATAGTGAAGGGATTTTCTTGTAACAATAAGATACATCAACTATTAATTTTGGTTAATGTCATAAGAATTCATGAACACTAAATTTTACGTAACTATGGGGATTTCTGTCGTGGCGCTAGCCGTAGGATTCATCATATTGTTTGGGGATTTTTGATTAAATTTTTTATAACTTGAATCAATTTTTACACACTTTTTTTATTTTAAGAGTAAATTAGAATCATAATCATTGCCATAGGTTAGCTGGAATTTGGTAATCCAAAATATGACATTGATTACCAATTTTATCTGTGGCCAGATTAGTCAATGATGAGAGTTATTCAAGTAATTCAATTGTTCTTTTTTAGAAAATAAATTAATGTTGAGTTTTAACAATTCCTCAATGCTTTGGAATGCAGGGCATTTTTTGTCTACTGAAAAGAGTTCCTCACAATTAGGACACTGAATTACAAAATGTTCACCCCAATCACATTCAACTTCTTCAAGTGTTTCAAAAATTACAAATTTATCACACATGCAACGTAATGATTTTTTAAATTTTTCATGAAATGACATTGTATTGAATTATTTTAAATGAAATATAATTTGTAAGGTAAATCAAAAGATTTGATAATTTATTAATAATTAATTTTAATTTAAAACATGACAGAATGTCCAACATGTAAATTATCAATGGAATCACATTCAACATCTGAATTAATGGAATGTTGTATGAAACAAGTAGGGGATGAATTTACAGAAGAGCAATCAGGGTTTTGTCCAAATTGTAAACATGAAATAAAAAAACATTCTGATAAAGAATTGGCTGAATGTACAATAGAGTTTCTAAAATCAGGGGTTAGTAATTAACTCGATAAAGATAAAACAGCAGATATTGAGTGAATGAATAATGAAACAAACAACAAGAAACCTGATTGAAAAATTCTCACCAATGTGGACAAATAAACAAATTTGGGAATTTGATCAGTTAAATGAAGAACTTAGTTTCGATTTGGTTTACACAGAACCTGGAAAGTATGATGAAACATTATGGAAATCAAAATATGCACATCCTGATTCGTACATTCGTGATGTAGTAGTTAGAACATTTGACAATATGATAGACGGGGAGGAATTATGGATTGCAAACAAAGGGGGTACAAGGTTAGATGAGAAATACATAGCATACATCATGGCAGTATTGGTAGATATTATGATTGAAGAAGAAGTATGCCTGAATTTTAGAATAGATGAAAATTGTCTTGTAACATCAATTGATAGAGATTCAGATGTTATAGATTGCAAGGAATTTTTTGAAGAGTTTTATCATTTAGCAACAGGTTTCAATTATGACACAGATACAGGAATTCCAGAAGATGAAACAGAGGCTGAAATGTACCTAACAAGATTACAAGAAGATTTTGATGAGAAAATGAAAGCAAATCTAGGAGAGGATTATCTCCCAGGAAACAATGATCCAGATACGTTAAATGCAAAATAAATTAGCTAAAATACTAGAAAATATTCAAAGAAACATTGTCAGAAAGAAGATCATTTAGAAGGTTTCAAAAAAGAGAACCAGCATTAACTACTGAACAGAAAATAGAGAAATTCATTTTACGGAATTCAGATAGTGGATACTTTACTAAAGTATCAACAATTCCATACAAATTTGAAATCCCAGAAAGTAAAGCCTGGGATATTGTTGGTGAATTATTAGGTAATGGTACTTTGGAATCAATTCATGATGAATTTACAGGTGAGATGAAACTATGCAGAATGGAAAAAAGATATTCAATTTTAGATATGGAAAGAAAACGAAAGAAAGACAAATACAAAACAAGCAAAAAAACAACTAAACCAAAATAAAAATAAAGAAAACTCTTAATTTTATGTAATTTACAATTGTAATTATGAGTGATGATGAAAACCTCCCTTCACAATGTCATCCAATAGTAAAACAAAAAAAGAAAAAGGATAAAAAAAATGAAACAGTGTAAATTATGTGGGACTCCTTTGGGAAAAGAACCCACAACTAATGAATTAGAAAGTCATTGGAAAAAACATCATAATTGGCATTGGGAATCCAATAAAGAAAAATCACCTGAAGAAGCATTATTAAAAAATCGAAATTAATAGACGTCTTGGAATAGTAGTCCGTTATAGCATGCAAGGACCACTAAACGAAGTCGTCACTAGTAGTATTGCCTCAAGTTATAAAAGAAAACTGAATTGAATTTTAAACATTTGTTTAATTTAATCGATAAATTAAAACTAATTTTCATAGTTCCATACAGGTAATTTATCAATTTTATTGTAGTAATTATATCATGGAGAGAGAAAATTATGAATGAGGATTTTGCAGAATTTACAAAATGCATACCATGCAATCAAGCATTGATTTACTGCGACTGTAACTGTCCATATTGTGGTAAACGAGAAGAGTGTAAGTGTGAAACGACATCATTAATAATTTCACGCTGACCTCTTTTTGATAGTTTTTTCAGAGTGTAATGAAAATTAATTTACTTTAAAATAATGACAAAATTTTGTCTCATAGAAAGCATTAATTTGATAATTTTTTGATAATCGTTGTGTCTTTTGAAATTGATTGGTATAGAGAATTTTTCAACATTTCATGGGCGCGTGAACAAGATAAGTTAGTTTTACGCATTGTTTTTGAAGATAAAAAAGTTGCAGAAAGTATTACAGATGAGATAGAGGGGTGGAGTGAGAAATTTACCAGATTAACAGTGATAGAGAAAAAAGATGATGAATTTGCAATTTGTTGTTTTCAAGATCCACAAATATCAAAAAGTGATAAACGAATTGGGTTGTTTAGAACAGGTATGAGGCAAAGTAGTGGGTATGAATACACAAAAATCATAATTGAGGATAAATCAACTCTTTTACAAATTGCATATGCAAAAGACGCTCTAGATATTCGAACATATGAAGAAATTTCAAAGTTAGTACCTATGAGAAAATGTAGAATAATTTCTGAAAAAGATTTGAAAAAACAAGAGTTCTATTTTGAAAGAATTGCAAATCAAAAAAAAATAAAATGATGAGATTCTAAAAAATTGAATCATCAATCATCTGTGGTCGGGTACAACAGATAACTCAAATTCAATATAAAGAATCACTATCAAATGATTCATAGAATTGATACTGATGAATCGTTCATGTTTGTTAAATAGAAATTTTTCTTACTCACTCTATGGAAGATAACAATAACCAAACATCATGGGAAGAAGTAATCGGAGTTTCTTGGTTAATCTCAGAAGAGTAAACTAAAGTCAAATTGTACATATACAAACAATGACTTTGAAATCCAGAAAGAGGATTTTTTTGTATGATTTTGACAATTATTTGGAATTACTTAAGTAATATTTTGATGTATTATAGGTATGAATTTTGAGAATCTCTTAAAGAGAATCATGGATTCAGATGTAAACATCAGACATAGTATAGTAACAGATCTTGAAGGAAGTATCCTTACAACAAGTCACAGAGAAGCAATTACAAACTATTTGTCTCAAGAAGAAACAGAAGCATCACTTAGAAGAGCAGCAATTGCATGGAAAGGAAGAAAAGAACTGAGCCCAAAAATTGGAAAAGGATTGTACGCAGTTGCAGCATTTGAGAAAATTACAAGAATTACTTTCCCATTAGGTGAGGAGAACTTAATTTTTGTTAGTATGGGTTCAGATGCAGTAAGAATGGATCTTCATGAAGGAGGTCAAAAACAGATTGTACAGCATGTACTAAACATATTGAGTCGTGATCCTACAAAAGAATAGTAGGGAAAATCAAAAAATGTCATTAATAGAACATACAAAAGAATGTAAATTTAGAAATGACAACGATATGCCACATACAAACTGCTACTGTCAATGTCATAAAATAATCATGGTAGAATCAGGAAAATTGGAATCAAGAACTTTTTGATTTTTTAGGTTCAAAATTATCAATAATTTCAGTGACGTTTGAAAGAACGATTTTTTTGATTTGTATTTTTGACATACCTGAAGTAGTCATGAGTTTCATCTGATCAAGTAATGCAAAATGTACTCTCCCTTGAATATAATCAACAAGATTATAATTTTTTTTAGGGAATTCAGTTACAAATAATTTGTATTCATTTGAGTTTTCGGATTTTTTATCCATAAATATGATTTTCAAAAAACCAATTATAAGATTTCCAAATATTCATTAAACTCAAAAAAAAGCAAATGTAATGACAGAATTTGTTTACAAACCATATGATAAAATCTATGTTAGAGATACAATAAAACTAAGCCTGGATGATTTGATCGGAATGATGTCTTCATTAGATTCAGCTAATGCATATTGGGTAGATGGCGTATTGTTTGCAAGTTTTGCCATGACTGAATCAGAAGAATTAGCAAAAAAGGAAATGCAAAACGAGATGTATTTAGACAAAGTGGTTTTTGCAATTAATGAAAAATATTCAAAAACAGTCAAATCAACAACTAATTTAGAAATAGGAGTTCTTAATATGCAAAAAAGTAAACTATACAAAGATTTGATTACATGGCTAAAAACACAACCAGTTTGGAATGAATAATGGTAGAACTAAAAAAAATAATTTTTGAGTTTGTTAAAAACAGATCAATACAAAACGAATCAACAACATCACGACATATTCACAGAAGATTTGATATTCCTATTGATGAAGCAGAAATTATCTTAAAAGAAATGTTAGCAAACAACATAGTAGAAGAATTTTATGATAAAGAATATCAAGAAAATAGATACAGTATAAAAAAATAAAGATCTCAAAAAGATGTCGTAATTTTCTTCTAATAGTTAAATCAAAATTAATTTTAATAAAATTATAGAATAAACAAGATTTGGTCTATTGCTTAGGATAGCCCAAACCTCTAGCCATTGGATTAGTCAGGTTGATGACTATTTCAACACCCAGTGGATATTTTTGAACGTGATAAAATACTATATGAGTTAACCAATATTTGATATTTTTTTACATTGTACCGAAATGAACATACACTAGTAGATTACATCACAAATTGAAATGATTACTTTAGAACACAGAATTCTTTATGAATATAGGTTAAAAATAGCAAAAATTGAAACTCTTGTAAAGTCAATTACAGCACACAGAGAACCAAAAGGTCAGGAAGCTAAAGACGCATCAGAATTTCTAGATATATTGATATCTGAAACAGACAGATTCTATGAAAATAATAGTAAAGTGTTATCAACCAATGGGAAAAAGCCACATGCTCGTTCACGACTTCCAGAAAATGAAAAATGGATAAAAAACATTGAGAAATTTTATGAAGATAATCCTCGTAGAAGACCTAGAAAATAACAGATATTCAAGAAATGGTTAGATAGAACGGTTTAATCAAAAAATCACATGAATTCTACTAAATCAAGAGAACTAAAGGAATTAGAAAAGAGATTAAGTAGAAAAAGAAAAGAAAGATCAGAAGAGAAAATCAAAGAAATCCTGAAAAAAAAGGAGATTGATTATGACACAGTAACTACAATTTTAGATATTTTTAGAAAATCAAAATTCCAGTGGAAAAAAGAGCATTTTGATGTGTTTGAATCTAGACCAAATGAGTTTAGAGGAAAAGAACTTCCAGATAACAACAGAGAATGTGTAATGTTGGGAGTAAGATTAGGAACAATGAGAAGTAAAGTGATCTACAATCTAAAAGGATTACAAATAACTGAAAAACAAAAACATGACATTGATGAACTGATATGGAATTTCATATGGTATCAATGGAGAGAAGTAAAAACAATCAATGATTTTTTAAATCAAGAGAATAGTAATCCAACAAAAAAAGAAAAAGATATTTCGTAAAAATAAGTTACAAATGAAAAGTTTAATGAAACAGAAAAAACACTATTTCGTAGTGTCAAGTGAAATAGTAAAAGAGTTCTATGTAGCATTTAAAAAAAATGATTTTAACACATGTCAAAAATTGTGTAACAGTGAAACGGAATGGATTACAATTGAAGAGATTTCATATGGAGGCACATTCAAAGGAGTTAAAGAAATTTTTGAGAATTATTTTCCAAATATGTTAAAGAATTTCAAAGAATTCAACATGATTCCAGATCAAATTACCACATTAAAAGATCATGTGATGGTAAATGGAAAGTATCAAGGAATATCAAAATCAGGAAAAAAATTTGAAGTATTATTTTCACATGTGTATTTAGTTTTAGAAAATAAAATAGTTCAATTCAGAGAATTTGCAGACATTGAAATGATAAAGAAATCATTGAACTGAATTTTAAATAATTAAGATTTTAAATTTAAAAAAATTATTCTACTTCAATAAAGGAATTTTTGTAACAGTTAGAATTTGCCTTTAATTGTGAATCGACAATAGATTTTGAGAAATTATGAACTTTCATCATATGTTCAGGGATATCATCACATTCAGTCTTACAGGTTCTACATAGATATTTCATTTCTGAATTTCATGAAATTTGCACCATATACAAGGGTTTGTTTAAAGAACAAATGGAGTCTAGCAATTAGGCAAGGTTATTCAGATAATATTTTTCAATTCGTTCTTTCATAGGCTCAATATAATCATCACATGATTTGATAAATTCCTGCCTAGTGTTTTTTTCACTACTGACTAGAATAACAACTTGGTTGATTTTTTGATTAGTCACTTCTTGAAACATTTGTGCATAACAAGTGGTTTGTAGATAATACTCATACATGTAATCATCAATCTGAGGTTTTCTTTTTGTTTTATAATCAATTATAGATAATTCACCATTGTAATATGCAATAAGATCACTAGTTCCAGCAACTTTTAGTTTATCAGAATACATCCTTTGTTCAATAGATGTCACATCAGAAATATTTTCCAAATATGGTTTTAAATTATGAAAATGTGCAATAGGCAACAGATCAAATTCTTCCAAAGATAGATTTCCATTCAAATAATCTTCAATAATTTTATGAGATTGAGTACCAATGTTTTGAGCTTGTTTTGTAATGTAATCGTGTGCAGGTTCACTAGATTTCCAATTTTTTAGTCCATTTTTTTTATCATCAGGTGCAGTATCAGATAAAATTGTGCTGATTGACGGATAAACATCATCAAATTTTGTTTGATACCAATGTCCATCTTCTCGGTCAAGTAAAGTTGGTTCTCTTAATCTCAGCATCTGAATATAGTTATTCAATATTTGTAAGAACTAGTTACAGTAATTTAATTATTTTTTAATCATGTTTTGAAATTTTTCATATTCAGATCTTGTTTTTACAAATTGATCTGTCATTATTTTTTGTAACAAAAAAAGATTTTCTAGTTTTTTGTTAATTATAAAAATAGATTCTTCAAAAATTATAGTGTCTATTAATTCCTCATTTGGGTATACAGTATACTCAAAAAAATCATCGTCAGTTTGAATTTTTAATTTAAATCCCATCAACAAACCCAAATCTTCATCTTTGTTAAGAAATCCAACAATACTAGCTCGTAAAGAAGGGTTTCCAGATAACAATTCGTAACGTGATCTATTTTCAATGTTTTCATCAATTATGCATGCAACTGGAGTTTCATTGATGTGTAAAACTGTGGATTTGTGTGTTGGAATAAAATCCTCAGTATTTGGCATTTTATCTAAAGGCATGATTTTTTCCTAAATTAATCCACCAATCAAAGCAATTCCAACTAGAATAGCTGTGATCCCAATTGCAAGTTCTATGAATTTAGACATTAATTATATCTAAAATCTAAGAATTGTATAAAGTTCTGGTTTTAAGAAAAATTTCTATAAATATTAGTTGACACCCTTTCTACGAGTCATTTTCTCTTGAGGTAATTTTGCAGTGTCATTTTCAAAATTTTCAACTTCCTCTTTTAGTTCCTTTTTTTCCAATTCAGTTAATTCTCTAATAATATTATCAGTTTGATCACAGAAATTACCACATTTTTCACATAACCAAAATGAGGTATTTTCAGTCTTTTGGAATACAGGTACACGTCGTTCATTGCACTGTTTACAAAATAATGTCATAATTGTCTCTAATTTTACCTCTATTTCTAGTCATGAATTTAACAAATTTAATCACTTTTTAGATTTTTTATTATCTTTTTTGTTAAAGATCAAATCAGAATCGCCTTCATCAATTTTTCGTTTTTTATCATCAATTTTTTCTTTGATCATTTTTTTTCTAAATTCATCTTCAAAAGTCATTTTGATTTTGAATCCAATTTACCTTTAATGAATGCAAGATCATATGTTCTTTCTAGTACTTCCTCACCATCTTCAGGATGAGTTTGTAGATGTTTGGCCATATTTCTGATAATTTCTTCTTTTGATGGAATTTCTTCGCTACTCATTTCTTTGATGCTTTTTACTAATGTATTATATTTTGATATTTTTAAAAAATTAAAAATAAATTCATAAATTTCCATATTCCAAAAAATGTAATTAAATAATGAAGGTGATATCATTATGAAACCCAAATGAATAATAGTTCATTAGTGGTAATTTTTAAAAAACATTGTAAATGAAATTCTGTTCTAGTTGTGATACCAAACTTACACAAAATTTAGCAGATGTTGGGGCGCCAGGCATTTGTCCTAAATGCAATCCAGAATTAATCATACCAAGAAAGCCAACATATGGTTATAATTTTTCAGGTAGAACCAAACAATGTTCCAAAGGTTGCGGTTCAGAAATCTATTGGGATGAAGAATTCAAATCAGATAGTGGAAAGTTTATCCCTATTGATTCAAGGACAGATGAACCACATAGATGTGATGGTAACACTGAATCAAGCCAATCATACTATCCAGATGAAATCAAAAAAATTCCAAAAAGAATTCCATCAGAATCAAAAATTACAATATCAAAAGAAATTTTATTTGATATAAATAAAATTCCAAAATCCTTAATTGAAAATGATTCAATAATTGAAAAAATTATCGAAGGACATACAAATGAAACATTAGGAATTATTCATTATGAAAGAAGAATAGCACCAGAGCCGGAAAAGATTCCACTAGATGAACTCAAAAATGTATTATCTGAAAAAATTATTTCAGGATTAAAAAAATATGGTTTTACAGGCCTACTTCCGTTTCAAAAAGATTCGATTCATTCAATCCTTATGAGTAAAAACACTATAATTTCAGCACCAACAGGTTCAGGAAAAACTGAAGCGTTTACCATCCCGATTTTGGAAAAGATTTTGAAAAATCATACTCCAGGAGTGTTTGCATTATTTGTATATCCGTTAAATGCATTAATTGATGATCAAATTTCCAAGGTTTCAGAACTAATTGATAAGTGTGGATTAAATGAAAAAATTGCAGCTTTTTCAATTCATGGAGGACAGAGTACAGAATACAAAAACATGATACTTGCTGAATCAAATAAAAAAGCAATAATTATTGCTACAAATTTTGATTTTATCAACTATCATTTAATTTTACAAGATAAGAAATGGAATATTTTATTCAAAAATGTAAAAATCATAGTAATGGATGAAGCACATTCTTACACAAGTTTTCATGGATCAAATGTGTATCACGTTCTTAAAAGAATGCAAAGACATATGGGAAATATTCAGTTCATTGGGTCTTCTGCAACTTTAGATAATTCCAAAGAATTTTTTTCAAACATGTTTGAATTACCTGAAAAATCATTCTCATATGTAAAAAGTCAGTTTAGAAGAAAACAAAATATGCATATGTTCTTTATCATGCCACGAAAATATGGACAAAGGTCTACAATGGAGTTATTGTCATCAATTTGTTACAAGAATCAATCAACTCAATTAGTTTTTAGTAATTCCCATAATGATGCAGAATTTCTTGCATCAAATGTTGAAGAATCTAACAAAGGAATTAAAATTCAAATTCATAGAGGAGGCCTTGATCAAAGTGTCAGAAAAATATATGAATCTCAAATGAAAGCAGGAGAACTTGATGTTCTTTCATGTACCCCAACATTAGAGTTAGGTGTAGATATTGGACATGTGGATGTAGTAATTTCAGCATTCAAAAGTGAGTATGATTCATTTGTTCAGAGGGTTGGACGTGCAGGAAGAAAAGGACAAAAATCGTATTCCATATGTGTTTTTGATCCTGAAGATGCGACATGCCACTATTTTGCACGTCATATTGACGAATATCTTACACAAAATCACGTAATTCCGATTAATAAAGAAAATCCAATCATTTCAAATAAACATGTAGAATCAATTGAAATTGAAAAAAAATCATCTAAAGAATCAGACAAATCACAATTTTTTGATTTTGCAAACAGTGTAAATCTGCGTGGCACATCAGGAGAAATTGAAATTTACTCTAATTCCAAAAAAATAGGTACACGAAATGTACCAACAGGGTACTATCAATTACATCAAAAAGCAATTTATCATTTTAATAAAATTAATTATGAAGTAGAAAATTTAGTGAAATCACAAAATACCACAAAAGCATATCTAAAAAAATCAATAGAAAAAGGAAAGAGAACAACACCGATTGTCAAAACTAAAATGATACAAACATCAAAAAAAGATGAAATTCACAAAGATGTAATTTTTAAAAATAAAAAAATCCTATTACGATATGGAATCATCGAACTGAATAGAACAATTACAGGTTATTTGAAAGGAAATTATAATGAAACAACAGATAAGTTTGAAACATTTAATGGAAATTCAATTTCTGGGTGGAGTGATTTTCATTGGAAATCAAGACATTCATCAGTAGGAATCGAACTACCATCAGAGATTATACCAAAAATTACATCAGAGTCAAAAAGTCCAATTATCCAAGATTCAAAAATTCATTCGATTGCACATGTGTTAGTTAATGCAAGTAAAATTTTAACGAAATCTGAATCAAATGACATTGATGTCTATTATGAAAATGGAATAATCTATTTGTACGATAATTCATCAGATGGATATAATGGATGTAGTAAAATTATTTATGATAAATTTGATAGTGTATTAAATACATGTAATTCGATTCTAAATGATTGTGATTGTTCTAAAGGAAAGCAAGATGATGGGGAAGGATGTCCAAAATGTACGTTTACAACCAACTATTGTCAAACAAAAAATCGTCAATTATCAAAAAACAAGGCAAAAGAGTTCTTTTCGGCGTTCAAATAGGCACAAATTATTCAGAATCAAGTTTATTGTTAAAATCATCAACTTTACGATTGTATTCATCAATTTCTGCATTTTCTAAATCGATAGAATCTTCAAACAATTCAGGGTTTTCTTGTTGTGCTTTTTTCATTAGTTTTTTAAAAGTATCAGGATCATCTTTTTGTAAATCTAAAAGAATTTTTCCAATAGATTCATCGATGTTGCTCATAATACAAATAATAATTTAAGACATATTTTTGTTATTCTAAATAATAACGAGAGTACATGGAAAACACCTTTCTACAGGACGTTTCCATAACATGAAGTGTTTTCCAACCAATCACTCTACGACGCAGACATGACGGTTTCTCGTTATTTCTATTAAGATAATATACTATTTAACAATGATCTATATTTTCACATGAAAATAATTTTCATTGTCGAGTGCATCCGCATTTTACATAAACCACTTTGAATTCACCATCAGTCTTTATGTTGTGTGAAATTGGCCTATGACAATATTGACAATTAACAAATCCATGATATTCTTCAACTGGGATCATTTTGTATTTCCAAGATTTTGTAGAATCGTCCCAATACACAGAATTAATCTCAGTTGGATCACTCATATCTCAAATATTTATCAAGAAAGATTATTCGTGTTCTCAAAAGATACAGGAACACACAATGACAACCAATTTTGAATGATTTTTTGGTTTGACTTGTCAAAGAATTGTACATTTTCGTTCCAAACTTTTGCATAATCTTTTCCAAATTCTATAGATTTTATAATAATTTTATGACATGATGATCTGTATTGAACAATCTCATCATTGATGTTTTCAATTAATTTTTGATTAGACTCAGGAAGTGCAAATCCAAATTCTGTACTCAGATTTTTGTATAATGAAATATTCGAATTTACAAAGTTTTTCCATATTTTATAATATTCATTTTGATAATCAAATAGAGATTGTTGTAAATGGGGCACATATTGTTCAATTTCTGAAAAATATTTTTGTGTCATCCTATCCACGGATCCTAAATTATTCTTTGAAGAATTTTTAGACAATATCAAATATCAAATATTCTAGAATTTAAAGAAGATGGGAATCAAGGTTTGAAATTTTTTATTTCAAGACATTTTGAATCAAATTCATTGAGGTATTTTTTACCTCCAATTTGAGGATCTTTTATGTATAATTCACATGTTTGTGGATCAATTAAGGTACTAGAATTTTGTTCATTTGATACATACTGTAAAATCAATATCCCAATAAGAACAATTATCAAAACCACAGGTAATCTTTTTTGATAAATATTCATAAAAGATGCTAGATAATTTTTGAACTTAAGCTTATGGTTTGCCTAAATTTTAGACAAGATCTTTTTCTTTTTTTCTTGAAATTCAGCTGCAGTGATAATGCCAGATTTTTTTAAATGACCCAATTTTTCCAACAGATCAAGTTGTTCAGATTTAGTAGTTAGGAATTTGCTAGTTGCCGTATTTTTGAGTAATTGTTTTTTATTTTTTAATTTTGATTTAAGACGTGTACTTTTCTTTGCAATTTTTTGGCTTATTTCATATCCTTTTTTCTTTGCGTGTTGAATGATTTCATCTGATTTTTCTCTAGTAACATCATCAACTAATTTTTGATTTTTAGCCATAGTACCCAACTCACGAGTTTTCTTTTTTGCAAGATTTGCCTGATATTTCAAATCTTTCACCAATTCGTTTTTAGATTTTTGTTTAAAACGTCGAGTATATTCTTCGATGAGTAAAACAGGAAATGGAGTATATTCAACATCCAAATAATACTTGATAACCGTATCATCAGGTAATGTTTTAAGATATTCTTTGATAGATTTTTCAGATTTTAGATTCATATCAAATATTCAAAGTATGCTCTTAAAAAGATTCAACATATTTTCACCACAAATTTCCTTCTTTTTTAAGAAGAGATTTCACTTCATCAGAAACGGTGTTCAAAGTATACAAATCATAATTTGCACCATCAAAAATTATTGAATCCATAATTGCACCATCAAAATTTGCATGTCTAAGATTTGCACCACTAAGATTTGCATTAGTTAAATCAGCTGTTCTTAAATCAGAATAGAATAGATCAGTGGATTTTAAATTAGCATTATGTAAAATTGCACCATACAATTCAGCATCCCAAAGTTTTGCATTTGAAAGGTTGATCTGTCTCATATCAGAGCCCCTCATTTTAACATAAAAAAGAATTGTGTCACTTAAATCAGCATCACTCAAATCACAACAACTCAAATCAGCATGATGAATATCTCTATTTTTCAAAGTTACACCAGATAGATTAGAATCAGATAAATCTCTGCCAATCAGATCTTCAAATTCAAAATCTACTTTTGTGAAATTTCTTTTTCGGAAGAAATCAGCTGGTTTCATTAATTTAGGTAGTATTATCTAGTATCTAATTTGTACTATCGACAACATTAAGTTCAGAATAATTTTATGCAAAATATGAAATTGGGAATTAAAATTGCAATAATTATAGCTGTTGCAATAATCGCTCAAATTTTTGGCAACATATTGTTTTAGAGTATGCTTCGTTGCCCATATTTTTTGAATGTGGTATTTGCACTGTTTAACAAAGTAAAGACATTAGGGTATTGGGAATTTTCTAACAAGTCATTTTTAATCAATGTTAAATGATGTCTATTTTGTCTAATTTGCCTCATAATTTTTGATTTGGATGCTTTGAGATATTTTAAATCACTTAGATTGGCTGAGATATCACATAGTTTGATCAGTTTTGCATCAAATGATGCCTCTTTGAGTTGTTTTGTGAATTCTTTATTCCTCTGTTTTCTGGGAATGGTCATATCTTTAGAGATTGAAGATACCAATACTGCAACAACATTGCCAAATTTTTGATATACATCATCAAATGTAGTGTCAGTATTTTCAAGTACATTACATAGCCATCCAGCACATAAAACATCATTATCAATTACACCCAAACCTTTGAGTCTATTTACTACATCTTCTAGATGTTGAGTATACGTGATACAGTTAGTAGTTTTTCCAGCATGACAATCTTTGGCAAACAATTCTGCATTTTCAATTAATTCCATATGTAATTTTCAAATTAAAATAAGAGATTATAATGTTAAGTTTTGAAAATATTTGTTATTTTTAGTGTAAAATATTTTAAAAAAAGACTAGTAGCCTTCTTCTCCAGGGAAAAGAAGACACCAATATTTTGCACTAGTTTTTGCAGATACTTTTTGACCAATTTTACATGGACCAAATACCTTTCCTGCATTCAGTTCAGATTTGTAATTTGGTACTCGTTGAATCTGTTTGACAATAGCTGGTGTTACAAAAAAAGAACTTACTTTTTGATTTTGTACATCAAAAGTTTCTACTGTGTCAATTACGTTATAATCAGTCATTCCATCATCCCCAATGAATTCTTTTGGAGTGTATGGAGAAGGTTTTCCTCGATTTGTTTTGAAATCTTTGATGTTAATTATTTTGTCTAGAATTTTTCCAATTCCTACGGCCTTAGTTTGTTCTTGTGGTTTGTTGTAATCACCCAAATTGATTTGAGTTTGTTTCATTTCATTCATTTGCTGTTAATAGAATTAACAAATAATTTCTAAAGAGTTGTTTGTTTTGTATAATACCAAGTAATAGTCAAAATATAATCAATGATCAAATCATTAGAATGTGCACACATATTGAAGATGGATATGTTTCAAAAAAGAAAAACTTTGTAAATTATTCTAATTCGTAATGAACATCACAAAACAAAACTATGCCATCAAGAGATGTTTTAGCAGATATGCTATGACCGTCTTGCAATCCTTTCCCACAAACACAGCATTCTACTTTAGACACACTGGTTTTATTTTCAATAATTGGGAAGTTTTGTAATATTGTTTGATTCATGCCACGCATAAACATAATAGCGATCAACTTAACTATAAAGGTACCGTACTATACGGTAACTAATCTATGCCTATAAAATCAATAATTATTGAGGAGTAAAGAACAGATCATCTATTCTCATCAATTTAAATAATAAACCTCCAAAATTTCTGTCATGGGTGGACACTTTTGGAAAAACGACAGTAAAAGTAATTCCTCTAGATTTATCTGAAAACCAATTTCAAATTTATAATAAAATTTCTCGTAACTATTCACATTCATTTCTTTTTGAATCATTATCAGGTCCAGAGGTATTAGCTGAAACATCAGTAATGGGATTTGATCCAAAAATAATTCTAAAAGGGTATGCAGATAAAGTCGAAATTATTGAAAATAATTCAATTAAAACTATTTCAACTACAGAACCTTTTGAAGAATTAAAAAAATTATTAGGAAAATGTGATAATCAAACATATAGGTATCTTGGAGGTGCTGTGGGCGTAGTAAATTATGACGCAGTTAGATTAGTTGAAAAAATTTCTAAATCACAAGAGTCAACAGAACCATTAATGGAATTTGGAATATATGATGATGGAATAATTTTTGATAATTTACAAAAAAAACTATTTTATTTTTATCATGATGAAAATAGATTTAATAAATTTATTATGAATGATGATTCATTTGGAGAATTTCATTCAAGTGAAGTAATACCAAATATGGATAAAGAAAAATTTTCAGAGATTGTAAACAAAGCAAAGAAATTAATTCATGATGGAGATATTTTTCAAGTTGTATTATCTAGAAAATTTGCTTTTGATGTATCAGGGGATAACCTCACATTATACAAAACATTACGAAAATTAAATCCATCACCATACATGTATCACTTAAAACAAGATTTTAAAACAATTATTGGTGCATCACCTGAAATGTTAGTAAGAATAACAAATGATAAAGTAGAAACATTTCCAATTGCAGGAACTAGAAAAATTACAGATAATGAAGAAAAAAATAATCAATTATCTAAAGAACTAATCAATGATGAAAAAGAATTAGCAGAACATACAATGTTGGTAGATCTTGGAAGAAACGACATTGGAAAAGTTTGCAAATATGGAACCGTGCATCCAGAATCACTCATGCAAATAAAACGATTCAGTCATGTTCAACACATTGTTAGTCATGTTGTAGGGAATTTATCGCCTGAAAATGATATGTTTGATGCGTTTCAGGCAGTATTTCCAGCAGGTACAGTTTCAGGTGCTCCAAAAGTTAGAGCTATGCAGATTATAGATGATTTAGAGACAGAAATTAGAGGACCTTATGCAGGAGCAGTAGGTTATTTCTCATATAATGGATGTTGTGACTTTGCAATTGCAATTAGAAGTATATTTATCGAAAATGATAAAGGGTTTGTACAGTCAGGAGCTGGAATTGTATCAGATTCTATTGCAGAAAACGAGTTCAAAGAAACAGAGCACAAAGCAGGAGCAATGCTTCAAGCATTAAAGGAGACAAAATGAAATTTTTAATTATAGATAATTATGATTCGTTTGTGTATAATATTGCCCAGTACTTGGGAGAATTAGGAGTAGATTGTGATGTGATTAGAAATGACAAAATTACAATACCGCAAATTAAAGAAAGAAATTATGATGCAATAATTATTTCTCCAGGTCCTGGAACTCCAGAAGACAAAAAATATTTTGGAGTATGTTCAGAAGTGATTAGTTCAATGGGAGAACAAACACCAATCTTTGGAGTTTGTCTTGGACATCAAGGAATTATTGCAGCATTTGGAGGTAAGGTAACTAATGCAGGATGTGTTAGACACGGTAAAACAAGTCCTGTAAATCATACAGATGCAAAATTATTCAATGGTGTAAAAAATCCATTTAGGGCAACGCGGTATCATAGTTTAGTTGGAGATAAAACAATAATTCCTGATGTATTACAAGTAATTGCAATTGCAGAAGATGATGGAGAGATAATGGCAATCCAACACAAAGATCGTTTAATTCAAGGAGTACAATTTCATCCAGAATCAATTATGACTGAAGATGGTAAAAAAATTCTAGGGAATTTTGTATTGCAAGTAAAGGAGCAAAAAAAATGATCTCAGATTTGATTTCAAAACTACAAGAAAAAACAGATTTGAGTTATGATCAGATGAACAATATCATGACTGATATGCTATCTGGAAAAACTACAGATATCGAAAATATAGATTTTCTATCAAAACTTGCACAGAAAGGAGAAACCGATGACGAATTATTAGGAATGCTAGATAAGATGCAAGAGTTTTCCCTCAAGATAGATACCCAGAATTCAGGGACAGTTATTGATATGTGTGGTACAGGAGGGGATTCACTCCAGACATTCAATGTTTCTACTACTGCATCATTTGTAGTAGCAGCATCAGGTGGAATAGTTGCAAAACATGGAAATCGTTCTAGTTCTGGAGTTTCAGGAAGTGCAGATATTTTTGAATATTTTGGATATGATTTAGGTTCAAATCCAGCTCAAATTTCAAAAGTTTTACAAAAATTCAATATTTGTTTTATGTTTGCACAAAAATTTCATCCTGCAATGAAATATGTATCATATGCAAGAAAACAGTTGGGAACTAGAACTGCATTTAATTTACTTGGACCATTATCTAATCCTGCAGGAGTAAAAAATCAATTGATTGGTGTTTTTTCAATTGAATATATAGATAGACTTCCTGCAATTCTCAAAAGAAAAGGTGCACAAAATATTATGACAGTTCGTTCAGATGATGGAATGGATGAATTTTCAACTAGTTCAACAAACAGAGTGTGTATTTTACGAAACGATAAAGTATTGATGAATGCAATTGATCCAGAAGTAGTAGGATTACATAAATCAACATTGGCAGATATTCAAATTAAATCAAAACAAGATGCAATAGAATCATTTGTAGGAGTGCTAAACAATACTGCAAATCAAGCCATGATTGAAACCACAGCATTAAACGCAGCTGGAGGGTTAATTGTGGCAAACATTGCAGATAATTTTGAACAAGGAGTGGAAATTGCACTAAAAACAATCAAAGATGGAAAAGCATTTTCATTGCTTGAAAAATTTGTTGAGGAGACTGGAGATATTTCAAAACTAAAGGAGATTACAGATGGCTGAGAATATTTTAAGAAAGTTAGTAAGCAATTCCCAAATGGCAATAGATGACGGAACATACGACATAGATTGTAATTTAGAAAAATCAAGTAAAGATTTCAAACAAATTATTAAAACAAATTCTCATGCAACATTACTAACTGAAGTAAAATTTTCATCGCCATCACTGGGAAAAATTAGGACACAAAGTGATCCTGCAAATATTGCAAAACAGATGATTAGAGGAGGCTCTAAAGCATTATCAGTATTAACTCAACCACACCTATTTCATGGATCTCCAGAATATTTCATGAAAGTTAGGAATGCAGTGGATGTGCCATTGTTAATGAAGGATATCATGATTGATAAAATTCAGATTGATACTGCAAAAAAAATTGGTGCAGATTACATGTTAGTGATTCAATCCCTATTTGATCAAAAGTTTTTGTCAGATATTGATGAATTCATTTCATATGGTCATAAACAAGGACTAGAAATTTTACTCGAAGTTCATACCAAAGATGAATTTACAAATGCTCTAAAAACTGAGGCAGACATCATAGGTATCAACAACAGAAATTTAGATACATTGGATATTGATCTAAAAACTACCGAAACAGTTCTTCAAGGATATGATGAATCTAGAATTATTTTATCTGAAAGTGGAATTCAAACACCTGAAGATATTCAGTATCTAAAAAAATGTGGTGCAGATGCATTTCTAATAGGTTCAAGCATTATGAAAAGTGATAACATTGAAGAACAGGTAAAAAAATTGGTGAATGCATATTGAAATATCCAAAAGATGGTAAATTCGGAGAATTTGGTGGAAAATATATTCCAGAAACTCTAGTTCCGGCAATTGAAGAGTTGGAAGAAAATTATCTAAGAATCAAAAATGATAAAAAATTCAAAAAAGAATTAGATTATTATCTCAAAGTGTATGCAGGAAGACCAACACCTCTATACTATGCAAAAAATTTATCTGAAAAAATTGGCGGAGGTAAAATCTATCTCAAAAGAGAGGATTTGTTACATGGTGGCGCCCATAAAATTAACAATACATTAGGACAAGCATTACTTGCAAAAAAAATGAACAAGAAAAGAATTATTGCAGAGACAGGAGCAGGTCAACACGGAGTTGCGACTGCAATGGCATGTGCAGTTTTAGGATTAAAAGCTGAGGTATACATGGGATACAAAGACACCATTAGACAAAAGCTAAATGTATTTAGAATGAACATGTTAGGTTCTAAAGTTCATCCAGTAAAATCAGGTTCAAAGACACTCAAAGATGCAATTAATGAAGCAATTCGTGATTGGATTACAAATGTAGAAGATACATACTATTTGTTAGGCTCTGCAGTCGGGCCTCATCCATATCCTGTAATGGTTCGTGATTTTCAAAGTGTAATTGGAAATGAAATAAAATCTCAAATGAAAAAAATTAACGATAAGATTCCAGATTATACCATTGCATGTGTTGGTGGGGGATCTAATGCCATTGGTACATTTTACCCTCTAGCTGATACTAATTCTGAAATAATAGGAGTGGAAGCTGCAGGTCATGGATTAAAATCAAACAAACATTCAGCAACATTGTCAGCAGGTTCCAAAGGAGTGATTCATGGAATGATGACATATCTATTACAAGACAAAGAAGGACAAGTTACTGAGACCCATAGTATATCGGCAGGATTAGATTATCCTGGAGTGGGCCCTGAGCATTCATTTTACAAAGACACAAAACGCGTAAAGTATCATTCAGCAACTGATAAAGAAGTGATTGATGCATTTCTATTACTTACTAGAACTGAAGGAATAATTCCTGCATTGGAATCATCTCATGCAATTGCAGAAGCTGTAAAGGTTGCAAGAAAATCAAAATCATCAGAATCAATTGTAGTTACACTATCAGGTAGAGGGGATAAGGATGTAGAAGAAGTGCAGAATTATTTGAATACACATAACAAGAAATAGAAAAATCCAACATCAAAAAGAATTGAATAAACATTAAAAATAATTGAGAAGTATTACAGGTTTTTTAAATTAAATAATTTCTCGGTTGATAAAATAATCTATGTTTAATATAGATGAGATTTGATGTCGTGCGTGAAAGAAATTCTATTACAAGTGAGTCTATTAATTATTTTAACAGGGGTCGGATTTTCAAATTTATCTTACGGCCAGGAATCTCAAACATCTAATGGAGTAAATATTGATGGTACGTGGTATTTAGGCGAAGGTCTCAAAGTAGGAGATTATTTTGAATATTCATTATGCGAAATTAATCTAAATGACTGTTCACCAATCACATTAAAAATTTGGATTCAAGGGGAAGTGCAGAATTTTAGTGAAACATTATGGGATGCACAAGTAGTGGTAATGGATAATGAAAAAATAATCAAAGGCTCAATGGGGCTTGGCAAAACAACACCTGAACCAATAATATTTGATGATGAACTTTCTGATTATGCTATTGCATTAAGATCTTCACTAATGTGGCTATCTGCTTTTGCAACTGCAAACGAAGAGGACAGGATTCACGGGCCACAAGAATTTAGATCATCCACATGGGGAGATTTAGGTCCAGTGGGTGGAGGAACTAATGCTCATCTAAATCCAAACAGAATTGAAACAATAGAAACTCCACTTGGAACAGTAGATACAATTGTTCTTGGATGGTATGGGAATAATGTTAACGAAATAACAATAGTAGATAATTTTCCATTTCCTATCAAGGCATCAACTTTTGCAGGAATCAATGTTGAGAATGCCCCAATAATGTATCAATTTGATTTACTACAGTATAAAGAAAATGTCAAAGAGGATCCTTTTAGTAATATTAAAAAAACAATTCAAAAAGAAGAGGCTCTAAAATGTCCTACAAAATTTTATGATTATGAAAGTGGACGAATTTCTACCAATACACATTCCATGATGATTCAATACAATTACTCTCCAGAAAATCCCATTGAAGGTTGCAATATTGATTGGAAAATAAATTTTGTTAGCAAGTATAATGACATGGAAATTTTAGATCAAGTTCATTATGACATTTGGGTAGTAGATGAAAACGGTAACAGACTCCGTTCATATGCACAAGAAATTGAAAAAAACAATTTGTTTAATGAGTTTGGTCAAGTTCATCATCTTTTACCAATAAAAGAAGAATCAGGGATTGTCAAATATGCAATATTTGTTCACGGTACAGGACCAGAACAAGAAATTCCAGATGTAACCATGGCAGGATTTGCAATTATAGAGATAAACATTGAAGAAAATCCACTGCTAGAAAAATTTAATGAGAAATCTAGTGTTGCAGAAATTCCATCCTGGATTAAAAATAATGCAGGCTGGTGGGCAGAAGGCATCATAGATGATGAGGCATTTGTTAACGGTATACAATTTCTAATTAATGAAAAAATTATTCAAGTTTCTTCAACTTCTCAAGAACCTGCAAAAAATAATGAAATTCCATCCTGGATTAAAAATAATGCAGGCTGGTGGGCAGAAGGCATCATAGATGATGAGGCATTTGTTAACGGTATACAATACCTAGTGGAGCAAGGAATAATTCAAACATAATCTGTAAATTACAAGAATATACCATAAAATAATTTTTCATTACAAATCATGAAACTAATTCATGTAGAAACGGTTTTAATTATATCAGATAACACTCGTTAGTCGATGAATAAATGACAAGAATTAAAGATAAATTTACAGCACTTGAATCTCAAAATGAAAAAGCCCTGATTGCATATATTATGGCGGGATTTCCAAATGAAAAATCTACCATTACAACAGTCAAAGGATTAGTCAAAGGAGGAGTAGACATTATTGAATTAGGTTTTCCGTTTTCAGATCCTCTAGCTGATGGTCCAGTAATTCAAAATGCCAGTACTATATCATTACAAAAGGGAACAAATATTGCAAAATTTTTTTCACTAGTTAGAAAAATTAGAAAAGAAACAAACATTCCACTAGTACTCATGACATATACTAATATCCTATACAACAAAGGATATTCAAAATTTATTGCAGAAGCTAAAAGAGCTGGAATCGATGGCTTCATTTTACCAGATATGTCAATCGAGGAATCAAGTGAATATCTACAAACAGCAAAGAACAATGTAGATACAATTTTTCTAATTTCACCCAACACCAGTAAAAAGAGGATAGATAAAATCTCAAAGGCAACATCAGGGTTTTTGTATCTTGTTGCAGTTTATGGCACTACAGGAGTAAAAACAGGAATCAAATCATACACAATTAACGCAATTAAAAACGTCAAAAAACAAACCAAAGGGAAAATTCCAATAGGGGTAGGGTTTGGAGTTTCAACTCCAGAGGATGTGAAAAAATACATCAAAGCAGGAGCAGATGCAGTAATTGTAGGTAGTGCATATCTCAAACTGATTGAAAAAACACCTTACTCAAAATTAGAATCAAAAATTACATCATTTACAAAATCGCTCAAAAATCAAACAAAAAAATAAGTACGTCTAAGAGTGATGGTCTTTACTAATTGCATGTGAGGGGAGACTCTCGCAATTTTTGACCACCAGACTAGAGGTTCTCAGGAATTAATATACAAAATAAAATAAAAAAGAAACGATATCATAACCAAAAACTTGTTAAAAAAATTGGATTTTTTTTCACAATTGTAAAGATCGTGGTAAAATCACATCATCAAAAACTTTGAACGAATTAAAAATAAACTAGAAAATATACCAATACTTAAAATGCCAATGGTTAAGAATCCAAATTCAGGAATTACATGAGAACCCATGATTTTGATTTCTTTGGAATTAGCATCAAGAGGGATAATTATTTTAGTATTAATTTCTGCAGATGTTAATGTCATATCCACCACATCCCCATCTACCCAAACAACACTAGGATTCTCAATCAATTCAACAGGTAAAATAAAAACAATTTGAGAACTTTTAGTATCTTTTGAAATCATAAAAGTAAGAGTATTTTTTACATCATCAATTAGTACATTATTTTCAAGTGGCACATCCAAAACATATTCTACGTTAAAACCCAACCCGTCATTAAATTCAGAACCCACGTTTTCAATTAAACGTGTATTAGAATTTACCACATGAACCACACCAGTCATCCAAGGATGATTATTGTCACAAAAATAATAAAAATCACCAACATCGGTAAATTCTTTAGAATAAGAGTCACCTGAGCGGATAAAGCTACTATCAAAAATTCCATCAATATTTCCTAACGAATCAACTGAAGTCACAGTATGAAATGCAGAATCTTCATTAATCCAAGTAATTGTGTCACCAGGAAATATTGTTATTTCACCAGTGGCGTCACCTGTAAGTTCGTTTACCCAAAAATATGAAGAACTTGAGTATAATGAACCACTAGGAATTGTAATGGTATGAGAGGTCTGAGCAAATACAGCGGTGTTAATAGGAACTAACATTAACAATAACAAGGTAAAAAGAAAAATTCTCACAAAAATCAATAGGATTAGGTATTATTTCAATTAATGAATAACTATTTTGAGTACAAGTTTGACTTTTTTTTAAAAATGATATCTAAACCATTACCCCATTATCATCTATGTCATCAGACTCTACTAGAGCCTTGACTTGTGCAGTATTGGCACAACTTGTTCGCAGTCCTGAATCATGTTGAATTATTCGAACCATACCATACCTTTTAGAATTATCAGGTAATTTTTCATGTTTTGTCAGAATCGATGCTTTTACTTTTTTGTTACAAATATTACAATAAACAAAAACTTCAGATTTTCCCATTAAAAGAGGTGAATTTCACATTAAGATAAAGATTGTTGTACATAAAATTAATTAGAATTACTCAAAAGCAGTATTTCTTAATCATAAAATTAATTTCAATTCTAATTTAATAGATCATTAACAGCATACTACACAAGAAGCATTCCTTCTCTATCTTTTTATCCAATTAAAATTGGCAATATTTGCGGAAGGTTTGGCAGTACAACCCATCAGTCCAACTAACGACTCACCGAAAGAAAAACTGCTTTAATCAAAACCAAGGGTTTAAGATATTGGAAATTTATTTTAAAAAAATGAAATATCAATTAACTTGTTCAAAATGTACACTTGATCATATTCATGAAGCAGATTCAATGGATGTATTGGATTCTTTTTGGAAAAATTGGAATGAACGTAACGGTAAAGATATGAAATGTGTTCATAATTATATTTTTAAGAAATTAGAATAGTCGTCTATTTTTATTTAGTTTCTTTTTACTGTGTTCTATTATTATGTAATGTTGGATTATCTCCTTTAATTTTTCCTCGACAGTTAAATGTTCATTAATTGAAATACCAAAAAAGTCCAAATATTCAACATCCTTTAAGATGATTATAATTTTTCTCAAGACAAAACAATTACCTGAATTGCAGAATCATCATTACTAATCAAGATAGCATGATTTTCACAAACTCTCATTATTTCCTTGGCAAATGGTTTTTTTGAATTATTATGATGGTAATATAGTAATTTGAAATTACCTTCCGTATTACATCCTAAAACATTACATAACATGAAGAATAAACTAGTGATTTTAAGCCTAAAAGAGAGAGGTTATTGTACTAATCATAAACTAGAACAAATTATTCTTCCATTTCACTCATTTGTCGTCTAAGTTTTTCCTCATTTCTTTGCCAAACTTCAATCATTTTTTCATTAAACGCAATTTCTTCACGAATTTTTGTTGTTTTGTCAAATTCCATTCCATCAATTTTTTTCTCAAGTTGATTTTTCATATATGTATGAAATTTGATTTTATCTAAAATTTCATTTAATTTATTTTCTTGAAAGTTTCTAACACGTTTTTTGAAAAATTCCATTACAAGATAATATAATCATAGTTTAGATAAGCATGATCATAAAAAAATTTAGAAAATAAAATAATGTTCATCTTAGCAATTACATTTTGTACAAACGTATGTTAATTTCAACTTATGATCTACAAATGCACGAGTCAAAGAAACTTTTGTAAAAGAACGACAAACTCTACAAATACCAAGCATGGCAACGTTTGTAAAAAATGGAGTTAACTAGATATATCAAAAATTGGTTCGATCAAAGTCAACTACAACTTAGTCTCAAAATTAACTAGTTTTTCATATATCAAATACAATGATTAAAGAAATGATAGGTCTGATTTGGGATTTAATTTCAGGTAATTAAGATACATGTTGAAAATATCTATTGAACCAAACATGAATTACAAGAATAATACCAAAAGATCGGCAAAACATACAAAAACTAGATAATCGTTTCATTAACGTGCAGACGAAGTTTATTTTTGTCACAGGTGGTGTGATGTCTGGCCTTGGAAAAGGTGTTACAACTTCCTCGATTGCAAAATTATTACAATTATCTAATCAAAAGGTGTCATGTATCAAAATAGATCCATACCTAAACTATGATGCAGGAACCATGAATCCAGTGGCTCATGGAGAGGTATTCGTTACTGATGATGGAGGGGAGTGTGATATGGATATTGGAAATTATGAAAGATTCCTAAACCAGGACATTCCAAAGAGTCACAATATCACTACTGCACAGGTGTATTCATCAGTAATAGAATCAGAAAGAAAAGGAGAGTATTTGGGAGCATGTGTTCAAATAATTCCACATGTAACTGATGAAATTAAAAACAGAATTAGAAAAGTTGCCAAAGATGAAGAATTAGATTTTCTAATTGTAGAGTGTGGGGGAACCGTTGGAGACATTGAATCATTACCATTTCTTGAAGCATTAAGACAGATGAAAGTAGAAGAAGGTCCACAAGGAGTAATATTTGTTCATGTGACTTTAGCCCCATCACTTGATGTTGTAGGGGAGCAAAAAACAAAACCAACACAACACAGTGCACAAGAATTACGAAGAATCGGTATTCAACCAGACTTTTTAGCAGTAAGATGTTCTCTGCCATTACAAGAAAAAACAAAACAAAAGATTGCAATGTTTACAAATGTAACTGCAAGTGATGTACTATCATGTCATGATGCAAAATCAATTTTTGAAGTTCCTCAAATGTTATACGACCAAGGAATTATGGATTCAATATTTACAAAGTTTAACAAAGTTGGAATGCTCAATGCATCAGCTAACTGGGACAAATGGAATGAGATATCACAAAAAATGGTAAATCATGAAGATCAAAAAATAAAAATTGCAATGGTTGGAAAATATGTAACACTTGCTGACAGTTATGTAAGTGTGAATCATGCACTAAAACATGCAGGAGCAGAAATAGGAAAATCAGTAGATATCGGATTAATTGATTCAGAGTCAATTGAAGATTATTCTATTCTATCAAAGTATGATGGAATACTAGTTCCAGGAGGATTTGGAACACGTGGTTCTGAAGGGATTGTAAGTACAGCAAACTATGCACGTGAAAATAATATACCATATCTTGGAATTTGTTTTGGATTCCAACTAGCAGCTGTTGCATTTGGACGAAATGTGTTAAAATTAGAAGATAGTAATTCTACTGAAATTAAACCAGATACACAAAATCCAATTGTCGATTTACTCCCAGAACAAAAAGATGTGTCAAACATGGGAGGCTCATTGAGATTAGGGGCAAATGATGTCCAAATTAAAGAGGGAACAAATGCACAAAAAATTTACAATTCTAATGTAATTAGTAAGCGTCACAGGCACAGATATGAAATTAACAAACAATACATTCCAGAATTTGAGAAAAATGGATTAATTTTTTCAGCAGATAGTGATGGCGGAAAGAGAATGGAAATGCTTGAAATTCCTACACATAAATTCTATCTAGGAGTACAATTTCATCCAGAATTTAACAGTAGACCAGGATTTCCAGAAAATGCATTCATGTCATTTATCAAAGCAGCATCTCAGTAAATGAAAAATAAAATAAAAATTACAAAAAACAACAATTAAACACAATTAATTATGAAATGAAAGAAAACAGACACAAATTATTAAATTTTTAAAGATTTTTTAAATTAAAAATAATTATTTTATTTTAGAAATTTCATAAATTTTTTGTCTAGCATCACGAATTGAAACTTTCTTTTTTACATATCCTTTTTTGAGTAAATGAGTTAATGCCAATCGAACAGTTCTGTTAGGAAGTAAAGTTTTGTTTGCCAAATCCTTTTGCGTCATGACACCTTCGTACTCTAGAGTCTTTAGAATCAATTTAGAGCTTGGAGGCATACTAAGCAATTCTTCAGCCAAATGAACTTTTTTTGCAAGTGCAGAAATTGCAGTAGAGTCTTTTTTGAGACGAATGATTTTTGCAGGAGGAGAGAATTGAGTACATTCAACGATTTTTTCAACTTTGTATCTATCCAATCCATCTAGCACAACTTCACAATGTAGTCTAGCTGAGATATCATCAATTTCTATTGAACTGTCATTGGATACAATAATTGGTCGCCTAGTTACATCCAATGAATTTACAGAAATAATTTCAAATACTGCAGAATCTGGAAATAGTATAGGACCTCCAGCTGACATGGAATATGCAGATGAACCCATAGGAGTAGACACAATTATGCCATCACCATTATCATGCCATACTTCTTCACCATTTACACGAAGTGAGTGTTCCATGAGTATTGCACTTTTTGATGAAAACACTGCAACATCATTTAGTACAGGATAGACATTACGTCCATCGATTTTTACACCAAGACGAGGAACATTTTCAACGGTGTACTTTTGTTTTTTTAATACATTGACAAATGAGCCAAATTCTTTTAGATCAATTTGAGCTAAAAATCCACTGGATTCACCTTCACTAATACCCAAAATAGGTATTGTTGCATCAAAGGTTCTATGAAAATAATTTCGAACTCCCTTATCACCACCTAACACAATTACACAATCAGCAATCTTTCCTTTGGATTTTGTTACAGGAAAGGACTCAATGTCTGAATCATCAAGTATTTTTTTGATGATTTTTGCCGCAATTGCTGTTGATTGTGAACTGTAAATGCCTATTTGCACAGATGAAAAAGTCAATTGGTCCAATAAAAAGAATTTTTTCGAAAATTTACATCAAAAAATCATGTATGGGAAGGAAGGGTAATTAGAACAAAGAGGTTCAAAATCTAAGTTTGAGAAAAATGGTTTACAATATCAGTAGAGGTAATGATTCCAACAATGATTCCATTGTTAGTTACAGCAAGTTTTCTAATTTTTTTGCTACTCATTACTTTTGATGCATCAGATATAGATTCAGTGTGAATAATGGTTACAAGAGGTGAAGACATCACTTTTTCAGATGGTGTATCAAAAGGAAGACTATTTGCAGCAATTTTAGTTGCAAAATCTCTATCAGTAACTATTCCAACATGGGCATCATTTTCTTTTACAAGTACTGCACCAATTCCTCCCTGTTCCATCATTTTTGCAATTTGTAGAACAGTAGTTGAAGGATTTACAGAAATGAGTGTCTTGCTCATAATGTCTTCTACGATTGAAGAAGAATCAAGTGTTTCACTGCTCATAACTTTTCTGAGATATTATAATATTTAAGAAATACAAGAGGAAACGGAAAATAACCAAAAGAAATCAATTAAATTATTTTATAACCAAGATTACAAGTTCATGATTAATGAGTTGCCAACACAATTACAAATTTCAAGAAGGACAGTTAGAATGTTCAAAATGTGGACATGTAAGGGAATTTAGTAAAAAATCAATTAAATCAAAAATACTCATAATAGGATTAGTAGTATCTGTAATGGTAGTTGGTACAGTGTTGACTTTTTATTTATTTTAAAATAATTTAGAATATTTCAAATGATTACAAGTCACGGAATTTTACCAAATTGTAAAAGTATGAAGCATTATTTTGAACCGTTCCTTTTTTAGGAATTTTTTGTAGTCCAAGATTTTTTGAATCAAGTGCAGCTTGTGCCGCCCCTCCTGCAAAACACAATGCCCACAAAAAGTCTTTTTCTTTAAGCATGGTACAACAAAATGTGGAACAAAAGATATCTCCAATTCCTGTAGTGTCATGAATTTGTTTATTGGGTAAAGTGATGGAATAGACTTTGTCTTTAACTAAAAGAGATACGTCAGTTTTGTTTGTCATGATAACGTATTGTACCCCTTTTTTCTGTAATGCAACCATCATCTCATCATGAGTTCCAGAGACTAGATGTTGTGATTCTTCAGGATTTACTTTAATTGCAGTTACATCAGAAAGATCAAGATTAGTTTTTTCCAAAAACACATTGTTTTGGGAATCAGTCCGTCTCAAGAATCCTTGAGGATCAACGAACAAAAAATTGGAATCTTTTTTAATATTTTTTAGAGTCTCGCTAGTGATTTCATGATAAATTGGACTTACAAGGTGGCCATCTGCATCTACTTTACTGTAATCAATTGGATCACATTGGTTTTCTAGTTTTAGTGTTCTATCAGAACCATTAATGGATATGGCAAATTTTGTAGTATCTTTTTGAGATTCAGAATTTATGAAATTTATTTTATTTTCCAAGAGATATTGTGTTGGAAAATTAGAACCAAATTTTGTAAATAAATCAACATCAAATTTGAACTGCCTAGCAGTGATGCCACAGTAACATGCAGAACCACCAATCTGTTCATAATTAGTGCCATCAAGAGTTATGGTATCAACTGCACAATGAGCAAATATCGCTAATTTCATTTCTATTAATTTAGAGGGTAACGGATTTAGTCATTTGCTTTTTTGTCCATACATGATTTACAAAGAATTTCACCATGAGAAGTAAAGACATCAACTCCAGAAGAGTAACAAATGTGACATAGACCGCGCATTACTAATCACTTGTAATATGACGATCTAGAATTAAAAGATGAGGAAATTTTTGCTAAAAAATAGGCTTAAGTTTGCAGATTATCCGCAAGAATTTAGATCAAGAAAAACCTACTTAGTAGTAAAAACCCAGGCAGGAAAGGAAATTTAATTTTTTGTTGATTTTGTAGGGATTTTCATAGTATTATGGTGAAAATAGAAAATATTGTTTAAGATGAATTATTTTTAAAATCTAATTGACTGAAATTATTCCACGTTCCACTAAATATTCCACACCGTTAAGAAATGTGTCATCATCAATTACTCCATCAGACCACCACTTTGCATTATTTTTAATCCATGCAGGGATTTCTTCAGAAGTAGATCCCACAATATCAGAAGACACATGAATAATATTTTCTTTGATTAAAAATTCAATTCCGGAAACAAATGTGTCATCATCTATCTTATCATTTGCCCACCACTTTGCATTATTTTTAATCCAATTAGGTACAGCATATTCTAAAATTTCTGACAAAATTAAATCAAGTTGAAAAGTTGATGAATGAATTGTATTTGTAATCTTATCTTTAACTTGAATTTCTATTTCTGTATTATCAAACTTTAATGGATCCACTATAATTACAAATTCTTCAAATGCTGAATCAAATTCTCCATCTTTTGATTCAATTTTAACATTGGAAGTAGAAGTTACTTCTATGATTTTATTTATTGTTGTATCTTTACAACTCCAATCATTTTGCCAAGATGCTGAGTCTTGAGGCCATTTACATTTCACTGGTTCAAGCATAATGATACCTTCAATGATTACTGATGAATTACTCTGTTTTTGATTTTCAGAAAGAGTTACTATAACATCATTTTCTACAATGTCTGGTATGTTGTTGCCATTTTGATCAACCCACCCCATCTGATTTTTTGTACCATCACTTATGCAAAGTCTTGGAATACTATCTTCCATACCTGTACTTCCCATTAGACAATTTGTCATGGGGATAGTATCCGTTTCTTCCATGTAGAGGTATCCAGCTTTTTCACCACATGCCTCATGTTCAGGTCCAAACAAATCACATTCCATCATGTCTGTGGTGCCAACCATATGTGTCCATTCATGTGCAGGAATTACACCGCCGCCATTCACTGTCGTCATATAACTATCCTGAATAAAAGCCCCTGCAGTAAAACCAAATGCTAGTCCATTAACTTGATTGGCAGTATATGGAACAAAGATTACAGTTGCCCAATCTGTATTCAATTCATCTCTTACTTCATTACCACAACTTAACACATGAATTCGATATTTGTCACGAGGATGATGCCATTTAGTTGCTAATGGATCTGTTTCACTTCCACACCCAGTGTCTGTCAAAACGTTTTCTACTAATTCAACAGTATCTTCATGTTGAAACCATTCATCTGTTACTCTGGTGGATGCCTCAACCCCTGTTTCTCCAACCATGCTTGGTCTATACAAAAATTCTAGTTTACCTACTTCGAACGGATATTTACCTTCCAAAAATTCAAGACCTTTTTTGATATTTGCTTCGGTGATTCTCATTTCAGATTCACTCCAATCATATTTACTAGGATCCACAGAACCATCACTTTCAACAAAAATAATCTGAATACCTACAGTTCCAATAGCATACTGAGAAATTTCATAAAATCCGGGAGATGGTGTAGATGTATTACTTTGAGCATATAGAGGAGGAATAGAAAACCCAATCATAACTACAAATAAGATTACAAAAATTGCTACAAGGTTCAATATTATTTTCAAAAATATTCAATATTTATCAATTATCTTAAAATAAAATATAGAATTTTCAGGATTTGTTAATAGTAGGACAACAATCATTCCCACAAGAATATAAGTAGGCAGGAGATGGTACTTTCATGCCACTTAAGCGTGCAAGTAGAGGACGTACCAAAGGAGGAAAAGGTTCTTCAGGTGTTGTACAATGTACAAACTGCGGACAAACAGTTCCTAAAGACAAAGCAAAAAAAGTCACATCCAAATTAAATTTGGTTGAACATACTTTGGCAAAAGAATTGCGTGCACAAGGCGCATACATTGCATCACCAACAGTTCTAAAACATTACTGTATTTCATGTGCAATTCATTTCAAAATTCTAAAAATTAGATCTGCTGATAACAGAAGAAAACGTGGAAAACTACGCTAGTCTTCTTTAATGTTTTTTGTAGTTACAATCATTCTTTGAATTAGAGTTATTCCTGCAATTATTACAACTATGATTACGGCATAATCCATAAATCCAATAATTCCAATTATTGCAATTACCAATAGTCGTTCTGCACGTTCACCTATTCCAATTCCTTGTAGTTTTACATTTATGATGTCTGATTTTGCTCTAGCATAACTTACCAGTAAGGATAAAGTGATTGCAAGAAATACCAAGTAAGGTTCAGCATATCCACCAACTAAGATTCCCAAAAATATTGCAACTTCTGCAATTTTGTCAAACATTGAATCAAGGTATGATCCCTTTTTGGAAGTTTTTCCAGTAACTCGTGCAACTTGTCCATCAACCATATCAAAGAATCCTGAAACCAAAAGTAACACACCACCAATAATTAACCCAAATTCAACTCCCATTCCATAAACTACAGCTGATAACAATGCAAATCCAAGACCTACCGCAGTCCAAAAATTAGGGGATAGTCCAGTTGCGGCAAACCCTCTACCCATTTTTTCAAGAGCAGGTTTTAAAGTATCTCGAAGATTATTAAGCACAAAATATTTCTCAAAAAACCATCTAATAAAGTGAACAGAAGAGATCACACTCCAAATTTAAAAAAAATCAAAAAGTTAGATGTTTCAATAATCAAATTAATAGAGATAATTCAAAGAGGGGAAACTTCAATATCTTTAAGTTCATAATTCTTGAAAAAATAGCAGGTGTCAATATGCACATAGGAAGTAGATTAGACTGAATTACACGATTGAAAAGATTCTGGTCCCATATGATGATTCAAAGTTTTCAAAAAAAGCATTGGAATATGCCAAAGAAATTGCAAAAAGAGAAGATGCAAAAATATTTTTGCTTAACGTAGTAGATGAACATGAATATCTTCATGGAGCAATTTTAGCTGAATTGGAAGATGATTACAAAGTAAGAGATACAATTCACAGATTTATAAAATCAGAAGTAATTGGTGAAAAAAAGAGACTTGTAAAAATTGCACATGCCAACGAAGACAAAAAAAATAAAATTCATCATCACGTGATAAAGGGAAACCCAATTGAAGCAATTTTAGAATATTCCAAAGCAAGAAAAATAGATTTGATAGTGATAGGAAGTCAAGGACTAAAAGGAATTGAAAAAATAAAAGCACTTGGAAGTACTAGTAGGAAAATATCAGAATTGGCAAAATGCCCAGTCATGATAGTGCATTAGAGAATTATCAATTAGATTAGTTTTGAGATAAATTAATTGCAATTAGAGTAGACATTATTTTTGCAGCAAGAGATGCTGTAGCACCATTATCATGGTATGGATTTAACTCTACAATATCGACACCTGTAACTTTTGTATCGCTAAATGATGTGATCATGTCAAATAATTCACGAGATGTGATTCCAACAGCTTCTGGATTTCCAACACCAGGGGCAAATGCAGGATCTAAAACATCAAGATCAAAACTAGAATAAATTGAATTAAAAGAAGATACATGATCTTTTAGTAATTGAGGACCTTTGCCATCACGAATTTCTTTATCAGTGATTGTTTTGATGTTATGTTCTTGTAAAAATTCTAATTCTTCTGCAACAAATGCACGAGCTCCAACATGTAAAATATTATCAGAGCCACGTTCTTCAACAATTCTTCTCAAATAGGAGGCATGACTTAGTTTAATGTCTGCAAACTCATCTCTCAAATCATAATGAGCATCAAATACGACATAACCAGTCTCTTTAGGAAAACTTGGATATGTTCCATATGTGATGGAATGTTCTCCACCTAAAATGAAAAGTTGTTTTTGTTTTGCAACAAGTTCGGTGGTGATTTTTTTTACCATGTCAATCATTTCAGAGGCTACAACTGTGTGACGTGTATTTCCTAAATCTTCAATATTTGCAGTTTCTAAATCCACTTTGAGTTCAGGATGAAAAACCTCAATGTTGTTAAATGAATCACGTATTGCATCTGCACCAAATCTACATCCTGGTTTGTAAGAGTGTGTTGCATCAAAAGGAATTCCAAATACAGTTGCAATAGGATCTGAGCCATCATCGGATGAAGTGATTAAAGGGTTTTTGTTCATGTACAAATCAAGAAAACTCATAACACTACACCATTAGTTGTGGTCTCTTTGAGAGATGTTTAGGCATATTCAAACCAGTGAAAGGCTTTTCTTTTGTTTGATTATTAATTTCAGTCAAAAAATCATCAAAAGAAATTTCTTTAACTTTTCCTGTTTGTCTATCTCGCACACTTAGATTTTCAGAGTTTGCTTCTTTTTCACCTATTACCAAAATGTATTGAATCCATTCTTTTTCAGCATCGCGAATTCTCTTACCAATGCTTCCGTTTCGATCATCAATATCTACACGGATATTATTTGCAGATAATCGATCAGTTAATTTTTCACAAAAATCATAAAATTCTTCATTTAATGGGATGATTCTGATTTGTGTTGGCGCAAGCCATAATGGAAGTTGGGCTTTTCTTCCTTCTTTGGAATCTTTAGCAGCTTTTTCCAATAATGCATATATGATTCGCTCAATTGCACCGCTAGGAGAATTGTGTAAAATGATTGGATGTTGTGCACTATTGTTTTCGTCAATGAATTCGATACCATATCTGTCTCCATTTTCAACATCAATTTGATCAGTAGATAATGCAGATGCTTTTCCCAGATTGTCAATAAAATTAAATTCCCATTTCAATACAAAATAAAAGAATTTTTCCTTCCACATTTCAACAAGTACAGGTCTTCCATGTTTTTTTACTAATTCTTCAATTGAGGATTTATTTCCATTGTAAAAATCCTCAGTAAATCTAATTGCCATTTCATAATCAGATTCTTCAATTCCCAATTCACGTAAAACACTTTGAGACAAGTCAAATCTGACTTTGATTTCATCTACGGCTTGAGGAATATCTTTGCAAAATGCATGACAATCCGGCATAGTAAATGCTCTAAGACGACGTAACCCAACTAATTCACCGGATTGCTCACGACGAAAACTATACCTTGTTAGTTCATAGAGTTTGTATGGCAAATTTTTGTAAGATAATTGGAAATGATTTGCCATCAAAAATTGACCAAAACAAGCTGCAAATCGTAAAAACAGTTTCTTTCCTTCAGAATCAATATTGTATTGTCTTGCAGGGAATCGATTAAAGTAACTGACCATACTTGGATGTTCTGAATCATACATGATTGGAGTTTCAACTTCATAACCTCCATACTCTTTTACTCTATCAGTCACATATCGCTCAATCAAAGATTTGATTAATCTTCCATTAGGGAAAAATCTCATGTTGCCTGAATCAGATGCAGGTTCATAATCTGCAATTCCTAATTTCTTCATTAATGCCACATGTGGCGGAGGTTGATCAACTGCACGGCTTTTTGCAGATTCGTATTTTGCTAAAATTTCTAATTTTTTATGATTTGAAAAATCAAAATCACCAATATTTGTTAATGTTCCATCAGGGGACAATATCTTCCAGTATGAACGGATGGTAGATTCACCCTTTAGTGCATCAGAAGTAATTTCCGTATCTTTTGATTCAGAGTCCTTTGTTACAACTTTGGAACTTTCAGCTAAAGGATGACCTTTTACCTGAAGTTTGTAAGACTTTGTCCAACCAAATGGAGAGTGTGATACTTCAAGTTCAGAAGCACCGGATTCCATCTCTTTGAGCAAAGACATGGCAGTTGAAGGTTTTGCCAAGTTTGAACTAAGATGAGCATATGGGTATAAGAGTAATTTTTTACATCCAATTTTTTCCATGGAATTTTTAATTTGAGTAATAGCGTTTTGTGCAACAGATGAATCATCACCTTCTTCAATTGCTACAAAAACAACAACTAATTCTTCTAGTCTTTGTGTTTGTGGATTTTCTATATCCTCAGCTGATTTGATCTCCTTTTTTGTTGGAGTGTACTCTATGCTATCACAATGTAGTTGCAGTATTCGCATATGTACACGCGGGATAGTTTTACTTATGAACTATTAGTTTATCAAAATATTGAAAAATTAGAAAATTGTCTTGAAAAGCCTTAAGTTGAGAAATTAATTATCAATCTCAATGAATAAAAATATGCTCCTAGGATTTGTAATTATTAGTTGTATAGGAGTAATTTTTGCAGTTATTGCAACTGATGATTCAAAATCAACAGAAGAAAATACAGATGATAAAGTAATTTTTGCTGAATTTGAATCAGATCAACAAAAAGTTAAGGAATTACAATTACAATATGATGAAATAATAAAATATTCATGCATGGACGCAAAACCTCAATCATATTTTGAAGTAAAGATGGAAGAAAAAATCTTAGAAGTAGAACATCGTTTAAGGTATCTATCAGAACAACAAGGGGAGATTGAAAATATTAAAAACCAAATTACAAAATTAAATGATAATTATTCTGAATCAGAAAATCAATCATTTACACTATACGAGTGGGAATGTGTAAATCAAAAATTTTGGGCAGATGAATATCCGCACTTGCAAGATATTTTAGATGACGAGTAAAAAATATACAAAAAAAGGTACTAAAATTAAAAGATGAATTTTATTTATTTCCACGTAACGATATAATTGAACGTAAAATCAAACCAGAAATTCCAAGATTGGAGGTAAGAAAATTGGCGGCTCTATTTAGAGAATCATCACCACGAAATCCTTCATCATAAATCATCTCAACTGTTCCTTTGTCAGTTTCAACAAAAGATGTAATCAAAGAGTAATTGCCTAATTTTTCATCAGTTCTTTCATGATAGTATCGTAATTCTACATGAGATATTTTAAATTCATCTTGAGTAAAATTACCAGAAGAAAATAAAACTTTGACATCATCAGGAGTTTTGTTTACTCGTTGCGGGTTATGTAAATCGACAATATCCATATGATAGAGATTTTATGATATTCCTAATTAAAGAATATTTTATTTAAAATTTCAAAGTACGCAAGTATTATTTACGGTAAAAGATCATTTTTGTTGTGGACCCACACAAATTTCATGGTAAAGATATTCCACACATAAAATTAGATGAAAGAATGACTATTGAGGATTTAGTCAATGTGTTTGCAAGTTCAGGATTTAATGGGAGACAATTAGGTGATGCTGCAAAACTATATGCAAAAATGATCAAAGAAGATGCAACAATTTGTCTTACCGTTTCAGGAGCTTTAACGCCAGTGGGATTTGGTGGAATCATTAAAACGTTAATTGAAAGAGGGTTTGTGGATTGGATAATTGCAACAGGTGCTAATGTGTACCATGAAGATCATTTTGCATGGGGGTTGCCTGTAAAACAAGGTAGTTTCAATGTAGATGATATGAAATTATATGAAAATGAAATTGTTAGGATTAGAGATATTTACATTAAATTTTATGAAACACTAGAAGCTGAAGATCAAGTTATTCAAAAAATGTTTGGTGAAAGTTTTCCTGACAAGTCATTTACAACTGCAGAATTTTGTAATGTAATGGGTAAGATGAGTAAAGAGCATTCAAAACATCCTGAAAAAAGTTTCATTACAACTGCATATGACTATGATGTTCCAGTGTATGTATCGACAATAAAAGATTCATCACTAGCATTAAACCTAGCAGTTCATAGACTAGCAGGTAAGACATACAATTTAGATTTTGTAAGAGAGATAATAGAGCAAGCAGCAATTCTATATGGTTCAAAAAAATCAGGAATTTTAGAATTAGGTGGAGGAGTACCAAAGAATACAGCTCAACAGACAGGGCCACTATTAGATCAAATTCTAAGAAGAAATGATGGAGGGCAAGATTATGTGATTCAGATTACAGATGCAAGACCAGATACTGGAGGATTGTCAGGGGCCACATTACAAGAAGGGAAGAGTTGGGGGAAAGTTCAAGATGCACATAATGGAATGGTTACAGTTTACGCAGATGCAACAATTGCATTTCCAATTCTTGCATTGTATGTTTTAAGTAATCAAAAAACAAGAAAACCAAAAAGATTGTACAAGAAAATTGGTAAATTGTATGATGAATTAAAAGAAGATTATTTGAAAAATCCAGCAAACAAAATTAAAAAATCAAAAAAGAAGAACTAAAACTTGTCAAATCTAGCACGTTCAAGGTCTCGATCATCTTTTGATTCCTTTTTGTATTCTTTGTAATGTTCTTTACATAGAACAGATTTTTTACCAGCTGCAGTTACCCTAAGACCGGCATTTTCAACTTTTGTAGTGTTTAATGAACGAGCGCCATCTTGATCACAGCTCTCAACATTACATTTTGCGCCTTTTGAAATTATTCCCATAATGATAGGAAACCAAGATGTTATTTATATTTGAAAAATCATCACTAACCCAAATTCAAAATACAAAAAACAATAGGTTCATCGTTTATAAGAGGAATATTTTTTTCTCATTTTATGGCCGGAGGAAAACCAACTACAAACAAATCACCAAAAGACTCTAAGAAAAGTAAGAAAGACAAAGGTGAAGGCGGTCCAAGAAGAGCTGAGATCATAGTAAAAGTTGATGAAAAACAAGCAATGAGAATTATTGAAAACTCCAAGGTTATCACAGTACAAGACATGGCAAGACAAATGGGTGTTAAAGTTTCAGCAGCAAATGCATTTCTTATAGAATCATTAAAGAAAGGTGTTGTTAAGAGAGTTGGCGGTTATTCAGGACATCACTTGTATCAATCAACATCTTCATAGAGACGTAAAACATCACCAGATTTAATATCATTTAATGCATCAATATTATTTCCTAGTTTTCCAATAGGGGTCAAGGGTTTTCCAAAAACTGCATCTTTGATGAAAAAACAAACACTTCCAGTAGAAGGCAAAAAAGCAACATCACCTTTTTTAAATTCTGTTCTTGCACGTTCGGTTCCAGAATCAACATTTGTTTCAAAATAAACAATACTTTGTCCCAATAGATGAGCATGTCCTTCTAAAGGAATAGATCTCATAATTATTCCAACAGTTCTGGGAGAAAGATGACGTTTAAGATCACAAGAAATTTTTGCTTTTTCTTGGATTTCTAAAATTAATTGCTTTTTTGATACAGAAAACGTGCTCAATTTGTTATTTAAAATGATTAGATTATATAACGTTTTAAGAAAAATTCGGTACTTGTCTGATGCTAAAAAAACTGAACAAATTGAAGCGCCAGTCGAAGAAGAATCAGATGTTGAAGAGAATTTAGGATTAACTAAAGCATTAGATACATATCGAAAATTAATTGACAGAAAAGATCTAGTTGAACCATTAACTGAAAAAGAACAAGATAAACTTGAGAGAAAAATCAAAGAGATTGAAGAAAGAGAAGTTGTTGAAAGAGTTGAAGAACATGATCCAATGGAGATTCCATGTGAAAATAAAAAAATTACAATTGGGCCACCAACATTAACTAGATTTGAAAAAGCAAGAATTATGGGTGCAAGAGCACTACAATTATCTCAAGGAGCACCACCATTTATCCCAATTCCAAAAACTGCAAGAATCTCATTAGATATTTCAATGGAAGAATTAGAACAGAGAGTGATCCCAATCACAATTAGAAGAGTTCTTCCAAACGGGGATTATCAAAATATTCCAATTGACTATTTTGAGAAATGAATCATT
>Ga0233427_10000337_pt1 | contig 60715 bp, 62 predicted proteins | sample SI_118_April2016_5_FD_179885 | JGI IMG/M metagenome (GOLD analysis project Ga0233427, IMG submission 179885) | Seawater microbial communities from Saanich Inlet, British Columbia, Canada - SI_118_April2016_100_MG | ecosystem: Environmental > Aquatic > Marine > Inlet | place: Canada: British...
AGAAATAATTCCTTCATTAAAAGGAAAATTGGAAGGTGTAGCAATGAGAGTTCCAACTCCTAATGTTTCACTAGTAGAACTTGTTTTTTGTACAAAAAATGAAATAACAAAAGAAAAAATTAATGATGCTTTTACTGCCGCTTCTAAAAAGCAATCAAAAAAAATTTTAGAAATTACTAAAGAAAAATTGGTATCAATTGACTTTAATCACAATTCTGCTTCAGCAATAATTGACTCTTCTTTAACAAGTGCTGTTGGTAAAGACATGGGAAAAATTTCAGCCTGGTATGATAATGAGTGGGGCTTTTCAAATAGAATGTGTGATATTGCTGAATATCTTCATAAGATTTAAATTTTAATGAAAAGTATTTTAGATCAAGATCTTATTTTAAAGGGGAAAAAAGTAATAGTCAGAGTAGACTTAAATGTTCCTATGAAAGATGGAACAATAACTGAAGCATCACGAATAATAAAAATCTTACCTACGATAAAATTATTAATAGAAAAAGAATCCAAGATAATAATATTTTCTCATATCGGGCGCCCAAAAGGAAAAATTGTTAATGGAATGTCTCTAAAACCTATTTCAAAAAAATTATCTGATCTTTTAAATGTAGAAGTTTTGTTCAATAAAAATGAGATTAATGAAAAAACTTTTGCTGAAATTGATAAAATTCCGAATGGTTCAGTTATGATGATGGAAAATATACGCTTTTATGAAGGAGAAGAAAAAAATGAAGATTCTTTCTCAAAAACAATTTCAAGTCTAGGTGATATATATGTTAATGATGCTTTTTCATGTTCGCATAGAGCACATTCTTCAATTGAAGGAATTACTAAATACATCCCGTCCTATTGTGGTTTACAATTTGTTGAGGAAATAAATGCTTTAAAAAGAATAACATCTAAGATTATAAGGCCTGTTACCTGTATAATTGGAGGTTCAAAAATTTCTACAAAGATTAAAATTATTTCAAACTTAATAAAAGATTTTGATAATATAATTATTGTAGGCGGGATGGGTAATGCAATGCTTAAAAATACAGGAATAAATATAGGTAAATCAGTGTGTGATGATGGCTATAAAGATCTTGTGGAAGAAATATTAAAAAAATCTGAAACTCATGATTGCAAAATATACTATCCTCTTGACGTTGTAGTTTCAAAAACACTTAATGGAAGCGGAACAATAAAAGAGATTAATGAAGTTAATAATGATGAAATGATATTGGATATTGGACCTAAGACTATCACATCCATAAAAAATATAATTAATGAATCGAACACTGTATTATGGAATGGTCCTGCTGGATATTTTGAAAATCCAAACTTTGCTAATGGAACAAAAAAAATTTTAGAAATTATTGCTGACAAAAGAGTTAAGGATAAAATTTATGCTGTTGCTGGTGGCGGAGAAACTGTTGCTGTAATAAATAAATTTAACAAATTAAATACATTTAATTTTGTTTCAACTGCAGGTGGAGCTTTCTTAGAATACCTTGAAGGAAAAGAACTTCCTGGTATAAGGGCTCTGAATTAAAATGACTGAACTTAATAAAATTGCTCTTAAAATAATTTCTGACGGTAAAGGAATTCTTGCAACTGACGAAAGCAACGGAACAATGACTAAAAGATTAGACGCAGTAAATATACCTTCATCCCAAGAAAATAGGCTTCTTTTTAGAGAAACTCTTTTTTCTGCAGAAAGTATGGCTGATTGTATTGGTGGAGTAATCCTATATGATGAAACAATAAATCAGTCATCAAGTTCTGGGAAAAAAATCCCTAAATTAATTTTAGACTCAGGTGCGGTGCCAGGAATTAAAGTTGATACTGGTGCAAAAGTTTTAGCAAATTCATCTGAAGAAAAAATTACCGAAGGTTTAGATGGATTAAGGGAAAGACTAAAAAAATACTACCAACTTGGAGCAAGATTTGCAAAATGGAGAGGTGTTTATAGTATAAGTGATAAATATCCTAGTAAGCTTGCAATTAATTCAAACGCACATGCTTTAGCAAGATATTCTGCTCTTGTGCAGGAATGTAGAATGGTTCCAATAGTTGAGCCTGAAGTATTAATGGATGGTGAACATTCTGCAGAGGAGTGTTTAACCAAAACTACCGAAGTAATTCAAAAATGTTTTGAAGAATTAATAATACACAAAATTGATCTTACAGGTATAATTTTAAAACCAAATATGATCCTCGCGGGCAATAAATCAAAAAATAAAATTTCTAATGAAGAGGTTTCTTCTAAAACGCTTGAATGCCTTAAAAATTCTGTTCCAAATGAAGTGCCTGGAGTTGCTTTTTTATCAGGAGGTCAATCAGAAGTTGAGGCAACAGAAAATTTAAATCTTATTAATAAAAATAATGATACGAATTTTATAATGACTTACTCTTATGGAAGAGCTTTGCAACAAAGTGCATTAAAATTTTGGTCAAAGGATATTAAAGATATTAAAGGAACTCAAAATATTTTTAATCATAGAGCAAAAATGAATACTTTAGCTGCTCAAGGAAAATGGTCTAGCGATCTTGAGAATAAGTAAAAAAAAATTTATTTACCTTATTTCTCCTAACTATATATACCCTCAGTTTTATCAAAACTTAAAGGAAGTATTAAAATCTGGTAAGGTTGGTCTTTTTCAAATGAGGCTCAAAAAATATTCATTTAAGGAAAAAATTTTAATTGGAAAAAAAATTAAGCAGATTTGTAAAAAAAACGGTGTAAAATTTTTAGTAAATGATGATCCAATGCTTTCAAAAAAACTTAATGCTGATGGTTGTCATTTAGGCCAAAAAGATATGGGCATTAACGATGCTAGAAAAATAATTGGAAATAAAATTATTGGAATTACTTGTCACAACTCTATTAAATTGGCTAAAAGAGCTATCAAAGAAAAGGCTAGTTATATTGCCTTTGGTGCTTTTTTTTCTACTACAACGAAAAAAGTAAAGTTTAAAGCTACAACTAAAATTTTAAATGAAGTAAAAAAGTTAACCAAAACCCCAATAGTTGCTATCGGAGGAATAAATTTTAATAATTATAAAAAACTGTTATTGAACAATGCTAATTTATTAGCTATCTCAGGTTACGTTTGGAATAATAAAAAATATAAACCTTTAGAAACTATAAAAAATTTAAAATGAAAATTAATGCTGGAGAAATAAGAGTAGGAATGCTTCTGGAATACAAAAATGATTTATGGCAAGTCCTAAAAACTCAACATGTGAAACCAGGTAAAGGTGGAGCATTTGCTCAAGTTGAAATGAAAAGTATTGGTAAAAATACTAAACTTAATGAAAGATTTAGATCGAGTGAAACTGTTGAAAAAGCTTCTGTTGAAGAGACTAATTTTAATTATTTATATACTGATGAAAATAATTATTTTTTTATGGATCCTAAAACATTTGAACAGATTGAAATAAAAAAAGATATTATTGGAGAAAAAGGAAAGTTAATGACTGAAAATCTTGAAGTCTCAGTAAGTTTTTATAATGATAACCCGATTTCAGTCGAACTTCCAAATCAAGTTACATGTAAAATTGAAACAACAGATGTAGCGCTTAAAGGTCAAACAGTTTCGTCATCGTATAAACCTGCTACACTAGATAATGGTTTAAATATTCAAGTTCCACCTTTTATAGATTCTGGTGATGAGGTAATTGTTGATACAAGAACCCTTGAGTATATAAAAAAGATTTAATCAAAATGATTTCTATATCTGCAAATCTCAACATAATGATTAAGGCTGCAGAAAAAGCATCTAAATCTGTTATCAGAGATTTTGGTGAAGTTGAAAAATTACAAGTATCAAAAAAAGGACCTTATGATTTTGTTACAAAAACAGACAAACATGTAGAAAAAATTTTAATTGAAGAATTATCAAAAATTAAAAAAAACTACTCCTTTATAACTGAAGAAACTGGTGTGATTAAAAATAATGATAAAGAAAATATTTGGATTATTGACCCAATTGACGGAACAACAAACTTTTTACATGGTATACCTCACTTTGCAATCTGCATTGCTCTTCAATCCAAAGAGGAAATTGTTAGTGGTTTAATTTTTGACCCAATCAAAGATGAAATGTTTTTTGCTGAAAAAGATAAAGGAGCCTTCTTAAACAACCAAAGACTAAGAGTATCAAAAAAGAATTCAATTGATAATTGTCTATTTTCAAGTAACCATGAAGGTGTTAAATTTAGTGATCTTAATATGAGATATAGTGGGTGTGCCGCCTTAGATTTGGCTTATGTTGCATCTGGTAGACTTGATGGATTTTTTCATAATAAAATTAACCTTTGGGATGTTGCTGCTGGAGCAATATTGGTTAAAGAAGCTGGAGGAATAGTAAATGATATAAATAAATTTGATATAAATAAAATCGATATTAAAGCTTCAAGCTCTTCAATAAATGATCAAATGTTAAAAAATTTACAAAACTTTTGAAATAAATAAAATTATTAATCTCAAACAAATAATAAATTAAACCATCTAATTTAAGATTGTATAATATTGAATAAACTAGAGATATTATGTATAATTTGAATAATATAAAAAAAACTAATCAAATGCCTTCAAAAATAAAAAAAGAGCCTAGTTATGAAATAGATATATCAGAGATGATTATAACTACATGGAATAATAAGTGGAAAGTTTTTTTTGTTATATTAATAACTGTAATAGTTTCAATTTATAACACTAAAGATGATTGGGAACCTAAAAATAATAAGATAATTTATCAGGGTAAAGCAAAAATCATCCCTATTTCAATATTTAATGATAATGATTACAGAGCTTATAATAGCTACCTTACTAGTATAGAGGAAAAAAGTATTGGCATATATAATTTAAATATTAACAAAAAAGATTTTGATAATATCTTAGTAATTAATAAAAATATTGAAAAATATAATATATTTAAAGATTCTTCTTTGTCGAAAATTGACAGAATGTTTCTTTATGAATTATTTCTTGAAAAACTTAATTCAAATGATTTATATATAAAAGCAATAAAAAAATTTGATTTATTAAAAAAGGAAAATTTTCAAAATATCGCAGATTATGAAAATGCAATTTTAAAATTATCATCTTTAATTAAAAAACCTACCTTAGATTTTAATGAGCAAGGAACAGCAAAAAAAATGGTTTCATTTATCGAATTTCGGGCAAGTGATGATAACATATTAGTTTGGGAAAAAATCCTATATTTTGTTCAAAATTCTGCAAATTATGAAATTAATAATTATCTTAAAAAAGATTTTGAAATATTAGTTTCAAATGAAAAAAGATTAAGACAATATAAAATTGAAGATATTGATTTTGATATAAAAAATAATCCACAAAATGAAAAAATTAAAAATGATTTACTTAAGTTGAGAAAGAAAATAGATAAAAATAAAGACATCGAAAGATTAATAAATATATTTAAAAATACACCTATAATGATGTCTGAAAACTTTAAAGCGGCATTAATCAAAATACCATCAACGGAGTATTCAGTTATAAAAAAAACCACATATACTTCACCTTATAAAATAGTTTTCTTATCTGCTTTTCTTGGTCTATTCCTCGGAATAATTTTTGTATTAATTTCAAATATAATACAAAAAAATCGAACTTAGAGATTTGAGTTCATAAATAAACTTAACTATTTACCAAATTTTTTTAATCAATTAATTGCAAATAACCAAAATTTGTTGAGTTTTTTTATATAAAATTAGTCAATTTTCGTAAACTTTTAATTGTTTTAGAAAATTCTTTTGCTATAAGACATGTCATGAAAAAAAATATTCATCCAAATTACCACACTATTAAAGTTGAAATGACTGATGGAACTCAGTTTGAAACAAAATCAACATGGGGTGCTGAGGGCGATTTACTAAAACTAGAAATTGATCCAAAATCTCATTCTGCATGGACGGGTGGCAAACAAAAGTTAATGGATAAAGGTAGAATAAGTAAATTTAACAAAAAATTTCAAAATTTTAAATCAGATAAAAAAAATTAAATGTCAAACGCTCCTTTGATGCCAATGGCTACAGCTGTTTGGTTAGTTGAAAATACAACACTTACTTTTAAACAAATTGCAAATTTTTGTAACTTTCACGAAGTTGAGATACAAGGAATTGCTGATGGCGAAGTTGCAAAAGGAATAAAAGCTTATAATCCAATAATCTCGGGTCAACTTTCTAGAGAAGAAATAGAGTTATCATCTAAAGATGAAAATAGACCATTATTAATAAAAAGTACTGATATTGAAATATCTAACACGGAAAAAAAAATTAAAAAATATGTACCACTATCTAAAAGACAAGATAAACCAGACTCAGCACTATGGTTAATCAGACAACATAATATGCTAAAAGACTCACAAATTGCAAAGCTAGTTGGGGTAACAAAAAATTCAGTCACCTCAATAAGAAATAAAAGTTACTGGAACTATAATAGTCTAAATCCCAAAGACCCAGTTGCTCTTAACCTATTTAGTCAAAAAGATTTAGTGGAAGCTTTAGAAAAAGCTGAGAGAAGAATTAAAAGAGAAAAAAGAGAAAAAGAGAAAGCCAAAAAAACAAAATAAATTTCAAACAATGAATAAATTTAATAGACATCAAAATCTTATAATGGTACTCAATCATCTTTAGAAATATTTATGAAAATAGAAGTTAAAGATAATAATATTGAACAAGCTTTAAGGGTTCTTAAAAGAAAACTTCAAAGAGATGGTTTTTTTAAAGTAATAAAACTTAAAAATACATACGAAAAGCCATCAGAAAAAAAGAAAAGAATTCTTCAAGAAAATATCAAAAGAGTAAAAAAATTAAATAAACTTAAAAATAGAATTTGAGAACACCGCGGGGTGGAGCAGTCTGGTAGCTCGTCAGGCTCATAACCTGAAGGTCGGCGGTTCAAATCCGTCCCCCGCAACCAAATAAGTTAAATTTTTAAAAGCACTTATTTTTAATAATTTTTTTTTAACTATATAATTTTTTAATTTTTTCAAATTTTTGTAATGAGGCTGAAATAGTCATGTCCATATCATAATAAGCATAATCTGCTAGTCTGCCTCCAAAAAAAACGTTTGGAATTGTTTTTGAAAGATGTTTATATTTTCTTAATGCCTCTTTACTATTTAAATCATTAATTGGATAATAAGGTTCATCATCATTGTAAGTAGGATATTCTTCTATAATTAGACTAGATTTAGAATTAATTTTTCTTTCCGGATGTAGATGTCTAGGCTCATGAATTCTTGTATATTTATAATTAAGATCAGCATAGTTCATTACGGTGGTTCCTTGATAATCTGGAGTGTTTTTGATTAAATGTTTAAAGTTTAAAGACCTCCAACCTAATTTACCAAATTTATTATTAAAAAATTTATCTATCGGGCCAGTATAAATAGTTGCATATTTTGGTTTTAGACTATCAAAATTTTTAAAATAATCACATTTAAGCAAAGTTTTAATTCTCTTTGAAGATAATAATTTTTCAAATATTTCTGTATACCCATTTTCAGGTATTCCCTGCCAATTACAGTGATTAAAATAATCTTCGTTATAATTAAACCTCACAGGTAACCGGTTGAAGATAGAAGCTGGTAATTTTTTAGGACTCATGCCCCATTGTTTAAAAGTATAATTTTTAATAAAAGCATTATAAAGTTTTTTACCAATAACAGATATTGCTTTTTCCTCAAAATTTTCTGGTTTTAATATTTTTTCTTTTTGAGTTATTAACTCGATAAACTTTTTTGCTTCCTTCGGAGAAAAGTTTTTCATAAATAAAGAATTAATTGTCTCTAAATTTATTGGCATTTGATACACATGATTTTTATGTTTAGTTAACACTTGATGTCGATAGGTATTAAGTTTCATAAATGGTAACAAATAATCCATTACTTTTTGATTAGATGTGTGAAAAATATGTGTTCCATATTTATGATATTCAATATTAGTTTTTTTACACAACTCACTAAAACAATTTCCACCTATATGTGATCGCTTATCAATAATCAAAACTGTCTTTTTTAAAACTTTACTTATACGTTCAGCCAAAACAGATCCATAAAAACCAGTTCCAACAATTAAAAAATCAAATTTCATATAATTTTTTTAAGATTAATAATTTCAATAAAAACTTTGAGCATAAACTTTATTAGATTAAATTTTACTATCCACACCTGACCAGTCAATCGTTCTTTATGCGAAACAACTACAGATTTAACTTTATTGTCTTTTGCTGCTTTAATAGAAATAAGGATGTTAGGTGCTAAAGATTTAGAACTTATAAATTTAAAATTTTTTTTTAAAAAATTGAAACCCATTAATCTATAAGGAATATTTGCATCTGGGACAAACTTCCTAAATAAAATCAAATTAAAAATTTTTAGCAATCTAGTGATGATTAATCTATGAAAGGAGTCATATCTTTTTTTACGGAAACCCAAAATTAATAAGTTACTATTTCTTAATTGCCATAATTTATCAAAATCTTTTGAAAAAAATTGATCATCACTATCCACTTGGAAAATAAAGTTAAAATTTTTTTTTAATGCTATTTTATAGCCTGTATACAACGTAGGTCCATGGCCAGAGTTTTTTTTATTTACAATTAATAATCTGCTATTTTTTTTATTTATTTTGTTTAGAATTTTAAAAGAATTATCAGAAGATCCATCATTTATAACAATTAAAAAACCATCAAATTTTTTAGCAATTAAAAGCCAGTCATTTATAACTTTTTCTATTATATCTTGTTCATTAAATACTGGAATTATGATTGCTAATTTATTTTTATTAATAGACATTTATTTTTTTTATATTTACTTTTTTTAGGTAACTTTGCCATTTAATCTCATCAATAAAAATTTTTTTTAAATTAGATTGTATAGGTTTCCATGAAAGAACTTCTTTTGCTTTTTTTATTGAACATACTAATTTAGACTTATCACCAAACCTTTTTTTAATAAAAATATATTTAATATTTTTCTTTAAAATAATTTCTAAAGTTTTAATAATTTGTAAGATTGAATGTCCTTGACCAGAACCCAAATTGATTACATTAAATCTACTATCTATTTTATTTTTTATAGATTTTATAATTGCAGAACATAAATCGTTAATATGAATATAGTCTCGTACACATGTTTTGTCAGTAGTTTTGTATTCATTTCCATAAATTTTGATAACCTTATTATTAATAGCCTTATTAACTAAGATGGGAATTAAATGTGTTTCAGGATTATGTAATTCTCCAAGATTATTATTGATATCTGCAGAGCAAACATTAAAAAATCTGAATATATAAACACAAGTTTTTTTATTTTTAAAAAATTGTTTTATTTGTTTTTCGTTATCATATTTAGTTTTAGCATAAATATTATCTGGATTTGTTTTGCTCTTTTCATATAAAATATTGTTAGAATTTTTATAAACAGAAGCTGTGCTTGAAAAAATGAATTTTTTTAATTCTATGTTCTTTATAGAGTCAAGTAAATTTTGAGTTCCTATAATGTTATTATTCTTATAGGATTTTTTTTTAGTCAAAACATTATCTAATGTAGATTCTGCAGCAAGATGAACAATTATATCTGGTCTTAACTTCTCGATAAATTTTTGTAATTTTTTTTTCTCTAAAAGATTAACTTTTTTTATTTTTAAACCTTCAAATTTTGGTTTTTGTTTATCAATACCATAAATATTTTTTTTTATTTTAGCAGCAAGAATAGAACCAATGTATCCAGAGCTTCCTGTAATTAAAATTTTTTCTTTATACATTAAATAGTTAGTATTTTTAGCAAGATTTGTTTATTGTGTCATGTTATGAAACTTTTAAAGACCTACCCTTCGTCTTATTATACATTATATACAATTTTTTTACTATTTCTATCTCACACAATATTTTATCTCAAAAGTCTAAACATATTTTTGACTTTTTTACTTATTTTGTTTGTTTTAACAAATTTATTTTTTAGAGAAATATCGTTTCCAAAATTTACTTTTCAATTAAAAGTAAAAGACCTTAAATTAAGTCACCTAATAATTACATTACTCATTATTTTCCCATCAATTTTTTTTTTATATAACATTTCTTTTGGAGATTTTAATTGGGGTGGCGACCATAGGGACTTTGTTTTAGCTTCTTTAGTAAATAATGAATTTTGGTTTTCCTCTATAACATCTGAGAGAAATACTATTGAAAATTTTAGAATAGAAAATATTTTTTTTTCTTTTTTCAAATTAAGAATTTTTTTATTAACAATATTAATTGGTTTAACTATTTTTCTTTACAAAAAAGAATATGGAAATTTGGCTAATATTTTATTATTGATAGTTTTTTATTTTTGGTCATCAATTGATATAATTAATTTTGAAAAAGATCCAAGGGGTTCTTTTTTTATATCCTTGCCATTTAATTCTTTGTTTTATTTTTTGGAATTAAATTTGATGGATGCTATTCGTTTCACAAACTTTTTTTCTATAATTTTTTGGCTATTAATACTTAGGCCAATAATAATTGGTGAATATCCAAATCTTAAAATTTTACCTTTTGCTCTTGCAATTTATTGGAATCCTCAAATGATATATATTGCAAATGGAGGTTTTACAGAGCCATGGTCTATTATTTTTTTACTTCTAGCTATAGAGCTAGTTATTAAAAAAAAATATAATTGGACTCCTCATGCAATAGTTTTACTTGCAATAGGTGCATGCTTTAAATCTCCTATATCCTTTCTAATACCCTGTTTTTTTTTATATGGTAAACCTTGGATTGAAGATAATAAAAGACGATTAATACATTGCCTCACTTTATTTTCATCTATTTTACCAATTTATTTGTTCACAAAATTAAGAGACTCAAGTTCAGAGGGTTGGCAACCAATTAAATTCCAAAATTATGGATTTTCTCATCTTAATAGTGATTATCTAAATTTAGCACATATTTACCTTGAAAATTATAAATATATTTTAATTGTTTGTTTAATTTGCCTTTTTATTTTTTTTAAAAATCTTTTGAAAAATAAATGGGAGAATACTTTTTTTTTATTTACTTCAATTTTTTTATTTTCTATTTATTTCTTTAATAATCTTACGCAGATGCAACAACATGTAATGTATTTTCGATATTTTATGTGGTCTTATTTAATGCTTTTTGGCTTTTTATTAATAAATTCCATAAATATTAAAAAAGGAAAACATCTACTATTAATAGTTTTTATTATTATTTTTAATTACTCTTTTGAATTGATAAAATTTCTCAAAATTAATAAAAGTAATTTGTACGAATTAAATTTTATTTCATTTGATACTGATCCTATTTTTCTAGGACTAGATCCACTAATTAAAGAAAATAAAGAGATTCTGGATAAAGAAAAAATTAATGAAGTTTACGTAAGTAGATCATCAAGAATAATTTATAAAATACCACAATATCTTTATAAGGATATAAAAGTTTCAGCCACAAATCGATCTGAAATTATATGTGAATGTAGTAATGAAAAACCCGCTATAATTAATTTTTTTCCAAAATTAAGAAGAATATTATTTAATTACAAAGAAGATATGCCTGCCTCGCCAGAAGGATATAATGATCTGTATGGACACAACCTAGAGTCTTCACAAAATAGATGTCTTGAAAAAATGAACAATACTTGCTCTATTGTTAAATTATTAAAAGAAAAAGATGAAAAAATAATTGCAGCATTAGGAATAAAATAATCAATAACCTAACTATTATAGATAAAAAAATAAAATTTAATCTTTATAAATTTTAGATTTACTTAAATCAATTTTTTTTAAAATTATTTCTAAAGAAATTGGAACAAGCATTATTAAAGGTAATATTGTTGGAAATCGATACCGCCAATCATAGTCAATTAATATAAAAGAGTGAAAAGCTGCTACAGAAAAAGATAATAATATAATAAATAAAAATATTTTATTAAAAATTTTTATATAATTACCATAAAATGACCATATAGAAATCGATAATAAAATTAAAGCAATTTGAAGTACGTTAAGAAATATATGTACTATTGAAAAAGTGGATGCGTAAGGATTAAAAAAATTAATTAATCTTAAAAAATATATGAATATTATATCTATAAAATTATCAGGCTTATTTACCCATGTTTCAGGACGGTCATGAATTATCATACCTTCTTTTACCATTTTAGTTAAGAAATCTATTTTAGCAATTCCATTAAAGTTAAACTCAATAAACGAATATGCTAAACCCAATATAAAAGGTATTGAAAAAAATATTATTAAAATAAATAATAGAATATTCTTTTGACTTAAAAAAATTTGTAATTTTGAAATAATAATAAATAATACAATTATAAAGATTACAGGAATTGAGGACGGTCTTGAGGCAAATAATAAAAGTATAATTATAGAAAGTTCTAAATAATTAATTTTATTTTTAATAACTCCTTTTATGATTGAATAAGTTCCAAGAAGAACTAAGAAAGCATAAATCATGTCTGAGAGTATAAACTTTGGCCATGTTAATATATCAACAGATATAACAATTATTGGCAATGTTAGAGATATTAAAATTGGTCTAACACTAATAAGCAATAGACTTTTTGTAAAAATTAATAGAGATAAAAATACTAATGTTAGATTAAATAATAAAAAAGCAAATTGCCATTCATTAACAAAAATTACTTTACATAGTGCTATCAATAATACTGGGACTGAGAAAAAAAATAGAGATGGTCTATGATACGCTTTATCTATAGAAAAAAATTCATATAAGTTGAAATCCAATCTAATTAACTCATCGGCCCACCTGGAAAATCTTACAGAGTCAGTGGACATGGAGAATCCAGAGCTTAAATGATAGTATGCAATTAAAGAAAAGCATGCTGCAAATACTATGTATAAAAGTATGATTCCATATTTCCATTTAGTATAAAAAATATTCTTCATTTAAATCAAGATTTAACAAAATATTTATACTTCAATATTGTAATTAATGCTCTAATTGCATCATAAAAATGTATTTTTTTACCTTCTTCTGCAGTTCTTCCTTTATAAGAAATAGGTACCTCTTTAATTTCCTCACCTAATAAAGAAATTTTTGTCGTAACCTCGGGACAAAATGCAAAATCATTTTCTTGTAAATTTAATTTTATAAAAATTTTACTTTTAAATACTTTATAGCACGTATGTGCATCAGTAAGCTTTTGATTATTTAATAAGTTTGAAATTAAAGTTAATACATGGTTGCCAAAAATTCTGAAATTAGAAATAAACAGGTCGGTATTATATCTTTTTTTTTTTAAAACTCTTGATCCATAAATAATTCCTAAGTTCTTTGATATCATAATCTTAATTAATCTATTTAAATCCTTAGGGTTATATTCAAGGTCAGCATCTTGAATTGCAACAATATTTCCTTTTATATAAGGAATAGCTGACTTTATTGCAGCACCTTTGCCCATATTTTTTTTATGAAAAATTATTTTATCAATATTTTTAATTTTTTTTATTATTTTTTTTGTTCCATCATTTGAGAAATCATCAACAATTATAATTTGTTTATCATAATGAATATTTTGTTTTATCTTTTTAATAATTTTATAAATATAATTTTTTTCATTAAAGACAGGAATTATTATAGTAACTTTATTTTTCACCATACTTTAACTATAATGTATTGAAAATTTATTGAAAACTTTTAAATCTTAAATTTAGACTTTTTACTGTCAGTTAAAAAAGCTTTTACAGTTTCTTTGGTAAGTTGATCAAATGATTTCCCAAAGTTTTCGATTTTTTCAATTATAGATGGGGGAATTGTTATGATGTGACAACCTAATTGTTTTGCTTGTAAATAATTATATGGCTCTCTTACACTGGCCCATAAAATTTGAACATTTTTAAATTTTTTTGCTAATCGAATACTTTTAATAAATTCTGGTAATGGATCTATGCCTGTGTCTCCTGCTCTTCCTGCAAAAATTGATATTATTACACTTGTTTTTTTATTGATCATTTTTAAAATTTTTTCAGTTTGTTTTGATGTGTAAACTGCAGTGATATTCAATTTAATATTTCTTTTATTTAATTCTTTTATTACATTACCAGAAAAATTATTTTTCGAATTTACTACTGGCACTTTAACATAAACATTTTTACCCCAGGTGCTAATTTTTACACCCTGTTGTATCATAGATTTTTGATCATCGGCAAATACTTCAAATGAAATTGGTTTAACTTTACAAATTTTAAGTATTTGCATTGAATATGATTTATAATCTTTTGCTCCTGCTTTACGCATTAAGCTTGGGTTTGTTGTAAAACCTTTTACAATCTTTTTTTTATTAAATTTCTTTATTGAAGATAAATCTGCAATATCACAAAAAATTTTTGTATTCATTTAGGTTATAAATTTTTTGTTATATTTTCTGTCATCTTTTTAGCATCCGCAAATAACATAAGAGTGTTTTCTTTATAAAATAAATCATTATCAATCCCTGCATAGCCAGGTGACAAACTTCTCTTTACAAATAAAACAGATTTACATTTTTCAACGTCTAAAACTGGCATTCCATAAATTGGACTTTGTGGGTCTGTTTTTGCAACTGGGTTTGTTACGTCATTTGCACCAATTACAAATGCCACGTCTGCATTCGCAAAATCATTATTAATTTCCTCTAACTCAAATACTTCATCATAAGGAACATTTGCCTCGGCTAATAAAACGTTCATATGACCTGGCATTCGCCCTGCAACCGGATGAATAGCGTAAGAAACTTTAATGTCATTTTTTTTTAATGTATCAACCATTTCTCTCAATGCGTGTTGTGCTTGAGCCACTGCCATACCATAACCAGGAACAATAATTACTGATGAAGCATTTTTCATTAAAAAAGCAGCATCATCTGCGTTACCACTTTTAACAGGTCTTTGTTCTTTATTTTGCGTTGAAGCTGATTGTTCAGTTGCACCAAACCCTCCCAAGATCACATTAAAGAATGATCTATTCATTCCTTTACACATTATGTAAGATAGAATTGCACCAGATGATCCAACTAGCGCACCTGTAATTATTAATGCAGTATTTTCCAAAGTAAATCCGATACCAGCTGTAGCCCAACCTGAATATGAATTCAACATAGAAATAACTACTGGCATATCCGCACCACCAATTGGAATTATTAATAAAAATCCTATTAAAAAAGATATTGCTAACAATATCCAAAATAAATTTGAAGATTGAGTGGAGCAAAGCAGATAGGTTATTACTATTATTGATATTAAAATTAATGCATTAAGCGGATGTTGGCCCTTAAATGTTATGGGCGACCCTGACATTATTCCTTGTAATTTTAAAAAAGCAATAATTGAGCCTGAAAAAGTAATTGCTCCAACTGCTGCGCCAATTGACATCTCAATCAAACTACCAAGTTTAATGTTGCCAGGAGATCCTAAATTAAAAGCTTCTGGATTTAAAAAAGCAGCGATTGCAACAAAAACAGCCGCTAGCCCAACAAGACTATGAAAGCCAGCAACCAATTCTGGCATTGCTGTCATTGGAATTTTATAAGCAATAAATGCACCTATTAATCCTCCTATTAAAAGAAAAATTAAAACAACTATAAATCCTGTTGAAAAATTACCAATAGATAAAAAAGTAACTGTAATCGCAATAATCATACCTAAAATTCCAAAGAAATTTCCTTGTCGAGATGTCTCTGGTGAAGAAAGTCCTCTTAAAGCTAAAATAAATAATACTCCAGAAATTAAATAAAATATGGCTGATAAATTTGCTGATAACATTATTTATCCTTTTTCTTTTTTTTATACATCACAAGCATTCTTTGGGTTACTAAAAAGCCACCAAAAATATTAATCGCAGCTAACGATATTGCTAAAAATCCAAATATACTTGAAGTATTAAAAATATTCTCAGAATTACCTGCTAAACCCGCGATAATTGCACCAACAATTATTACAGATGAAATTGCATTGGTCACAGACATTAAAGGCGTGTGTAGTGATGGAGTAACACTCCAGACCACGTAATATCCAATAAAAATTGAAAGGATAAAAATGCTTAATCTGAATATAAAAGGATCTATTTCCATAAATTTATTTAATTAGAGTTTTATCAATTATTTCATCCTCTAATCTTATATTAATTTTTTTATTCTCTTTATCATATAAATTTGAAACAAAATTAAATACATTTTTTGCATATAAATTTGATGCAGAGGTTGGAAGTTTATTTAAAATATTACTTTCACCCATTATTTTAACGCCATTTTTTTTTATAATTTCATCGACTTTAGTATGTGCTGTGTTTCCACCCTGGATTGCTGCCAAGTCATAAATAACTGAACCAGGTTTCATATTATTAATCATGCCCTCTTTTATTATAATAGGTGCTTTTTTTCCTGGAATTAGAGCAGTACAAACTACAATATCAATTTTCTTTAATGTCTCGGACAATAGTTCCTCTTGTTTCTTTTTAAAATCATCAGTTGCCTCTTTTGCATAACCCCCTTCGGTCTCCAAATTTTCTGCACCTTCTACTGTTAAAAATTTTCCCCCCAAACTTTCAACCTGTTCTTTTGAAGCCAATCGCACATCTGTTGCAAAAACTATTGCTCCCATTCTTTTTGCTGTTGCAATGGCCTGTAGTCCTGCAACTCCTGCTCCAACTACTAGTACTTTTGCAGCTGGAATAGTGCCTGCTGCAGTCATCATCATTGGTATTGCTTTTTCAAAATTAGCAAAGGACTCTACTACTGCTTTATATCCTGCTAGATTAGCTTGTGAAGACAATATATCCATTGATTGGGCTCTTGTTATTCTTGGAAGCAGCTCAAGTGAAAAAAAATTAATTTTTTTTTTCACTAAGCTATTAATTTTATCTTTGTTATCATAAGGATTTAAAATCCCAATAAATGTTTGATTTTCTTTTAATAAAGAACTTTTGATGTCATTTAGTAAGCCTAATTGAACAATAACATCTGATTTAGTTAAAATTTCTTTTTCATCTTTTAATATTGAAACCCCTAATTCTTTATATTCTTCATCTTTAATTCCTAAATGACTTGCATAATTTTCACATATAGAAACTTCGATACCTAATGAAATATATTTTTTTGCAGTTTCAAGAGTAATTGCTATTCGCTTTTCAATTTTTTGATTTTCTAATATAGAAGCAATTTTCATACATTTATCTTACAGTAAGAATATTGCCATTAACACTAAAGCTCCAATAACCGCGACAGTTCCCCACAATACAAACTTTGTAAAATTATTCCATGTATTTTTATGGTTTTCATTATCCATAAAAATTACTTCTGTCTTGCTTTAAATTTAGGATTTGTTTTATTGATTACGTAGACACGACCTCTTCTTCTAACAAGCTTAGAATTAAGATCTCTTTTTTTGATCGACTTTAATGAGCTTTTTATTTTCATAATTTTTTACCTTTAATAAACGAAGTTACATAATCTTTCAAATCTATTTTTCCATATTTATTAATTATTCTACGATTATTGGATATTCTGGTTAATGCAGACGCATATCTCTCACCAGATCTTGGTTTTAGATAAATTATTTTACTTTTAAACATTTGAGCAAGATCTTGGATTGAATAAGACTTTTTATGACTTATGCTGTAATGAGCACATTTACTTCTTTTCCAAGCCTCAATACAAGTTTTAACAGTATCGTCAATATGGGTAAATCGTCTTGTTTGAGTTCCAGGTTTTACAATAGTTAAAGGGTTTTTTTTTTTATACTGATCTTCAAAAATTCCAACTACAGTTGCCATATCACCAACTTTTATTTGTCCTGGTCCATAAACATTATAAAAATAAATAACTTCAAACCTAAAATTAAACCATTTTCTTAAGTTTTCCATTAATTCTAAATTTTTTGATTTAGTAAAAGCATATGGGGATAAGTTTTTATCATTACCCTTATTTCCTAAAGAAGCAGAGGTTGCTGAATAAATAAGTTTAATATCATTATCAAGACAAAATTTAAAGACAGCATTGGTGCCAATAGAATTTGATTTGAAGCATTCATCAAATTTTTTAAAACTTTGATAAATTCTTGCAAATTCTCCAAAATGAAAAACTGAATGAATTTGTTTTTTTATTGTTTTTAAATGTTCAAAAATATCAATAGTATCTGCTTTTATATACTTTACTCGACTATTTTTTAGATGATTTTTTTTATTTCCTGAGGAATAATTATCTAAACTGATAATTTTTTTGTTAGTTTTATTTAATAATGATTTGATTAAGTTGGATCCAACAAATCCAGCTCCTCCGGTAACAATTATGAAATTTTTCATTCTAGATTATGCCTGGCAATGTCCTACTCTTCCGTGTCTTAAGACAAAGTACCATTGGCGCTGAAAGGCTTGACTGCCGAGTTCGGAATGGGATCGGGTATTACACTTTCGCAATAATCACCAGGCAGCATTCTTATAGTATATTTTTAAATCAACACAAGTGATTATTTAAAAACCTATCAATCTAAAAGTGATAATTTTCAATGAAAATAAAAATTAATTGTTATTCATGCTTTTTCTGCTCCAAATCAAAAAAGGTAGATTTAAAATCATTAGAATATTTAACCAATTATTGAATACATTTCCAGTTGGAACAAACGGCCAAAGATAAATTGCAATTCCTGACAATATACAAATTTCAAAGTCGGTAAAATAATAATTGCCTTGAAATTTAAACTTTAAATGCTTGAAAATATATTTACAAAAATAAATAAAAGCTATTGTTAAAAATAAAAATCCAATAATTCCCGTCTCACTCATAATTTGTATATATGTATTATGCGGGTGAGAAGAACATGATAAATGACTCACTTCGTATCTTTTATCGCTACAAAATTTTCTAAAATTTTTTACCCCGACTCCTAAAATCTTATTATCTAAATACATTTTATAAGCGGTTGTATAATGATGAGTATGAGTTTTTGAAAAAATAAAAATTTTCTGTTCACCAGGTAATCTAGATTCAGTTCCTAATACTTGTTTTATAGTTTGATCAAATACTCTTTCTTTTGCAACTGGATTAATAAAACTTATTAGTATTAGTAGTAAGATACTGACAGATAAAATAATTAATCTTAATTTTAGTAATTTTTGAGAAAATAAAATAACAAAAATTGCCGAGAGATTAATATAAAAAAAAGCAGAGCGATCTCCACTTAAAAAAATTAATGCCTCTGATAAAATAAAAATTAATAAAAATAAAAAAAATAATTTATCTTTTTTGTTAATAACAAAAATAGATATTCCAAAAAAAATTGGCCATAATCTACTTATATAACTACCTAAAATTTTTTCGTCACCAAAAAAACTAGATATTCTTATCGAACTCTCCCATCCTAAAATATTTGTGCCAACAAAATACTGATAAAATCCATCTAAGATTAAAACTAAAAAGCAAATAAAAATGCAATAAAAAAAATATTTTATAAATCTATTATCAGTATCTAATAAAGCAACTATCGCGATTACAAAAATACCATATCTAACACAGAAAAAAGAAATTTTTAAACTATCTACGTTAAAATTATTAATTAAACTATTAATAATTAAATAAACCCAAAAAATTAAGAAAATATAAAAAAATTTATTTTTAAAATAAGAAAAATTTTTTTTTTTAAAGCAATAGATTAAAAATAATAAGCTTATTAATGAAATCGCTAAGTCACTAAGAAAAGGACCGGTGATTAAAAAAAATGGAATTAGCGAAAATAAAAAAACTGGAAAATTATAAAAAAAAAATTTTTGATTGCTGGAATTAAAAATCATTGAAAAAATTTTATAGTTTCTTGTAAGCTTAATTTAGTTTATATAATATTAGAATAAGTTTTATATTGAAATCAATAGTAATTATTTATGAGCAACACAACTATAATATACATTTTATTAAACTTTATAGCGTTGTTTGTATGTGGAAAAATTTCTTATAAATTAAATTTAGTAGATTTTCCTAATGAAAGAAAAATTCATTCTAGAATCACTGCTTATACTGGCGGGATTGCAATAAGTGTAATTCTTTTGTTTGCTATTATTATATTTAATAATTTCTATCCAAGTTTAACTTTAATATTATCTATAGGTTTTTTAATATCTATCGTAGGATTAATTGACGACAAATATACTTTAAACATAGGTGGCAAGTTAAGTTTGCAAATTATTCCTATTTTTTATTTAATAATTTTAAAAAACTTTACTTTAAATCAAATTGGAAATTATGGCTTATTTGAATTAAGCCTGGGAACTTTAGCAATACCTTTTACTTTTTTATCTGTACTATTTTTAATTAATGCATTTAATTATTTTGATGGTATTGATGGTATGTTGGGCTGTACATCAGTTTCTGTGCTAGCTATTTTATATTTTTTAGCCAATGAGAGTAGTAGTCATATTTTAATCACAGAACAAAATATCAAATTTTTTATAGTTATAATACTAATACCAATAGTAATTTTTTTATTTTTTAATTTCTCTTTTTTCAATCTTCCTAAACTATTTTTGGGAGATAGTGGAAGTTTACTATTAGGATTTATAGTATCTTTTATTTTAATTTACTTTGCCAATCAAAATTTCGTTCACCCTATTTTACTAGCGTGGTCAATAGTCATTTTTGTTTATGAATTTTTATCAATTAACATAATTAGATTAAAAAATAATCAAGGACTTTTTAAGGCTGGAAAAGATCATTTACATCACATATTGCTTGAAAAGACTAAGTCTATTTTTTTAACAAATATCATAATTTCTTCAGCAAATATTATTTTATTTTCAGTCGGTTATTTAAGTTTTTTGTATATTAATGAGCTAACTTCTTTTTCTTTATTTATAATTTTATTTTTTATTTTTTTAATTGTAAGAAATTTATATTCGATAAAAATAATAAAAATTTAGATTTTTTTTATTTACTAGATGATATTTGTTCAACATAAACATGATCTACAATTTCCGAATTAGATTTGTACAATTTAATAATTTTTTTAAGCAAATTTTTTACTTCAGCCACTTTATAGCTATCTAATAATTTCTTTAATTTTTTTAATTCTATTTCTAATAATTGAAATTGAACAAAAGGATCACTAGCCTTGAGTATTTTTGGGTGATTGGTTTTTTGAGGATTTTCACCAATTAATAATTCTTCGTATAATTTTTCACCTGGTCGAAGCCCTATAATCTTAATTTCAATATCACCGTTAGGATTTTTAATGTCTTTAATCATTAAACCTGAAAGAGTAATCATTTTATATATTAAATCTTTTATTTTAACACTTTCGCCCATATCAAGTACAAATACTTCAGAATTTTTACCCATAGCTCCAGCTTGAATAACTAATTGAGCTGCTTCAGGAATAGTCATAAAATATCGAGTAACATCTTTATGAGTTAGAGTAACAGGTCCTCCCTCAATTATTTGTTTTTTAAATTTCGGAATAACAGAACCAGATGACTCTAGTACGTTTCCAAAACGAACAATTGCAAAATTAGTACTATTATCTTTATATTGCTTACAAATTCCCTGGATACAAAGCTCAGCAAGTCTCTTTGAAGCTCCCATGATATTAGTTGATCTTACAGCTTTATCACTTGATATAAGCACAAAATTTGAAACCTTTTTAGCTACAGAGGCTTTAGCAACAGCTAAAGTGCTAAATACATTGTTTTGAACACCAGAGCAAATATTTTCCTCTACTAGCGGCACGTGCTTATAGGCTGCTGTATGATAAATTGTATCCACTTTAAATGTTTCAAAAATTATCTCTAATTTTTTTTGATCTTGAGAATCTACAAGTAGTGAAATAATTTTTTGACTTTTATCGTAACTTTTTAATTCTTCATAAATTTTATAAAGAGCGAATTCATTTAATTCTAAAAGTAACAGCTTACTTGGTTTTAATTTTATTATCTGACGGCACAATTCAGACCCAATAGAACCTCCAGCGCCAGTGACAAGTACTTTCTTTCTATTTATATTTTTTTGTAATAATTTAATATTAGGTTTAACTTGATCACGGTTTAATAAATCATCTATATTAATATCTTTAATATCAGATATTGTCACTCTACCATCAATAATTTCAGATATACTTGGTAAAGTTTTAACAATTAATTTAAATTTATTTAATCTTTTAATTATTTGATTTCTTTTGCTTCTACTAATTGATGGTAATGCAAGAAATACCAAACTAATATCTTTGGAGTTAATTAATTTTTTTAAATCAGAAGATGAATAAATTTTTTTATTTAATAAAATTTTTTTATATAATTTTACATTATCATCTAAAAAACCTGCAACTTTAAATTCAGTATTTTTTTTAAGAGATCTAACTAATTGTCTTCCCGCCTCTCCAGCGCCATAAACCAACACATTTTTTTTTTTAGAAGATTTAACATCCATTTTAAATAATATTTGAATTTACAAATTGTAACAATTCTTTCGTTATTAGATTTTGATCAAAATCTTTTGTAACTCTTTTTCTAGCTATAATGCCTTGTTTTTTAATTTTTTCTTTATTACTAATTATATATAACATTTTATTTTTTATATCATTTATACTTCCAACTTCATGAAAAAAACCTGTTTTATTTTTAATAATTGCATCACGAAGACCATAGATATTAGAACATAAAGCAGGAATACCACAAGATGCAGCCTCAATAATAACATTACCAAATCCTTCTCTGTAACTTGGTAAACACAAAATATCAGCTAAGGAAAACCAATCTTCGGGTTTTGTAGTATAATTAAAATTTAGGATTTTTTTTTGATTTTTAAATTTACTTATAAATTTTTCTTCTTCTACTGAACCAACAAAAATTAGTAAAATATCATGGTGACTACTAATTTTTTTAAAAGCTTTTAAGAGCTCATCTATACCCTTATCTTTATTAATTCTTCCTAAGTATAGAAAAACAAAAGTGTTTTCAGATATAGAGTATTTTTTTCTTAATTGTATTCTTTTTTTTTTATCAAATTTAAATTTTCTAATATCGACTCCACCTACAGATCCTTTATTAAACACAGTTGATTTTCTTAATGAAACAACATTTTCTTTTATTAGAAAGTTTTTTTGAGAGATACTGTCAATAAGCACCTTATGAGAAAGAAAAAAAATCATTTTATCAATTAATTTAAGGAATATTTTTGTAAAACCTCTCTTATTTGCCCAAATTTGTCCAGTAAACCAATGAAAACGATTTGGAGTTCTTGCAATGAATGAAGCAATTGCAACCATAAAACCAATTTTAGGTGTAAAAGAAATTGATAAATTGGGTCTTTCTTTTAAAAAAAAAAATAAAATAACAAAAAATGCAATAATGTCATAAAAAAAATTAATGTTTCTCTTAAAATTTATATTTATCAATGAAACATTGTTCGGAACTTTTTTTTTTAATTTCCCTGGATTATTACAACATATAAAAAGATTATATTTTTTACTTAATTGCTCAATATGTTTTAGTGTAAACGCACTAAAAAAATTAGAAGTATTTGAAATTAAAACTATTTTAAATCTTTTATTCATTAAGACATTTCATTTTTTGATGTAAAGAAAATTTTGGTTTGAAGTTTAATTCATTTTTGATTTTTTTGTTGCTATAAGAAACTCTATTAGAAATTAATAACATAAAATTTATTTTTTTTTTTGAAAAAGGTATAAAATTAATTAAAAATTTTATTAAATTTTTAGAAATCTGAATTTTTATTATTTTTTTTTATAAAAATTTTGATATTTTTCATATACTTGATGCTGCTTACAATCATCTGAAACAATATATGTTTTATTTTTTGAAACCTTTGGCTTTGATATTAATAAAGCAACTGCTTGGGAAATATCTTTCACATTAATAAAATTAAATAAAATATCATCAAAACATTTCATCCAAAAACCATATTTTAATGTAAATAAAATAAATCTAAACAAATTTGTTTTTTTTGGACCTCCAAATACATTGGAAATTCTTAAAATGGTATATGAAAAATTTATATTTAATTTTTTTTTTATAACATTTTGAATTAATAAATCTCCTTTAAGTTTACTTTTTGAATATAAGTCATTTGCTCTTATCGCACTATTTTCAGATATAAGTTTATGTTGACCAAAGTAATTTTTGCTTGTTCCATAAACTGAAATACTACCCAAATGTATTAGTCTAACTCTGAATTTATAACTATTAATATATTCAAGTAATTTTTTAACAAAAATAAAATTAACATTTTCAAAGTTACTTGTATCATTATTAGTTTTGCCTACACAATTTATAATAATATCTGCTTTCTTTAAAAATAGTAAATTTGATTTTTTGAAAGTATTGAAGTTCCATTTATAATACTGAATCTTTGGATTTTTGTATGGTTTATTTTTAATATTTCTTCCTACACAAATTAAATTAAAAGACTTATTTTTAACCAAATTATCTAAAATATTATTACCAATTAAACCTGTATAACCTAGAATGACAATTATCATTATTTTTAAAATAAATTATTATAATTATAATCTTAAAGTAACTTGATCTTTTGAAAATAGATATTTTAGATCATAAATTACATGATTTTTTTTACATAAATTTAAAATTTCGGCTTCTCCAATATCCTCAAATTTTTTATGTGCTACAGCTATAATAACGCCATCATAAGTATTATGATTTAATTTTGAAATAGGAGTAGTGCCATATAATTTTTTAATCTCCTCTTCATTTGCCCATGGATCATAAAGATCTAAATTACAATTATGTTTCTTTAATTCTTCAATAACAACTTTGACACCAGAATTTCTAATATCAGAACAATTTTCCTTAAATGTTAGGCCCATAATTAAAACTTTAGATCCTTCAATATTAATATTTTTTTTTTTCATTTCTTTCACTAACTCTAAACCCACATAGTTTCCCATGTTGTCATTGATCTTTCTGCCTGATAAAATAATATTTGGATGATACCCAATGCTCTCTGCTTTATAAGTAAGATAATATGGATCAACTCCAATACAATGCCCCCCTACTAAACCAGGTCTAAAAGGTAAAAAATTCCATTTACTTTCTGCTGCTTTCAGAACTTCTTCTGTGTCAATATTAAGTTTGTTAAAAAGCATAGAAAGTTCGTTAATTAAAGCAATGTTTAAATCACGCTGAGTATTTTCAATTACTTTTGCGGCCTCTGCAACTTTTATACTAGGAGCTTTATGTGTGCCTACAGTTATAATTTCATTATATAAATTGTCTACTATATCAGCAATCTTTGGCGTTGAGCCTGAAGTAATTTTTTTGATATTCGAGATGGTATGTTTTTTATCTCCAGGATTAATTCTCTCAGGGCTATAACCACAAAAAAAATCCCTATTAAAATTAAGCCCAGAAAATTCCTCTAATATAGGAACACATTCTTCTTCAACACAACCAGGATAAACTGTAGACTCATAAATAATTAAATCATCTTTTTTAATAATTTCACCAACCATTTTAGATGCGTTCAATAATGGTTTTAAATCTGGTTTTTTAAATTGATCTACTGGTGTTGGAACAGTGATAATATAACAATTTACAGATTTAAAATCTTTTACATTACTCGTAAAATTTAACTGTTTTTGACCCTGCAGTTCTTTTTTGCTAAATTCTAAATTTTTATCTACTCCAGATTTTAATTCTTTGATTCTTTTCTCACTAGTATCAAAACCAATTACATTTTTTTTTTTTGAAAATTCTAATGCAAGAGGTAAACCTACATAGCCAAGTCCAATAATTGCCAATTTAAGATCTTCATTATTATTAATCATTTTGATAATAATCTTTATACCATTTAACAAAATTAGAAACTCCCTCAAAAACAGTTGTTGAGGGTTTGTAATTAAATTTTTCTTTTAAATTATCTACATTAGCATAAGTATCTGGAACATCACCAGGTTGTAATGGTAAAAAATTTAATTTAGCTTTTTTTCCCAAAGCTTTTTCCAAAGCATCAATATAATCCATAAGTTTAACAGGTTTATTATTACCAATGTTGTAGATACACCACGGAGCTATACTGTTTGCTGGATCTGGCTGAATACTGTTCCAATTAATATTGCTAGTGGCATTATTGTCTAGAGTTTTAATAACTCCTTCAACAATATCATCGATGTAAGTAAAATCTCTTGTATGGTTGCCATGATTAAATACATCAATTGGTTTTTCATCTAAAATAGATCTAGTGAATTTGAATAATGCCATATCAGGTCGACCCCAAGGTCCATAAACTGTAAAAAATCTTAAACCTGTCGTTGGTAGTTTGTAAAGATGACTGTAAGAATGTGCCATAAGTTCATTTGATTTTTTTGAAGCTGCATAAACAGATAATGGATGATTAACACTGTCATGCTCTGAAAATGGCATCTTAGTGTTTGCACCATAAACACTTGAAGTGCTTGCATAAACTAAATGCTCAATTTTATATTGACGACAGTTTTCTAAAATATTAGCAAATCCAACAATATTACTCGTAATATAAGCGAGGGGATTTTCCATTGAGTAACGCACACCTGCTTGCGCTGCTAGATTAACTACTTTTTGAGGCTTATAAATTTTGAAAACATCTTCTAAATTTTTTTGATCACTAAGGTCAACTCTGCAATGTTGGTATTTTGGGAATTTTTTTAATCTTTCATACCTTGCTTCTTTAATTTTAGGATCATAATAATCATTATGGTTGTCAATACCAATTATACTTTCGCCTCTTTCTAGAAGCTTAATACATACTGAGGAACCAATAAAGCCTGCTGAGCCAGTTACTATTATAGTTTTTATATTTTTTTTCAAATAATTATTTAATATATTTAGTGATTATTTTTATAAACTTTAATCCATACCTTGTTATATAATTTTATCATATTACCAATACTAAAATTTTCTTTAACTCTTAATCTTACTTTATTGCATCTTTTATTCCATTTAACAGTATCTTTTTCCTTAAGCGCATTCTCAATTGCGTTTGCTAATTTGATTGAGTTCTTGGGAGGAACAACCCAACCAGTCTTACCAGTAACGAATGCTGAGTCACCAACATCTGTTACTACACATGGGGTGCCACACGCCATCGACTCTGCTACAACATTAGGGAAACCTTCGCCGTAACTACTACTCAAAACATGCAAATCTAACCCATTCATTACCTGCGAAATATTATCAGTTTGACCCATTAATTTGATATGACTTGATAGTTTTAATCTTTTAATTTCAGATGCTAAGCCAATATTTTTTTTACTAACATTAAAACCAATAAGAACACAAAAAAAATCTATATTCTTCGATCTAATTAAAGAAAGGGCATTTAGTAAATTTAAGTGATCCTTTTGAGGATCATAACGAGCAACTTTACCAATAAGAGGTAAATTTCTTTTAATTTTATTTTTTTTTCTAAAATTAATTTTTTGATATTTATTAATTTTTAAAATCGATAAATCATACCCATTAGGTATAAATTTAAATATTTTCTTATTATATCCTACTAATTCATAAATTTTCTTTGCTTTTTTTGAGACTGTCACAATAAATTTAGGTATTGAATAGGACAGTATAGACAATATTTTTATAATCAAAACGGTGGTTAATTTAGCTTTACCTATTTCAATATTAGAATAACGAATATTCCAAATAATATTCGTAATTCCAGCTAATCGCGCGGCAATACTTCCTAAAAAATCAGCATGAACAAGCCAAGTTTGTACTATATCTGGCTTCAAAGATCTTAAAAGCATTATAAGAGAAAAAAATTTATTAATTGAATAGAGCTTGAAATTAAAAGAATAAACCTCAATACCTAATTTTTTTAATAATGAAAAATATTTTCCATCATCTTTGAGTGAAATAACAATATGTTCATTTTCAAAATCATATTTACAAATTTTAAATAATGTGTGCTCTGCACCACCATCTCCTAAGCCAGTAATTATATGTAAAATCTTCATTTAAAAATTTTCCAAGACCTTTTCATAATTTTTTTTTTTGAAAAAATAAATCTTGGAATTAACGGACCAGCAAGTAATACTATTTCAATGATAAATTTTGATCTATGTCTTATTCCAGCACCAAAATTACTAACTCCAATCCCATATATAAATAAATAGAAAACTAAAATAAACAATATTATTTTTAATGCTGGATCTCTCCAAATGGTTTTAAAATTAAAAATGATTAAAAAAGTTAAAACAAAATATAAAAAACTATCCAAGACTCCGATCAAATGTATTGGATCTTTAATGGTCCAAGGAAATGGATAAAAGAGAAAATACAACATTCTAAAAAATCCCTTGTAAACAAATTCGCTTGGCGTTGATATTATTAACCATTCAGGATATGACGCATTTCCTCTTAATCTATTTGTTATAGCATCTAAAATTGAATAAATGTCAGTGGCAACATCAAATGTTCCCAAATATGGCAAATAGATTTTATTTGTAATAAGAGCAGATAAAAAAATCAAAATTAAAAATATTACTATAGAATTTTTTAAACTGATGCGTAAAGATAATAATAATTTAAATGAATTTATGAAAATACTAACACAAAAAATAATAGAAAAAAAAATTCCACCTAAAAATAAAGGTCCATGAAAAAAACCTGCTACAAAAAAACCTATAATTGCTAAAAAGGCATAACTAAAATTTTTTGTTTTTGTCCAATTGACCACACCAAACATTGCTAATAATAAAAAAAAACTACAATAAACTTCTTTCAGCGTTATAACCGAATAAAGAATTAATGAAGGAAATAAGGCTAATATCCAGCCAACTTTGTTTGCAATATTTTCATCCCATAATTTTTTTGCAAGTAACCATCCTAAAAAAACTGAACCAACTCCAAAAAATAAACCTATTGATTGTAATATCAAAATATTTCTTCCAAATAAAGAATATGGTATCGCCATAACCCAACTATAAAAAATACTACCTGGCCCAGTAAAATTTTTTAATACATTAATAAATCCATCTTGACTTATAATCCAAGCACCCCACTCATATCCTAGTGCATCAGCTTTGGTATCTGGCAAATGTACTAAATAATGACCAATAAGTATCACCAAGACTCTTATTGTTAATGCTGTGAAAATAATTTTAGAAATATTTGGCCACTTAGATGATACAGCAAAAGTTATCAAAATTACTAGGCCAATAAAAGTAAATCCAGCTATATCCGTCATCAAATTTGGAACAAAAAGATCTAAACCGTAATTTTTTATTTCTGGTTTCAACATTTATTGCTTGAAAATAATCTGATTTTTTTTTTCATAATAAAAATGAATTTTTATGATCTGATATATAGCTTTAATAAAGATATAAAACATACTTGTACTGTTGTCTAGCTTTAGCTAAAATTATTGCTTTAATAAAAAACAACATCTGTTAAAAAAAATTAATAATAATTAAAATAAAATGATAAAAATTAAAGAAAATATAATTGAAATTTTTGTTACGATTGGAATATTAACAATATTATTATACTCTTCGACACCCAATATTTACCCTGACTCTCAAAGATACTTGGCTGGAAATTTACATGATCCTCCACTCTACTATACATTAATTTCTATTATGCAATTTATATTTGGAACATTAAATTCAGTAGTTATTTTACAAACTTTTATTATTGGTTTTAGTATTATCTATTTTTCCAAAATTGTAACAATTCTTTTTAATTTAGATATAGTAACGAAAAGTATTATTATATTTTTTTTGTACATACCAATCTTGCAATTTTATGACCATTTATTAACAGAGCCTATAGGTTATGGATTTTCTCTGTTTCTTGTAAGTTTTATTATAAAATTAATTTATAATTTTAATATTCAGAATATCATTTGGAGTACAATCTTTGTTATTGCACTGCTTCTATTGAGAAATCAGTTTTTATTTTTATATCCAGTTATATTTCTACTTTATTTAGGTGTTTTAATACTCTATCAGACAAAAAAAAAATTTATTTATTTAATAATTAGTTTTTTATGTATTTTTACTATTCACAATACTTTGCTAGGTCTGAATGGATATATAGGTAAGAGCTTATCTGAAAATAAAAACCATACAACTGATACTAAGGGTGTATTTTTTTTTATTTATATTGACTCGATATACATCTCATCAGAAAAGGATGCTGAATCATTTAAAAATAAAAATATTCGCAAGACAGTTGGCGTAATTCTAAAAGAAATGGAGAATAAAAAAGCATTAATGAAAAACTATGATAGTAGAGGACACTTTAGTTTAAGTTTAAAAGAAATAAGAAATTACTCTGAAATTTTACTTAAAGATTTGGCACTTAAAGAAAATACAACTGTCAATAACCTAAAAAAAATAATCACTATTAAACTAATAACATTGAATTTTAGGAAATATATAAAACATACATTTAAAAAATTTTATGACTCAACTTGGTTATTTACATTTGTTCCATTCTTTATGATGATAGCAAGTTTGATTAGTTTTAATAAAAATAAATCAAAATATTCATTACTAATTTTATTTTTATCTATATTTTCAATAGCTAATCACTCAATAGTTTATTTATTTGGTCGTGTTCAACCTAGATATTTTATTTATACGGATTTTGTACTATTAATATTTATTTTTATTACATTTGTTATTTTCTTTAAAAAAAGAAATAATTTAGATAAATATTAAATCTATTTTAACTTATAATTAGCTTATTATAGATTTATATTATTTCTACTGCTATAGATTTATTGTGAATTCAAAAATTACCCTAATAATACCTGTTTTTAATGAGTCAATAGAAATAGATAATTTCTTTAATGATTTAAATGATTGTGATTTTAATATTATAAATGAAATTATTTTCATTGATGATTGCTCAACAGATAATTCTTATGAATTACTAAAAAAAAAAATAAATGAATTTAAATCAGATCCATTTAAAATTAATTTTATTCTATTATGTAACTCAAAAAATAGAGGATATGGTTTTTCAATTAAAAAAGGAGTAGATAAATCAAATAATGACTCCATAGCAATTATAGATTTAGACAGAACTTATAAAATCGATGACTTAAATCATATTTCAAATCAATTCATCAACAATCATGAGCCAAAGTATGATTTAATTTCTGGTCAAAGAAAAATAGACGCATCAAACACATCGGCATTAAAAAGGATAGGAAAAAGCATAATTAATTCCATAGCCAATTTTTCATTTAATGAGAAAATTGTTGATTATAATTCTGGATTAAGAATTTTTGATAAAAGAAAATTCATAAAACATAGCCATATGATGTCAAATAGGTTTTCTTTAACTACCTCAATGACTATTACTTTTTTAAACGAATGTTATGACATTAAGTTTATCAAAATAAGATATGAGGAAAGAACAGGTCAATCTAAACTTAAGTTTAAAGATTTTTTTAAATTTTTATACACAATATTTTCATTATTATTTTACTATAAACCATTTAAGATAATAATTCCTTTAATTTTACCATTATCTATTGCATTTATTATCTTTTTAATACGAGATATTTATTCTGGTAATTTAACTGATAAAACTGTCTTACTATTCAATTTTAACTTTTTATCAATTATATTACTTTTTATAATTGATAGAATTAATAAATTGAAATAGCTATTAAACGGTAGCTTACAATTTAATGCTTATTTTAAAATTGATAAAAATTATTAATTTAAAAATAATTTATTTTAATCATATTAATTACTAAGATGACCAGAATTAAAGATAAAATTGCGATAATAGGTTTTGGGGCTTCTGGATTTGGAACATATTTAGGTCTTAAAGAAAAAGGTTTTAAAAACATTTATATTTATGATCATGAGCCTATAATAAAAAAAATTGAGCCTAATGAGTGGGATAATAAAAATCTTAAAAAAAATTATAAATTTTTAAATGATAAACTAGGTTTTAATACAGTAAATTCAAAAACATATTTTGGTAAAATTTTAAATACAATATCTTTTGAAAATAACATAATTTATGATAATCAAATAGGAGGTGGATTGTTAAATTTTTGGGGAGGAGTTTTACAAAAATTTGACAAAAAAACTTTAAACCAATGTTTAAAAATTGATAGTTTGGATAATTACTACACTAAAATTTCAAAAAATATTCCAATTTCACAAATAATTCATAACAAATCAGAACATAATGTTTATTCAAATCAACAAAATATAAGTTGTCACAGCTATGTTGAAGAAATAAATGAAAGTATAATTAAAAATTCCTCAGAAATCGTTGAAAAAGACACAATTTTAGCTGTAAGACAGAATAAGAATAAAGAAAATTGTAATTGTTTTATAGGATGTTTAAAACATACAATTTTTAAACCAAAAAATTTGTATTTGGATGAAAATATAACGTTAATAAATGAAAAAGTAAAAAAAATAGACTTTGATAAAAATGCTATAATTTCAAATTATGGTTCACAAACTTTTGATAAGATATACTTGAACACTGGACCATATAATGATCAAAAAATATTAATTGAAAGTTTGGAAAATATACAAAATTCAATAAGAGTAAAAGATAGTGCTTCATTTACATTTCCGATTTTTTTTAAGGGGAAACTTAACAATGATAAAATTGACTTTGCTCTTACAAATTATGTATTTAGTATAAAAGATGAAGGTGTAACTTTAGGTCATGCTCAAGTATATCCGCCTATAGATCATATAAACAAATCAATTTTACCTTATTTTTTATGGAATAAACTTAATTTTTTAGAGAACATTTCAATAAATAGATTACTTTGGGTGAGATGCTACTTAAATGATGAATATTCGCAAATAAAAGAATTTCACAATAATGACCAAATTAATCATTCAAAAAATGATAAAATTAAAAAAATACAAACAAAAATTTTTTATCTCATAAAAAAAAATATTAATAATACAAATTTCTTACCTATCAAATTTTTTATAGAGTCAAAAACAAGTTCACATTATTCTGGTGACGTTAATCATGTTAAAAAAAATATTTTAAAACAAAATGAAAATCACTATAAGAAAAAAATTTTTTTTAACGATAGCTTATTTTGGGAAAACTTACCATCTGACTCGCCAACTTTTACAATTATGGCTAATGCCTTAAGAAATACTGACTTATATTTATGATGATTTACCCGAGACAAAAAATTTATGGTTATAGTTTTTATAGACAATTGAAAAATACTTTTTTAAAAAAAAAAAACAATTCCATAAATTTTATAAATAATTTTTTTAACTTAAATAATGAATATAATATAAATTTTGTTTTTAAGGCACGTATTGGGCTATTTCATATTTTAAGTTTTTTATTTATAAAAAATAAAAAGAAAAATAAAATAATTTTATCTTCTTTTACTGTCTTCGATATGATCAATATGATTCTTCTTTCAGGATTTGAACCAATTTTTATTGATCACTATAAAAATAGTTCTCAAATTGATATTGAACAGTTAAAAAAAAAATTAGAAGAATCGAATAATGAAGTAGGTGCAGTTCTATTAACGCACTATAATGTAAATAACTCTGAAATATCAGAAATTTCCAATATATGTAAACAAAATGAAATAATTCTCATTGAAGACTGTGCAATATCAATTGGTAGTAAATTTGATAATGATTACGTGGGAAAATTTGGAGATTATTCAATATTTAGTTTTGGATTTTATAAATTCATTAATGTTTTGTCAGGTGGAATGGTTTTTTCAAAAAATAAAGATTTTTATAAATATGTCATAGAAAAAGAAAAAAATTGGAAAGAGGTAAAAATATACAATCTTTATAAATTAATAATCAAATCTTTTTTTATTAGATTAATTAGTTCTAAGTTTTTTTTTAATTTAATTTTTCCACTAATAAAATTTTCATACAAAAAAGATATAGATTTTATTAAAAAATTAATGATTAACGATCCTAAACCTCACAGAAAAGAGAGTTTTCCAAAAGAGTATAGATTTAGATTATCTCAATCTCAAATAAGTGATATTATTTTTCAATTTGAAAATCTTAAATATCAAAGAGAATTAAGAGAGAATAATTATAGAACTTACTCTAAAAATATTAAAAATAAAAAAGTTGTTTTTTTTCACAATAATCAAAATCTATTAAATGAAAATGCCTATTTAAATTTTCCAATTATAGTTGAGGATAAAAATAAATTTATAAACTATATGATGCAAAATAAGATTGATATAAATCCTCAATTTTATAGGTCTGTAAATCAATTATCTTTTTTAAGTAAATATTCAGGTGGAACCAAACAAATTGAAAATTCAATTACAAATTTAATAACTCTTCCTACATATTCTGGGATCGATAAAAAATATATTCTTAAAATAATTGAAACAATAAACAGATATGGATAAAATTTAATTTAATTGCAACCAGTTAGTTTCATAAATTTTTTTACCAAAGAATTTTGCCCCATTTTTAGTATAATGACCATAATCATATAAAAGTTTATTTCCATACTTATCAACATAATCACATTCACTTTTTAAAATCTCACACATAAAATCTTCTCTATTCAAATATTTTAATTTTTTTTCTAACGTAAATTTTTTTAATTTTTGATTTATATTTGATTTAGAGTGAATTAATCTGTTTTCAAAATACTGTTTTTTTAATCCAAAATAATCAAAATTTTCTTTATCAAAAAGTACTTTGTAGTCTATTAGTGTATATAATCTGCTATGGACCATATATTCATTTGAGCTTGAAGTTATTGCTATATTAGAATTTATACTCTGAATTTTTTTTAAATCACTTTCTAAATTTTTAAGTTTAGCATCACTCCAATCATAAGAATAAATGACCATATTAGATTTCTTTAAAAGCTCATCAACTTTCACCAAATTGTAATTATTTCCTGCAAGGAAAAAATCTACACCTTTGTACAAATGTTTATTAAGATTTAAGGCATTGAATAAATCCTCTGCAAAACTGTCGCCCACTACTAATATATTAAAATTTTTGGTATTAAATTTCTTACTTAAATCCAAATTTCCCATTCTTGTTTCTGCAAGAGAAAAATTATCTGGGTTATAATTTATATTAATTTTTTTCAACTTTTCAAATCTTTTTGGAAATCCATTTTTTTCAATAACTAATAGGTTAAATGCCAACAATATTAACAATATAAAAAAACAAAAAAATAATACTTTTTTAAAACTAAATTTTTTATTTCTAAAAGGCTTTTCAATTAAATAATAAGAAAAAACTGATAAGAAAATTATAATTGGTATTAAAGTAAGTTTGCCCATTATGTTTCCACTCACCATTCCATTAATTTTAACAAAGCTAAAAATTGGATAGTGCCAAAGATATAAAGAATATGAAATTAAACCTGTGCCAACAAATAATCTAGTTGACAATATTTTTGTAAAAAATTCATATGAATTTGAAAACCAAATGATTAAGCATACTCCTACAATTGGTAACAATGTATAAAATGATGGGTGATCCATTCCATCATAAAAAAATAAAAAAGAATGTCCAATTAAAATTAAACCGACAAAAGGTAATAATAAATTTAAAGTTTTAAACTTACTGTTACGACCTATTTTACTTTCTAAATAAGCAAGAAGCGAACCAGCTAATAGTTCCCACATTCTAGTATGCAAAAAATAGAAAGAAACAGAGCTGTAATTCTTGCTGGTCAAATCTGCAAGTAACAAACTACTAATAAATCCTAATATTAGTATGTGAATTAAATATTTTCTAATATATTTATAAGTAAATAATAAAATAATTGGAAACAAAATATAATATTGTTCTTCCACAGATAATGACCAGGTGTGAAGAAATGGTTTAAATAAACCATCTAAATTACCATATTCTTGTCCTGAATAATGAAAATAAAAATTTGAACCAAATCCAATGGAATAAAGAATAGACTTTGAAAAATCAATTATACCGCTTGGAAATAGATATATCCAAGCAAAAGGTAATGATAATAACATCACAAATAATAATACTGGAAGAATTCTTCTTATTCGTCTTTCATAAAAATATTTAAATGAAAACGAACCATTTGTTAGCAACTCATTTAAAATAATTGATGTAATTAAGTATCCAGAGATAACAAAAAATATATCTACCCCTATAAAACCACCTTTAAAGATTTGATAACCTAAAATTTTTACTTGAGCATGATAAATTATAACACCAACAACAGCTATTGCTCTTAGACCATCTATTTCGGGACGATATGTAAATTTCATATACTAACTTTTATCACATAAAATTGACTTAACTTGAAGAAAATTATAGGACTAACTCTTAATAAAAATAGTATCTACAAAATATACAAAACTTTTAATGAAGATAAAGATTGATTTTATAAACAATTTTAAAAATTATTTAAACCTTTCAATAATATCATTTATTTTATCTTTTTTTTTACTAAATATTTTTACTCAATTTCTTTCACTAGACTTATCGTTAAAGTTAGTTTTAATTTTATTATTTTTATTTAATTTTTTTAGATTAAAAAATATTTACATAGTAAAAAATACTTATAAATTTTTCATATTTTTTTTTCTACTCATAATATTTTCAAGGATAATTGAATATCAAATTTTTAATTATATCTTTTCAATATTATTTGAAAAAAATATTTCATGGTTAATAACAATTTCAATAAGCTTTATATTTAAATTTTTATATTTAGAGATTTTAAACTATCTAAAAATTTAGAAAAATCATTTTATCAATATTGAATTGATTTAAACATTATAGACTTTTAATTTTGATAAATATTAAATATTTACTATTTACTTTAATTGCTATATTTCTAAGCATATTTTTATGCATAAATCTATTAGAGACCAAATAAAAAAGTACGACGCTCAGGCAACAGAACATAGCAAACATTATAATGATAAATATACTCAAATGTATAGAGATGAGTTTATAAGAACACCATTATTTAAAGAAAACTTGAAAGGAATGTACGTTTTAGATGCAATGTGTGCATCTGGAATTGAAACGGGTTTTCTTATTAATAAAGGTGCTAATGTTGTTGGGTTAGATATTTCACAAAAAAATATAGAAGAATATAATAAGAGATGGAGTAAACCATGTTTTTTAAATAGTATTCACAAGACAAATTTTTCAAATAATACTTTTGACGCAATTTATATATGTGGTGGCTTGCATCATATACTTCCATTATTAAATGAGACAATTATTGAAATTCATCGTATTTTAAAGCCTGGTGGTTTTTTTTATTTTATGGAGCCTAATAAAGATACTTGGGTAAATAAAATAAGAAAATTCTGGTATAAAAGAGATAGTAAATTTACAGATGATGAAGAAGCGATCAGTTATCAAAATACTTTAAAACCATTTCTTTCTTTAGGGTTTAAAGAAAAATCAATAAACTTTGGCGGTAATATTGCTTATATTGTTATAGGACAGTCCTTATCACTAGGCATTCCTCAAAAATATAAAAAATTTCTTGCCCCACCATCATTTTTCCTAGAGAGAATTTTTTCTAAATTACCTTTTATTCCAAAACTTTTTTTTTCAGCAGTCTGGCAAAAAAAATTAGTAAAATTTGATTTTTAACTTATATACTAAATTATAATTTTTTAAATTAACATTTACCTTATCTTTAGACAGAATATCATTAATTTAAAATTTGAAACTAATATTAGTAATTGTTATGAATTATCAATTATAATAAAATCTAAAATACCTTTAATTATAAGTATGAAAATGAATTTATTAAAAAAAATTTTCTGTTTAATTGGTAACTATTTGCCCCCAAAGCTAAATTGTTTTTTTTATAAAATTTCAGGAGTAAAGTTTAATCTAAAAAAAGTATGGATTGGCAATAAGTGTTATTTTGACACTAATTTTCCAGAAAATCTTATTATCAAAGATAATGTCTGCATAAGTTCTGAGGTAACTATATTTTGTCATTTTGATCCTTCAAGAAGTATAAAAAATCATCCAATAAAAAAATATAAAAAAAAAGTTATTTTAGAAGAAGGTGTATTTATTGGACCAAAGTCGATTATAATGCCAGGTGTTATTATAAGAAAAAATACATTTGTTAGAGCAGGTTCTGTAATTACAAAATCAACCAATCCTAATACAATTGTTTATGGGAATCCTCAAAAAGAAGAGATCTATCTGAGTGATAAGTTTATCTCAAAAATAAATAATTTGAATAAAAAATATAAATTTTAAATAAACGAATTGATTAATTTTTCATATTGTTTAAATACATTTTTAGTTTGATTATTCTTAATTGAATTTTTTAAAACTTTATCATTATATTTATTTGTAAGTAAGATTGATATTTTTTTTTTTAAATCATCAATATCTTGATTGTTCACTAAGTGCCCATTTAACCCATCTTTAATAATTTCATTTGTTCCCCCTGGGCAATCAAATGCAACAACGGGAGTATTCATTGCAATAGACTCAATTAAAACATTTGGATAACCCTCATAAAGGGATGTTAGAACAGTAGCATTTGCATGCAAATAATAAGGTACAATATTTTTTTGAAATCCTTCAAAATCAACTCTATTTGCTACATTATAATCAATAGCTTTTTGTTTTAGCACTGTATTTAAACTTCCTTGTCCAACAATTTTCAAACGTAAGTTTGGAAATTTATTTGAAATTCCAGCAAAACCTTCAATGGCATTATGAAAACTTTTTACCGGCTCTAAACGACCTATGCATAATATATAATTTTTTTTTTCAATTTTTGTTAAATCATTTTTATTAGCATAATCTTCTATATCAGAAGAAATTGGATTATAAATTACACTTGAATTATTGAAAAGTTGAGGGTAAATGCCAATCAAATCATCACGCATATTATGACATTGATTTATCACATGATCTAACTTGTGGTAGAAATATTTAATTAAAGGTCTAACAATATTCTTTGTCCAAAAACCTTGGTGTTTGAATTGTTTTATTTTAATAGATAACACACTGATATTTCTTGAAATAATCTTGATTTTAAGTCTAAAAAGAATACGCATTATCACAAGGATAACTGCTAACTCATGATTAAATACTAAAACTGTTTTTACCTGATTTTTAAAAAAATATTTTAACAAAGGTAAAAAGGAGTAACGTACGTTATTTACATTTAAAACAACTAAATTTATATTAATTGATATACGATCAAGATAGGTCTCATTATTCAAATTTAATACTAATAAATCAACATTCCACCCGTTATTAGCAAAACTATTAGCAATACTTACACAAATACCTTCTGCGCCTCCACCAGTTAGAGAACTAATTATAAATGTAATTTTTTTTTTTGAACTCATTGTTAATCATTTATTTAAAATTTATCATATCTATTTTTTTAAAGATTTAATTTTATTTAATGAAAGCATAAGATCTTTTAATTCAGACCCTCCATTTACATCTTCTATTAATTCGAATTTACCATTTTTTTTTCTAAAAATACTTCCAAGATTTTTTTTTTTACTTGTAGTTCTGCTTATTAAAATAATACAATTTTCTTTAGATATTTTATTTATATTAGATATTGCTATTTTTAACTTAGCTTTTGTAAAATATGAAAAGTTTAAAAGATTTGAAACCCTAACTACATCAAATAAATTATAATATTTCTTTTTAATATTAAATATATCTTGTTCAAAAAATTTACATTTTTCTTTTGTATCTAAATTTGGTGTTAATATATTTGATTTTACATATTTAATATTCATAAAATAAAATAAATATAGAAAAAATTTTTCTAATTTTTTGAAAATAAGAAAATATCTATATCTTAAAATGTGTTTATCATATTCTACCATTAAAAGATTATTGTCTAGACTGTATAAAAAAATTATCTTTTTAACTCTATAAATTTTCAAATAAATTTGTTTATCAAATCCATAGATATGTTTAATTTTTTTATTATTTAGATCATTATGTAATTCAAGAGTTGATTGTCCAGATGAAACACCAAAATCACATATCAAAATATTTTTTTTTGGAAAAAACTTTTTTATATAATATTTTAATTTTTTATTAAGATCCTTTAATCTATTATATGTGGTAGTCTGAAATGTAGTGTCAACTCTTAATTTAGAAAAAATTATTTCTGTACTTCTTTTATTTATATTTTTTTTTTTAACAAAAAAACTATATATATCTGAATAGAGGTTATTAATTTTTTTAATTTATTTAAATATCATAAGAATAATTTTCAGTAATGATCGTAGTTTCAAGTTAAATGATCCATTTTTTACTACAAACATAAAATCTATTCTTGCCTTAGAATGATTGTTTTTAAGAGCCTTATAGCATGCTGACATATATTTCAACTTGACTGCAAAATTTAGTTTTTGAGTACTGTTAAATAAATACATAAAATCAATAACAGCTTGTTTATGAGGTATAGATAAATCTTTCTTTTGAGCGCTGGCTTCATGAATTAGGTAATAACCCAATCTTTTTTTTAAATATTTAAATTTATCAGTTATTTGAGCAATTCGTAACCATGTATTAAAATCTTCCGAGGCAACTAAATTTTTATTTTCACTAATGCCACCAATTTTAATAAGAATATTTCTACGAACAATCACTGATGAATTACAAATAGCAGTTCCTTCATTAATCATGCCTACAAGTAAATTTTCTAAAACAGGCTTCTTTAATTCACGTCCTTTAAATTTTTTTCTATTAAAAAAAAATTTTGATTTAGTATGAACAATTTCTAGTTCATGATAAATAAAGTCAACTTTTTCATCAATATTATTAAAACAAAGCTCAAGTTTATCTTTAGTCCACCAATCATCCGAATCTAGAAAAGCAACCCATTGGCCTTTCGCTACTTCAATACCAAGATTTCTTGATTTAGCAATGATTCCGCTGTTGTTAATCTTTAAATATCTAATTCTTGGGTCAGTATATCCTCTTAAAATTTTTTCTGTTTCGTCTGTTGAATGATTATCAATTACAATAGCTTCCCAATTTTTAAAAGTTTGGTCAATAACAGATTTAAGTGATCTGTTAATTAAATTAGCATGGTTATATGTTGGAATTACTATCGATACAAATGGTGTTAATTTAGTATTCAAATTTAATGTTTTGGTTATGATTTTGTTTTAATTTTATATACATTATTTATCATTTTGTTTAAATAAATTGTCAACAATTTAAATAATATTAATTTCTAATTTAGTTTATTTTTAATAGATTTTAAAATTTGATCAATTTCTATGAAAATTTTTTTATTAGTAGGCTTTAATTTGAAATTTGGATTAGTATGAATTAAAAATTTTTTTTGGTAACTAAATTTTTTAACTACAACATTTATATTCAAACTAAATATTAATTTAATTCTTTTTTTAATTATTTGTGAAATATTCTTGAGATTAAAATTTTTATAAAAAATATTTATTACAGAATTTTTAAAAAATTTTTTTTTTATTATAAAGTTAATCACTTGAACAAATATTTGTGATGGAATAAATGTCCTTTGAATAGATCCATCTTTAATTGTAATTTTTTTTGTTTTAAGTGCTTGAAGACAAAAAATATGGATTAGATTGTTATAAATTTCTCTAAAATTTTCATATTTTTTAAATCCAAAAACATTTCCAATTCTTAAAATTGAAAACATATTTTTATGATTTAAAAATTTTTCTCTAATTATTTTCTCTGATTCATAGTGAGATTTTGAATAAAGATTTTTAAGATTAATTTTAGATTTATTAGAAATATTAGTTTTTCCATAATCTTTATAAATCTGCATAGAAGATATATAAATCAATTTAATATTATACGTTAAACAAAGGTCGCAAATGTCTGATGTTATTTTATTTTTTTTTTTAATCAAATTCTTATTTTTTAATAATTGATTTTGATTAGAGCCTACAAGATGAATGATAAAGTCAAAATTTTTGAAAATATTTGAATTTTTTTTTAAAGATGAATAGTTAATATAGTTTTTATCTTTTTTTTTTCTTGAAAAAAAAATATATCTATTTTTTTTAATATTATTTTGATTTTTAATTAATGATGCTAAATATCCTGTACCTCCAAAAACTGCTATTCTTGACATCATTTAAGCCATGGGCAATTTTTATTTTTAATCAATTTTTCTAAGACATTTTTGTCTCTTAACGTATCCATACAAAACCAAAAACCATTATGTTTGAATGCAGCTAAACTTTTTTTTTTAACAGCTTTAGTCAGAGGGAATCTTTCGAGCATTACATTTTTATTTCCAATAAATTTTAAAAATTGAGGTTCAACAACAAAAAATCCTCCATTAATCCACCCTTTCTGAAGTTGGGGTTTTTCCTCAAATTTTTTAACAATATTATTATCAATTTCCAACTCTCCAAATCTAGCAGGTGGATGAACAGCTGTCATAGTAATTTTTCTTTTATTAATTTTATGAAATTTTAATAATTTGTTTAAATTTATATCTGACAATCCATCACCATAAGTTAGCATAAAAGTTTCAGTCAACTCATTTTTTAATTTAATCAATCTTTTACCTGTTAAAGATGAAATACCCGTATTGATTACTTTTATATTGGCTAAAATTTTTTTTTTTTTAAAATAATCTTTAATAACAGAATGCTTATATCCTCCAGCTATTATAAAATCTTTAAATCCATATTTCATATAATATCTGATTATGTGTTCTAAAATAGGCTTTGATCCAATCTTGATCATGGGCTTTGGTATAGATTTTGTGTACTCTGAAATCCTTGTCCCTTTACCTCCAGCTAAAATAACACATTTCATTATATGAAGTTCCTTATTTATTAAATTTTTTTTATATTTTAATTTAGATTTTTTATTGTTAAAAAAATATTTATTTAAACATTACTTCTTTATCCATTTATAATCAATTTTATATAAATCAATGTTAATAGCTTCATCTGGATTATGTTCAATATTTGATAAATTAAAAAGTATGTTTTGACTTCCAATTCCTCGAAAAGCCATCCATAATCCAGGGTTCACAGTAAGTCTTTTAAAGTTATTTTGAGATATCTTTATATTAAAAAATTCTTTTTTGTTATCATCATAAATTACAAACTCTATTTCTCCAATCACTACCACTAAATTTAAAATCATTTTAGTGTGTTTTTTCCATCCTTTAATATCACCTTTGTTAATAGTGGAAAAATATGCTTCACCAAATTCATTAAATGTAGTGTCACTTTTTTTTATTGCTTTTAAAATTTCACCTTTAGGATGATAAATTTTATTTAGTGGTGTTAATATTATTCCGTCCATTTTAAAGCTTTTTCTTTTGCGCTATTTTCATATTCTGTTATCTGGTCCAATGTTTTATCAAATATATTGTTATTTTTTTTATAAAAGTCGTAATACCATTCACCTGTGAATTTGACAGTATCTTTGTAATTTAAATTAGCTTTCCATTTTAAGTGAGAAAATGCTTTTTCACAATTAAGCTTTAAAAGTTTTGCTTCATGAAAAATTATATTATTAGTTATTTTGTATGCAGAATTTTTATCTTCAAAACCCCAATATTTACTTAACTCGATAATTAATTCTTCCACTGTAGGGTTTTGTTCTTCGTCTGGTCCAAAATTAAATGCTTCCCCTTGTAAATCATCTTTAACACATAATTCAGAACCAAGGTTAAGATATCCACTCAGAGGTTCTAAAACATGTTGCCAAGGTCTTGTAGCTTTTGGAGTTCTTACCTCTGCAATTTTTCCTTTACTCCATGCTTTTATACAATCTACAACAATTCTATCTTTGGCCCAATCACCCCCACCTATTACATTTCCAGCTCTTCCTATTGCTAATTTTAAATTAGAGTTTTCAGATTTTAAAAATGAATGATGATAAGATTTTATTATTAATTCAGCCGCACCTTTACTACCACTATAAATATCTTTACCTCCTAATTTATCATCTTCTTTATAACCCAGAACTTGCTCCACATTATCATAGGCTTTATCACTAGTTATAATTACTGCTATACATTTATTATTTAATACTTTCATAGCTTCTAAAATATTTGCTGTACCCATTACATTAGAAGATATAGTTTCAATTGGATTAGTATATGATGTTAACACTAGGGGCTGAGCCGCAAGATGAAAAAGAAAGTCAGGTTTTTCATCTGAAATGATATCTATCATTTTAGATAGGTCTCTAATATCTTCTTTATAATGTTTAATTTGACCTTCTAGTTTTAATTCTTTAAATATTGATGGATTGGTTGGTATATCTTTTGATATTCCAACTATATTTGCTCCCAATTTGATCAACCATGCTGTAAGCCAACTTCCTTTAAACCCTGTATTTCCAGTAATTAGGACTTTTTTTTTTTTATAAATATTTTTAAACATTAATTATTTAAATTATGAAATTAACATAATTAATTTACCCTACCATTTTATACATAGCGTTATCTATTTCTTCAATAATATTTTTTGAAAGTTTCAAAACAGGTAACTTAAAATACTGTCCTTTCCATATATCGGTATTTGATTTAATAAAATCTAAAGTATTTTTAGCTGGATTATTAATTAGCAATGGTGATAACAATTTAGCTTCATTTAAAACTTGAAGTGAATTTACAAAATGTTTCAACACATCCATTTTAATTTTTTTAAATCTTATTGTCTCATAACAAATATTTTCTAATAGAGTCATAGTTACATCTAAACCTGTTGGCATTTTCATGCTAGTATCAAACTGTTCCCAATCAACAAACAAAACTTCATCTTTATTATCAAACATAACATTGCCTACTAATGATAAATCACCATGAAACGGAGCATATTGATGCTCCCTATATTCACACCAAATTTGAATATAATGATTGATAGTTAAATCCAAATATTTTTTAATTTTATGATAACCCTTATTAACATCAATATTAAAAAAAGTACTATTGATCTCCATTTTTAATCTATGATACGAGCTTGTTTTATTTTCAAGATTATATACGATTTTATTTTTACTCTGATTATTATACCAATCAATACCTTTACATTCAGAAATGATTGAATTAATTCCATTTTGAGAAGTTGATGTCTTAACAATACTATTAATTTTTAAACTTTTTTCATCTTTTAATTCTAATAAAAAAATTTCAGATCCATGCTTGTGAACACTTTTAATGTATTTCACTTTTTAGCTATCATTATGATTGCTGGACACAAGTTTCTTGCTTTTAAATACTTCATTAAAAAAATTTCCACATATATAAATACAAGTTTTTGTTTCCAAGTGACTACATTTTTATCTTTATAAGCGACGTACTGCTTTATACCATCTTTTGAATTTGGAAAAACAAGTGATGGAAAATGATACATTGGAAAACAACAGTAATCTTCAATTTTTGTAAATCCAGCTTCTCTAAGAAGATCTTTTAATTCGGCAAAAGAATAAATGTAGGTTCGATAATCTTTCTTTTTAAAAATTCTAGAAATAATATTTGATATTGATCTCGGTAAAAAAGTAGTAAATTTCAAATTTACGTGTGGATCAGGTCTTCCCAATAAGTATGAGTAGCTAAGTTTGTTTTCAATTGCTAATAAAAGTTCACCATCTTTATTAAGGCTTTCATGAACTTTTTTTAAAAATTCAACCTGCATATCTCTTGGATTTTTTAAATTTTCTTTGTTAATTAAATTTTTAGATTTAGAATCTTTTTTATCTAAATATTCATCCACAATTACTTCTGACTTTTCTGGTATCCATTCAAGTACACCATTAACAAGCGCATAGTCTGCTATATTTTTAAATTTAACTTCTCTTATATCGTCATGTACTAAATGAATATTATCTAACCCTTCCTCCAAAGAACGTGATCTTAAAAATTTTAGTGAATCGTGTGTTTGATCAACAGATATAACTTGGTGTCCTCTTTTAGCCATACCAACAGAAAGTACACCCCACATAGCGCCATAATCTATACAAACGCCTTTTTTTTTATGATCAAAAAGTTCTAGAGCTGCTTCTCTTTTTGGAGAAAAAATCATTTCCTCAAACTTGGGCATAAATGATTTTACAGCTGTTTTGCAATCATTTTTTTCCAATATTTTGGAAAACTCATTATTTCGTACTTTTGATAAATTAGACCAATATCCAGAATTTCCAGATAAAAAAATGCCATTTACATATTTATTATAAATCTTACTTAGGTATTGATATACATCGCTCTTACTTTTTGTCATATTCAATTTTCTCAATATAAATTTTAGTTAATATGTCCTAGTTTATTTTTATTATAAACACTATACGCTTTTCTTTCCTATTTTTCTAATGACTCAAACAATTGTTGCCACTGATGACTCCAATTAGAGCTCTTAGAAGCATAACTATTACAAAATTCTTTTCTTACTCTCTGTAATTCTTCGTCACACCACCAGTTTTCAATATTACCATCTAATTTATTTAAAAAAATAGCAGCCGACCTAGGGGTTTTGTGAAGAATTCCAACTCGTCTTAAGCTATCAACTAATAATTTGGCATCTTCACGTATTTCAATCCAATTTGCATTGAAAAAAACTATTGTGGGGAAATTTAAACTTAATGTTTCTAAAAAAGTTGTAGAATTAGTTGTTGATACTGACAAACTACAATTATTTAATCTAGATATAAAATTTTGTCTCGAATCTTCAAGAGAATATTTGTACCCAGAGTCTTCAATTCTCTTTTCTAAATTCCAATTAAATTTATCATATTGTAGTCTAATTTTAAGATTTTTTCTTAAATTTATGTTTAAACTATTTGTAAATTCTATCTGCTCACCGATATACTCTAAAACTTGTGAGGCTGCTGGAATACCAGCGTGTACATAAAAATATCTCGGATAATCTGATAATGTCATAATAATATCACCATCCCGTTTAAATTTTGGCAGCATTTTATCTAGTTGTGGTGCTGGTAGAGGCTTTATGTTTGTCTTTTTATAATTATGCCAGCCCCATGATATGAAAATATCTGCAATGCTTACTTGATGGTCTTCAGTTTGATTAAATCTTTCAATACCCATATTTCCACCATGCTGACCTAAAACAAATGGAATTTTTTTTTCTACATGATGAGCCAACCAGAACTTAAAGCTGTCATTTCCCTGATAAGCATTAGCAGTATAAATAATACTAGGTTTTTTAGGATAACAAGCAAGTGATTTTTTATAAAAAATATTAAAATTTTCGACATAATTCAGTGGCATTAAATTTACTATTAATCTGTCTAATAACTGCTCATATCCGTTTTCAACAATATCATCTTTTAATAAAAAACGTTTATTAATGTTAAAATTTTTTGATAAATTAAATTTTTGTTTCTTCCATAAAAAAGGTATTTGTCCTAATTTTAGCTGAAACTTAAATAATTTACGCATACCAATATTAGGTTGAATAATCACAATTTTATTTAAAAAACTTGGAGTCAATTTATTAGCAAGTAAAAGTGCACTATTAATCAATTTATTTTTGAAAAATATTTGACTCGCGACTGGTTTTTCTAATTTAACATCTAATTTAGTATATGGTAAACCTATTTCTTTTATGCATTCTGAAAAAATAATATGATTCCATTCATCACTTGTTAAATCTTTAAAAAAATTTTCAAAGTCATTTGGTGTCCAATCGTGTAATTTATATTGAAGTATAAATGTATCATCTATTTTATAGAACTTTTTTAATGAATTTATATTTTCATACCTATCATAAACAGCATCAATAAAAAATTTCAGCCATGGTCCTATAATAATTCTCCAAAATTGAGTATTTTTTTTAATACCGTGCATATCTCCAAGTTTTTGACTTAGAGTATATAGTTTTCTTTCATACAGAGAGCCAAGGTATTGATAATCAGAGTAATATTTATCTCTATCATTCCAATGATACTTATGAGTTATGGTATCCATTTTTTCCCAAATAGATTTTTTTTTATATATCTTACACCATTCACCTAAGAATATGGATTTACCATTTAACTCCCAAGTATTTTCAAGTGCTGTTGTGATCAGAAAGTATTTACTCATTTTTAAATCTAATTTTCATCAATTTAGATGGATTTTTTCAATATATTAATTAACTGTTTTACCTCTATCGATTAAGTATTTATGATCTTTCAATTATTTCATCAATCTTATTTGATATAAATTTTTGAGTGGATAAATCTGATGGAAAAGACATATAATAATTCATTTTATATTTATTTATTTTTTGATAATCATCCTGATCTTGCTCAAATAAATTATCTAATAATTTAGAAAAATCTAACCAATTACTTTTTTTAGTAACTAGATCACTATCAATATCTGAATGGTATAAGTTTGTGCCAGTAAAATTACAATATAATATTTTCTTACCAATTCCAAACGCTTCTAGAAGAGCGGAAGAAAGACACGAAATAACAACTTTACTTTTTTGCATAAGTGGAAAAATATTTCGACTTGAGAAGTCAGTTTCAATTATGTCGGCAGATTCACCATATATATTTTTAAAATAATCTTCTTCTGATTTTTTAATTTCTGGCATTACCCAGTCTTTGGAGTTTTTCTCTGATCTTAAAATTATTGCTGCTTTAATATTTTTTGTTTGAATATATCGAGCTAAAAGCTGATCCATAATCTTCATTGAATTCATTGTATCCTTAACATCTTGTTGAAAACCGATATTTCCACGCCATGTAGAAACGATTAACAAATCATAAATCTCTTTCTTCAGTTGTAGCTGTTGATCAAAGTGTAAACTTGCTACTAAAGATCCTGATGGATAAAAATTTTCTACATTGTATCCAATCTTTGGGAATAAATCTTTCTCATGCTCACCATAACAAAATAAGTGTTGCACATAATAGCCTTTACAAGCAGCATAACTTAATCTACTTCCATTTTGAATACCAATTAACGGATAATCTTTACAATTTTTTGAAAGCCATCCGAAATTAGGAGAGTTATCAATATATGTCACAACTGCTTTTGGTTTCATCGCATCAAGACAAGATTTATAATATATAAGTCGAAGATTATGCAAAATACCGACAGTAATTCCTTGTCGAAGTTCAAATGAATTTTTTATTTTGGAGTAGCCTAGGTTTTGAAAAAAATTTAAAATAACTTTAAAGCTAATAAAAATAGTTGCCTGTTTTCTTTGATTAAAGACACTAACACTAAAAAGTTTATTTATTGATTTTCTTACTAATTCATTATTAGTCTCATCAAAAATTACAATATCCACCTGCGAAGGATTTCTAAACTTAAATTCTCTACCAAATAACTTCATTTCTTAAAATTCACAACCATCCATTAATCTTTTTTTTTACTTTTATGATTAATAAATATTTATAATCACTCTAGTTCCTCACATATGTAATGTAAAATAGCTATATGGGCTTCTTGAATATGTGATGTTATATTAGAATTTACTATTAGTGAAATATCAGAAACTTTTTTTAATTCACCGCCATTATTTCCTAGTAAAGATATTGTCTTTATGCCCATTTTTTTAGCTTTAATTGCTGCATTAATCAAATTTACTGATTGATTTTTTTTTTTATTACCTCCACTTGTTGAAAGTAAAATAAGTAAATCACCCTTAACTCCAATTGAAGACACTTGTCTCTCGTACACTGTTGAAAAACTAAAATCATTCGACCAAGCTGTAACAATTGCAGAATTACATGATAAAGAAATTGCAGGCATAGATTTTCTTGATCTATTTTTATATGTACATACAAGTTCTCCAACAAAATGATCTGCGTCTGAGCTAGAGCCACCATTTCCAGCAACTATAATCTTTTTATTTCTACTAATACTTTGTTTAATATTTTTTATTATAAGATTTATTTTTTTTTCTTCCTCAGTAAGACTAGTTATTATATGAGCACTATTCGTAAAATAGTTTCTTAGTGAATTTTTATTCATGATAGTATGATTTATTCTAGTATAGTATATAATATAATCATTAACTACTATTTATTAAAAATTAACTCTTAAAATTATTTAAAGCTTAATATTTTGCGAGATTAATGCATAAATAAATCTTTCAAATCCAAAACCTATGCATCCACTATATAAAAGATTTGAATTCTTTGTAATCTTATATTTGGTTGTAAGAGCAGTAAGATGATTGTTGAAAGACCCTACAGCCAACCATTTATTTTCTTCGGGTAGAAAAAATTGAACTTCATATTTTAAAGTTTTTGACCCCTGGAATATAAGCTTTTTTAGTCCGTCTTGGCTAAAAAATGGGTCAGATGCACTTACTATTTTAAATTTTATATTTAATTTTTTAAATATTTTAATGAACTTTTTCATATTTTTTTCTAAAAAACTTTCAACATACTTTTCTGATCCATATGCAACATATTCTCTCATAGTAAATGTTTGCAGTCTTTCTAGTGTTTTATAATTTTTACTTTCATATCTATTGCATTTTGAAACGACATTATATGTAATATTACTTTTTAAATCTTGTCTCTTATTTAACTCAAAGCAATGATAACATACCGTAGGTGACAATGCTAATTTTGGACTTTCAAGTTTATTTGAAAAAAAAGAGTCATTTAAATTTTTTTCTACTGAAATCTCATCTAATATTTTAAGATCTCTTTTTACATTTGAAACAAAAAAGAGATGATTAGGAAAATTATTTAAATAACCATTATCTGATAGCGAGGATAATGGAAGAGTTTCGTTGACTAAGATTTCATGGTATTTTTCTTTTTTAGCAAAACTATGAAAAAAATTGTCAGCTTTTCTTAATTTTTTTAAAAAATCACCTTGATATATATAAACTCCGTCTGAAATTTTAATTATCTGTCTACTATTTATTAAATTATCATAAACTTTTCTGATTGGCTTTTTAATAGAAATATTATTTTGAAAGAATATTTTATCATTGTTCAACCTATTAGTAAAATTTGATCTAATTGCTAACTCTAAGATATCTTTTTTAATTTTTTTAATATTTGTAATTTTCTTATTAAATTCAACTGTAATAATTTTGCTAGATATTTTGCAATTTATTATGAAAGGGCTAACAAAAAATATTTTTTCTAAAAAGGATTTTTTTACTTCTATTGCATCAATTAATTTGTTTTTAATAGAAATAATCATATGTAATGGTATAAAAAAAAACTACTATAAACTATTTAAATAAAAAATAAATGTTAAAAAAAGAATTAATAAAAATCTTGACTACTGAAAAACCAAAAAGTAATTTGAAAGATCTTGTTTTTATTAATCCATTGAAAACAAAAAAAAACCTTCATGACTTTATATCTTATTCACAAGATAAAAACTTTTACAAATATATGGAAACAGAACCTAAAAATAAAAAAGAAATTAAAAATTACTTTGATAGAGTTATCAAAAACGACATCAAAATCAAGAATAATTTTTTGTCCCAGAAATTCTGGTTTGTAAAAAGTTTAAAACTTGACAAAATAATAGGGTCGGCAAAATTAAGTGATTTCTCATTAGAGCGAAAATCAGTACAATGGGGTTATGGAGTCGCTTCAAATTTTAGAAAATATAATTATTTAATCAAAATACAATTATCTCTAATTGACTATATCTTTAATAAAATTAAATTTAACAGACTTTGGGGACAAACACATGAAAAGAATTTTGGTGTGATTAATTCTCAAAAAATTCTAAAGTTCAGAGACGAAGGTATTAAATATGATTTCTATTATGATAGAAAAAAAAATAAATTCTTTAATGCTTATGCTTATAGTTTTTTAAAAAAGGATTATGACAAACACTTTAAATCAAATAAAAAAACGAATTTGAATAGTGATATTAATATTAAAAAAATTAATACAATAATTTGTGATACACTCAAGATTGAAAAAAATTTATCTACAAATATTGAGATGAAAAATCTTAGCAAGTGGGACTCGCTTAATCATTTTGAAATAATTACTTCAATTGAAAAAAAATTCAAAATTAGATTTACATCAAATCAACTAATTAAACTTGATAGCTCCTTTAACATACTGAAACAGATAAAAAGTTAATTTTTAATTAAATAAAAAAAATTAAAAGTTAAAATCCTTATACCTTTATTAATTTCGTTCTAAACTATAGTAAATATAATACTTTAAATTTTATAAATAAAACTCTCTATTTTATGTGTGCTCTAAGTTTTTTTGAAATTGGTTCTTCCTCTGGAAAAATATATCCAACTTTTGGCTCTCCATAACCTTCAACTATTGTATTAATCGAATTGGTCAATGCGAGCATTCCTGGTTTTTCTAATGAAGCAGCCTGATCTGATCCATACATTGTTCGATCAAGTGTAACATGTCTTTCTAAAGAACTAATTCCAAATAATACAGCCGAAGCTGATAAAACAGCTCCATTTTCATGACCACTATATCCAACATCACAATTATATATTTTTTTTAATTCTGAAATTGTAGACATATTAGCCATTTTGTTATCCATTGGATACACAGAGACACAATGCATTAATTCAAAACTACAATTTTTTTCTCTGAATACTTCTACAGCATAATCAATATCATTTTTTGATGACATTCCAGTAGATATAAATGTATGTTTTTTTTTCTTTGCCACTTCATTTAAAAACTCTTTATCAACAATCATAGCTGAAGCTATTTTATTATATTTTAGGTTATAACCTTCAAGAAAACTTAAACTATTCAAATCCCAAGCTGAAGCAAACCATTCTATATTTATTTCTTTGCAATGTTTATCTATCTCATCAAATTCTTTTTTTTCGAACTCAAGACCTAATTTCTGTTCTCTTGTTGTTTTGCCCCATGGACTTTCTCTTGGAGTATCTAGTTGGTCTTTTGAATAAACTATCTCAATATCTCTTTTTTGAAATTTAACAGCATCAAACCCTGTTTCTTTTGATAGGCTAATTAATTTCTTAGCGATATTTACATCTCCGTTATGATTAATTCCAATTTCAGCTATTAAATAGGGTTTTTTTATATTCAACATTTTAAGATAATTTTCAGATTATTATTATGTACACAAGTTAAAATATTTATTAATTGTTAAAAAAAATTATGGAAGATCTATAGCAATATAAGATATAAAACAACTTAAAAAGTAATTGATAATGTCTAGTTATTAGAATATGGATTATTTACATAACGTTTTAAATGTAACAAATAATATGAAAATTTTATATCCAGACTTAAAAAATAAAACAATAGTTATAACTGGTGGACTTGGATTTTTAGCATCACAATTTATAAAAGCATTCCAGCAAAACTCATGCAATATAATAATTATTGATAATAAGAATTCTAACAAAAAAAACTATTATAAATGCGATATAACAAACGAGAAAAATATTGAAGAAGTTAAGTCAATAATAAAGAAAAATTACAAAACTATAGATATATTGATTAATAATGCAGCAAATAATTATGGGCCTGGGGCAAAATCCAAAAAATTAATGCTAGAAAATTTTGATGAAAAAATATGGGATGCTGATTTAAATGTTGGGTTAAAGGGAGCTATGTTGTGCACCAAAATATTTGGAAGAGAAATGAGCAAACAAAAAAATGGAGGCAATATAATTAACATCTCTTCAGATTTAGGAATAATTTCACCAGATAATAGAATTTATGCAAAAAATTCTATTAAGCCTGTTACATACTCAGTAGTCAAACACGGAATTATTGGACTATCTAAATATACAGCGACATATTGGCCAAAAAAAGTAAGATGTAATGCTCTAGCATTTGGGGGTATGGCAAATAACCAGGATAAAAAATTTGTAAATAAACTTAAAAAATTGATTCCATTAAATAGAATGGCAAAAAAAAATGAATATAATGGTTCAATTCTTTTCTTAGCTTCTGAAGCATCATCCTACATTAATGGTTCAACTATAGTGGTTGATGGTGGTAGAACAATTTTATAAAATTCAATAACATTCTAAAATAGGATAGTTTGATAGTAGAAATAGTTACTCATTATGAATGATGTAAAAAGTGTTTATTCAAACAAACAATCTTTTTAGAGTTCGTTTATTATTTTAAGTATTAATTTTTTATTCTCTAACATAGTTTTTTGGGGATCTATTCCTCTATTGGTTTCAAAAGCGTATCTCCCCTTGTATCTATTAAGCCGTATAGCTTTAAAAATTAATTTAAAATCAACTTTCCCTTTACCCAAAATAACATTTTCACCCTTATAATTTTTATCTTTCAAATGGAAATGGCATATATATTTTTTTAATTTTATTATCTCTTTAAATTGTAAATTTCCTTTTTTAAGACGATTACCAGTGTCATAGACAATATAGGTATTTTTATTGTCTAATTGTCTTAATAATCTAGCAATATATTTAGCGTCTAGATTTGTCTCAAGCGCAAGTTTAATATTTTTTTTTTGTAATTTCTTAGATATGTAATTTATTCTTGAAATAAAATGTTTAAAATTTTTTTTATTAATCAAGCTTTTTTCAAATAAAGCTAAGACGTATATCTTGATATTTATAATTGATAAATTTTTTATTATTTTTTCATAGTATTTCTCAAAATTTTTGTATTTTATCAAATTTTTATTGATAAAAAAATCATCACAAAAGCTATAATTGGATAATTTATTTTTTTTTACTAAATTATTAATCTCTTTTAAATTTTTTTTATTCCAAATCGGATTATTCTCATTAAATTTTCTTTCTCCAAAATATTCTATAAAATTAAATCCATATTTTTTTGCATATTTAAATTCATTTCTCCAATTATTTTTTGGAAAATATTGTAATATTTTTTTAGATGGTGTCATTGACATTCTGCCTTGAATGAAACCAAACTTTAAATTATCCATAAATTTTATTTATTCATATAGTTCAACGAAAATAAAAAAATTATTTTTTGACTTTTATCTTTTTTTCAAAAAAATTTATAGTTTTCCTAAGCGCAACAATTTGTTTTTTTATTTCAAGATCATTTTTTTGATTTGTTGTAAATTGCATTATTTTTTTTGCATTTTTTTTGCAATTGGTGTTTCGCCCCATCCATAAGACTCTGAGAGCTTCATACTACCTGAATAAAGACCTTTTAACCTGGCATTTAAAAAACATGGTTCCTCACTGACTATCTGCCAAGCAGCATAGATACCATCTCCTCCAAATTTAATAAATTTTTTTCTAAATTCTTTCCATTTAATTCCATATTTTTCACCTTCGAAAAGGGCTGCAAAAGTAAAATAAGAATGAATATAGTTTTTAGGAACTTCTTGACTTATTAAAAGATCTGTCTTCAATTTTTTTATTAGATTATAATACGCATTTCCACTTTTCATTCTTTTTTTAACAAAATATTTAAGTTGTTCTGTTTGAGCTAAAGCAACTGAAGCATTAATTTCTGATAATCTGTAATTGTATCCAAAATTATCATGCCTTTTCCATTCTGGATTTTGAAATTTGTCTTTGCTAATTCTGACTTTTCCACTTTTTGCAGTAATATTAGCAAAACCTAAACCACCAAATTTTCTAATTTTTTTTGCATAATCTTTACTATTTGTTGTTACAATCCCTCCTTCACTGCACGAAATATGTTTTGAACTTTCTAAACTCCAACTACCTACATCACCTACTGTCCCTGCAATTCTTTTTTTGTCATCTTGACCCAAAAAACATTGAGCGCAATCTTCAATAATTTTAATTTTACTATGTTTTGCTATTCTTAGTATCTCGCTCATATCGCACATCAAACCATAAATATGAACTGCCATTATTGCTTTAGTTTTGCTTGTTATTTTTTTTTTCAAATCATTAGGATCTAATAAAAATGTTTTTGGGTTTACATCGCAATAAACTGGCACAGCTCCACATTGATAAACTGCAAAACCACACATCGCTACTGTTAATGCTGGAATAATTACCTCGTCTCCATGTCCTACACCTAAGCCTATCAATCCTTGATGTAAAGTAGAGGTACCAGAATTAGAAGCTATTGCATATTTTTGATTATGATATTTTGCAAACTTATTTTCAAATTTTTCCGCAAAAGATTTATCAGCTCCAGAGGAAAAATCTGATGATAATACTTTTTTTAAATATTTAATTTCGTTATTTTTAAATCTCCAGCCCATTATTTTTTTTTGATTTCATTTAATTGATTTTTTTTCCAAAGTTTATTTAAATAATAATTTATTTTTATTAAACTATTATCTTTTAATAAAAATTTAACAATATCTTTTGTTTTATAATTAAATTTAATTTTTGTAAAAATTTTCTTAAAAAAGATGTAGTCGTCTAAATAATCAATAGTTAATCTAATTTTTTTATTAGATATCAATATTTTTTCTAATTTGATTTTTTCAATATATTTTAGATTTTTATAATAACCATCTATGACATCTACATACTTAATTTTCTTAGTTTTAAGGAAAATTTTTTTTAAAAATTCATAATTCATTATATAAGTAAATGCACCGGTGACTATATTGTTGGGATTTTTGAACATATATGGTTTTGTTTTACTTTTTATCAAATTAAAATTTTTCTTATAAAGATCAAAATCAAATAGTAAATCATCACCATCTATAAAGCAGGCTGCATTAATTTTATACTTTAAAAAGCACTCATGCCATCTTTGAATTTTATTATTTAATGATCCTCTAAATATTCTAATTTTATATTTTTTTTTTACGTGTCTAACCAACTTGTCATCTGATTTTGCGTTAGATGTTGCCAACACAATTGGCAATCCTATTAGTTTGCTTCGTTTTATAAGAATATCAATTGTTTTATACTTATTTGTTATATTAAGCATAATCTTATCTTTTAATCTTTTAGAAGAAGATCTTGCGGTAATAATTGTGTAATAGTTCATTTAAAGTTTTATCGTTATTAAATTTTTAATTTAAATTTTTTTGATTGTCTAAATTTTTAATATTAAGATTATTCATTACAGCTTATATTTTAATTTAAAAAACTGCATTGTCTTATCAAGAATGATGATTTGACTTTTAATTTTTTTTTCATCAATAAAATTTGTTTTTAATAATATCAATTTCTTCTGTAAAATTTCGGCGTTCTCACATACAACTTTGGAATATCTACTTTTTAATGCTGGTTCTTGATATGAAAGCTTCCAAGCTGCATAGAAACTTTCACCTCCATATTGAATAAATTTTTTTCTAAATTCAAACCAATTAATTTTTTTAGTTTTAAAATAAAAAGCAAACGCCCAATATGAGTGATAATAATCTTTTGGTATTTTTTGAAATACTACCCAGTGGTATTTTTTTGCAATTTTTTCATAACCTTTACCAATTGAAATTCTTTTTTTTAAAAAATAATTTGCTTTTTTAATTTGAGCTATACCTGCGGCTGCAATAATTTCTGGCATTCTATAATTTGGTGCAACAATTTGATGTCTGTAATAATTTGGATTTTGAAATTTGTCTTTAATATTTTCATTTACTTTATTTTTTTCCAAACCTCTGTAACCTAATACCGAAAATTGTTTTGCCTTTAAAAAAAACTTTTTTGAATTTGTCAAAATAGCTCCCCCATCTCCCATTGTTAGATGTTTAGATCTTTGAAAACTCATTATTGACATATCACCAAAAGAACCCGAAATTTTATTTTTATATTTTGAAAAAATAGTCTCAGCATTATCTTCCAGCAGCATTAATTTATATTTTTTTTTAAGTTTTAAAATTCTTTTCATATCTGGAATTAATCCAAATATCGAAACAGTAATTATGGCTTTAGTTTTTTTAGTAATTTTTTTTTCAATACTTTTTGGACATATGTTGAAAGTTTGCATATCTACATCAGCAAACACTGGTTTTGCTCCTAAATACATTGCGGCAAAAGCTGTAGCTGAAAATGTTAAAGGTGGCACAATTACCTCATCTCCTGCTTTTATACCAAGTGCATATAGTGCAACGTGCAATGCTGAAGTTCCTGAATTTACTGCCACAGCATAATTTGTCCTAAATTTTTTTGCTAATTCACTTTCAAACTTTATTAGATATTTGCCGGTAAGCTTTTCTTTGATTGCTCTTTTTATATATTTTATTTCAGTTTCTGAAACTCTCCAATTATTTTTAGTCATGAATTATATATTTAGTTTATAATCTTTTTTTAAAGGATGGTGAGATTTATCAAATTCACTCTCAATTTTTTTTCTCAAAACTTTAAATGATATAAATTTTTTTTTATTCTTAAAATAAAAATTAAGTAATTTATCAGTAGTAAAATATGTACCTAAATTCTTATGAATAAATCTCATTATAGCTAAATCAATTTTGTAATCTAATGAAAGTATAATATTGTCATAATTAGAATATTTGCAATCAAAATTGTTTACATTAAATATTTTTCTATCAATAAACCAAGATAAATAACTACTATCACATTTTTTGTTATGTTTTTTATCGATTATTTTTAATACGTCTAAATTAAAAATTTCACTATCAAGTCCGTAGGGTATATTTTTCATAACCGTAATATCTTTATTGCTCTTTTTATGACTTAAAATTGCATTATCTAAATTTATAATATCTCTGAATATATCATCACCTGTAATTCTAATTACACTATCTACTTTAAATTTTGTTGCACACAATATAATTCTTTTTAAAACTTTTTTTTCTGAACCAACAAAAAAATTTATTTTTTCTTTCTCACATATTTCTCGTAATTTAGATAAATCTTTATGAGGAGAAGTAGCAAGTATAATATTTGAAATATTATTAAGTTTTTTTAAACGTTTTATAAGTATTTGTGCTGAAGTTAAATTGTTTATTTTTTTTAAAGCTTTATTTTTTAACCTTGAGGAATTTAATCTAATTGTAATTATTGCTGCAATATTTTTTTTTGGTGAAAGTTTTGATTTTTTATTCATCTATAAAACTTTCCAATTTGATGGTTCTATTAATTTTAAATTAAACGACTTCATAAAAGACCAGTCTTTTTTTTTTAAATTTGCATTTGAAGCTAATATTAGACTTTTAAATTGATAAAGATTATCAACACCAATAATCACTCTGTTAACTTCTGGAAGCGATAGTGGATAGGAAAGACACACAGAAGCTGCATCTAAATTATTTTTTTTTAATTCTTTTGTCCACGAGTCCCAAATATTGGACCATTGATCAAATTTTGATGGAATTTTTGAACGTGGCATAAGTAGTAATCCCTGCAGAAATGTAGAACGAGTATGAACTTCTATCCCATTTTTATGTAGTTTTGATAGCCATCCACTTGCCTCAAGACGTCTATCAATAATATTTAATGGGGCTTGTACAATATTAATTTCCATTCGGTCAATCAAAATATCTAATTCTGATGGATCATATATTGATACACCTATTTTTTTAACTAACTTTTGTGATTTTAATTTATTTAATGTATTAATTATAACCTTGCCGCTATTGCCTGAAAAATTTTTAGTTTGGTGAAGCAATAAACCATAAATCGATTTGGTTTGAAGGCGCTTTAGGCAATTTTCTATCTCATTATTAATCCAAGATTCAATATTTGAACAATTTATTGGAACATCAGGTAATTTAGAAATAATTTTAAAATCAGCAATGCCAATTTTTCCTAGAACTTTTTCACTTTCACCATAAGCAATTGCTGTATCTATCAAATCAATTTTTTTTTTTTTTGCTAATCTAACAATGTCTTTTGCAACTGAAAATTTGATCTGACCAGATCTATTTGCCACCCCATAATTTATTCCAAATTGAACAGTGCCTAAAGCTAATTTACCCATCTAAATTTTTTCTAATTTTAAAGTCTTGATAATCAAGTAATTTTACAACCGATTAAGCATATATAAATTTAAATTTGATAAAAAGGTATTTGGATACATTCTATTTGTCAAAATAAATATTTATTTAGATTTTATAAAATTAAATTTAATAAAAAACAACATTAACAATATCCTTATTTCTTTAATACTAAGATTAAACAATCTTCCAACTTTTGATTTGCCAATTCTTTTCTTTGTAATTATTTCAAAATTAGAAAATTTTGATTTTTTTCGAATTAAGGTGAATAAAAAATCAACTAAGAAAAGATCTTCATTTTTTTTAAAATCTGCTTCATTCAAAATTTCTGTCTTATAAACTTTAAAGCCACTTAATGGATCTCGTAAACCAAAAAAAAAATGTGAGATTAATGAAATTATTGTTTCTAAAAATCTATTTTTATTTCTTCTATTACAAACAATTATATCATGATTTATATTTAAATTGATAATTTTTTTTAAGTCCGAAATCTTGTGCTGACCGTCGCCATCAAATGTAATTAAATACTTGCAATGAGATTTAAATTTTTTTATTCCATTTAATAGATTTTTTTCGTAACCCAAATTTTTTTTATTTCTAATATATCTTATCTTATTTTTAAAAAGCCAAAGATCCGTTTTATCTGTGGAGCAATCGTCCAAAACATATAATTGAGAAAATTTATTAATCTTTTTTATGAATTTTTTTAAATTTTTTAATTCATTAAAAGCAGGTACCAATATTAAATACTTACTTTTTTTGTATTTATACATTCACCTCTTTTTATATCTTTTTTCGCTTTTTTATTATTAAGCCAAGCCAGTTTATCAGCAGATAAATGATTTTTTAAAGCTGGCCTAAGTACTGTTATATTATTTTTAAAACTTTGATTTTTTTTTATGTCTCTAATAGCATAAATAGCCCTTTTTTGAACAAGTGAACTCTGAGTTTCATTATATTCTATTTTTTTAATACCATCACCTAAAGCTT